>ERZ779631.341-NODE-341-length-17056-cov-4.391212_pt1 | contig 17056 bp, 12 predicted proteins | sample MGYA00514193_ERZ779631 | MGnify/ENA primary metagenome ERZ779631 (study PRJEB29562, sample SAMEA4376710) | mouse gut metagenome | isolation source: Cecum | study: EMG produced TPA metagenomics assembly of the A DSS colitis mouse model was used to assess the...
CCGTAACACAGTTGTTCTACGATAACAGGAAATATTTTGAATTTGTAGAGCAGGCGAAGACGGCAGGTATCAATATACCTATCATTCCGGGAATCAAGCCGTTCAAAAAATTGTCCCAACTGAGCATGATTCCAAAGACATTCAAGGTGGACTTGCCGGAAGACTTGGTGAAGGAAGCGTTGAAATGCAAGAACGACGCGGAAGCCGAGCAGGTGGGCATTGAATGGTGTGTAGCCCAGTGCAAGGAGCTGATGGCTCACGGAGTGCCAAGTATTCATTTCTACTCTATCGGAGCAGTAGACAGTATCAAAGAAGTAGCCAAAATCATTTATTGATATGTTTTTCAGAGACGTAATCGGACAAGAAGAAATCAAGCAACGGCTTATTCAGGAAGTGAATGAGGGGCGTATTCCACATGCCCAACTCATCTGCGGCCCGGAAGGGGTCGGGAAAATGCCGTTGGCTATTGCATACGCACGTTACATCAGTTGTACTAATCGGGGGGAGACTGATGCCTGCGGAACGTGTCCGTCCTGCGTGAAATTCAATAAACTGGTACATCCCGACGTACATTTCGTATTCCCTATCGTGAAAAGCGCGAAGGGAAAGAAGGAAGTATGCGATGATTATATTGCCGACTGGCGACCGTTTGTCATCAATCATCCTTACTTTAACCTTAATCACTGGTTGGGTGAGATGGATGCAGAGAACTCACAGGCATTGATCTACGCCAAGGAGAGTGATGAGATTCTGAAAAAACTGAGTCTGAAATCCAGTGAAGGAGGATTTAAGATTACGATTGTGTGGCTACCGGAAAAAATGCATCCGGTATGCGCCAATAAACTGCTGAAGTTGCTTGAGGAGCCACCGGAAAAGACGGTTTTCTTATTAGTATCGGAAACACCGGACATGATTCTGCCCACTATCCTGAGCCGTACCCAACGTATGAATGTACGGAAGATTGATGAAGCCAGTATTGATCGCGTATTGCAGACGAAATATAATATTTTGCCTGCCGACAGTGTTTCTATCGCCCACCTGGCAAACGGAAATTTCATCAAGGCGCTCGAGTCTATTCATCTGAATGAAGAGAACCAGTTGTTCTTTGAATTATTTGTCAGCCTGATGCGGTTGTCTTATCAACGGAAGATCAGGGAGATGAAAATGTGGAGCGAACAAGTGGCGGGCATGGGGCGTGAACGCCAGAAGAATCTTCTGGAATATTGCCAGCGTATGATTCGGGAGAATTTCATCTTCAACCTGCATCAGCGCGACCTTACGTATATGACTATCAACGAACAGAATTTTGCAACCCGCTTTGCACCTTTTGTCAACGAACGGAATGTGATGGGCATCATGGACGAACTGAGCGAAGCGCAACTACATATAGAACAGAATGTAAATGCTAAAATGGTATTCTTCGACTTCTCGCTGAAGATGATTGTACTGTTGAAGCAATAATAAATATATAAACTATGGAATATAAACTTCATAATGGGAGCGGCGGCCTTTGCTGCAAAGGGTGCTCCCGACAAGATAAGAAACTGAACACCTACGATTGGCTGGCAGACATACCGGGCAACGCGGAAGAGAGTGACATGGTAGAGGTGCAATTCAAGAATACCCGGAAGGGATATTACCGCAACAGCAATAAAATCAAACTGGAAAAGGGGGATATAGTTGCCGTTGAAGCTGCTCCGGGCCATGATATCGGTGTAGTAACGCTGACAGGCAGACTGGTTCCGCTGCAAATGAAGAAAGCGAACTTCAAGGCGGATACGGAAGTCAAGCGTGTCTACCGGAAAGCCAAACCGGTGGATATGGAGAAATTCAACGAAGCCAAAAGTAAAGAACATGCTACGATGATTCGTGCGCGTCAGATTGCTTTGAATCTGAGCCTGAACATGAAAATCGGAGATGTGGAGTATCAGGGAGACGGCAACAAGGCTATCTTCTATTATATCGCGGACGAACGTGTGGATTTCCGCCAACTGATTAAGGTATTGGCAGAGGCATTCCGTGTACGTATCGAGATGAAGCAGATTGGCGCACGCCAGGAAGCGGGACGTATCGGCGGTATCGGCCCTTGCGGACGCGAGCTTTGCTGTGCCACATGGATGACGAGTTTCGTATCGGTATCTACCAGCGCAGCCCGTTATCAGGACATTTCACTGAATCCGCAGAAACTTGCCGGACAATGCGCGAAGCTGAAATGCTGCCTGAACTATGAAGTGGACTGCTATGTGGAAGCTCAAAAACGCCTTCCTTCCAAGGAGATAGAATTGGAAACGAAGGATGGTACTTTCTATTTCTTCAAGGCGGATATTCTGAGCAATCAGATTTCTTATTCTACAGACAAGAGCTTCCCTGCTAATTTGGTTACGATTAGCGGTAAACGTGCTTTTGAGATTATCTCCATGAATAGAAAAGGGATGAAGCCGGACAGCCTGGTCGAAGAAGAGAAGAAGCCGGAACCGAAGAAGCCGGTAGACTTATTGGAACAGGAAAGCCTTACCCGTTTCGACCGCAACCGGAATAATAAGGATGGCGGAAACCGGAATAACAAGAAGAAGAAAAAAGGAAATAGCAACAATAACAACCGCCCGCAGCAACAGGCAGAGGGTGGAAACCGTCCGCAACAACCTCAACGGGAGAATGATAACCGCCCGCAACCCTCAGAAAACGGGAATAGAGGGGAAAGGGAAAACCGACCGAGAAACAATAATAATAACCGGAACAGGGGACAGAATCAAGGGCAGAACCAGGGACGGAATAACGACAACAGACGACCGGAACGCCCACAAGGACAAGAACGTCCGCAAAATCAGGAACGTCCGCAAAATCAAGAACGACCGGAACGTCCGCAAGGTCAGGAGCGTCGTCCCAAACCGGAAAGACCAGAAAGATCCGAAAGACCGGAAAGAGAAAGACCTGAACGACCGGAAAGAAACCCAAATCAGGAGAAACCGCAGAATCATAATGAAAAGCCTTCTCAGGAATAGTTTATTTGGTCTGCTCACTGCCTGCATGGCAGTAGCCTGTAACGACGAGAATACGGTGTATCACTCTTACCAATCCCTTCCCGATGAAGGGTGGGGAAAGAGTGATACACTCTCTTTTCAGATTCCTGTCACGGATAGTATTCCCACGACTTTCCGGCTGTTTGCGGAAGTTCGCAACAGGACGGATTATCCGTATCATGACTTGCATTTATTTATCAGTCAGAATATGCCGGATTCTACAGTGTGGCATACGGATACTATCGCCATCACCCTGGCAGATTCTAGCGGCAGATGGACGGGAAAAGGATGGGGAAGCATTTATCAGTCGGAGACATTCGTTAAATCCGTGCGAACTTTGCATCCGGGTAATTATACCATTAAGGTAATGCACGGGATGAAAGACAAGAGTCTGCAAGGAATGAATGACGTAGGAATACGGGTTGAAAAACAACACATAGATAATTAGAAGCTCTTTTTAAAGCCTTCTGCCCCGCCCTGCATCCAAACGCAGGAAAATAAACAGCAATATCGTAAAGCCCCACAAGGAAGACCCACCGTAACTGAAGAACGGCAATGGAATACCGATAACCGGTGTCAATCCCAACACCATACCGACATTAATAAACAGATGGAAGAGGAAAATGCTGACGACAGAGTATCCATATACCCGCCCGAAAGTAGAGGGTTGTCGTTCGGACAAGAATATCAACCGTAAAATCAGAATCAGGAAGGCTATCAGGACAGCAGCCGAGCCGATAAATCCCTGCTCCTCTCCTACTGTACAGAAGATGAAGTCGGTATCTTGTTCGGGTACATACTTCAATTTGGTTTGCGTGCCGTTCAGGAAACCTTTTCCCGTCAGTCCGCCGGAACCGATGGCAATCTTGGACTGGTTCACGTTATATCCCGCTCCCGTCAAGTCTTCTTCCAAGCCCAACACCACCTTGATACGGATTTGCTGATGCGGTTCAAGTACATTATCAAAGACATAGTTACTGGAATAAAGGAACCCGATGGAGCCGATAGTGAACAAGGCGATTAAGAAGTAGGTGCGCTGACGCTCGCTCAATGCCAAATATATCAGATAGCCTACTACGACAGCACAAAGCCCCCATTGCACCCAAACCAGGCTGAAATGTACCCAGTATTCCGATACTAAGTAGGCGATTAATAATACACCCAGACTTCCGCCAATGATGTTGCGGGTAGGTACGGCTTTCTTACGATATACCCATACCATACCGCCGGCGAATAACAAAATCAAGAGTAATACGATAAATTCCCCCAATGGTGTGGGCGTGTCGGCAATGAACACTTCGTCGAAACGGATGCCGACTACGAAGTAGATTACCGCACAGACTCCGGCAAAAAGCACCACTCCCGGCATTCCTTCCCGGTAGAGAACCAAGAAAAAGGCGAGATATACCAAGGCAGAGCCTGTCTCCCGCTGACCGATAATCAATAACATCGGGAGAAGGATTATCACTCCCAAGACCAGGGCACACTTCTCCTTCTTGATGCTGAATGAGTAGGCGTTCATATATTTGGCCAGCGCCAGAGCCGTGGCGAACTTGGCAAATTCGGCGGGTTGCAGGCTTACCGGGCCCATCACGAGCGAGGAACGGGAACCTTTCGTGTCCGGTGCAATAAAGATAGTGACGATAAGCAAGAGAATCATCCCTATATATATAATCTACGCGAACATATCATACATACGGTCTTCCAACATCAACAGCACAAATCCAAGTCCGAAGGAGCAGATAATCCATACGAACTGTTTGCCGGCACGGGTAGAGAAATCGAGGAAGTCGCGTTCGCCATAATCATAGCTCGCCCCGCAGACGCTGAACCACCCGCCGACAATCAGGAGCAGGTAAATGCAAATCGTTACCCAGTCCAGTGTTTTCCACAAACTATCGTTCCTCGTTACCATACAATATCACTCTGTTACTAAATTCTTCCGCTCTCAACTCGTTCTCCGGCGAGAGCTTGCCTTTCAAATACTGCTCCATCATCAGTGCCCCGAAAGGAACTCCGTATGTAGCGCCCCATCCACCGTTCTCCACATAGACGGCGATAGCTATTTTCGGTTTGTTCATCGGCGCGAAGCCCATAAATACCGAGTGGTCGTGACCGCGGTTCTGTGCCGTACCCGTTTTTCCACAGGCTTCCAAATCCGGAACCATCATGGAAAGCATTCGGCAAGTACCACCCGTAGCGGCGGCACGCATACCTTCCACCACCGACTCGTAATGTCTTTTTTCGATAGTGGTATAGCGGGGAGTACGGTAGAGACTGTCTATCTGATTGTCCTGGATTTCCTTCACGATATGCGGTGTGACGAAATATCCCCTATTGGCTATCGTTGCTCCCAGGTTTGCTATCTGAAGCGGGGTGGACAGAATTTCTCCCTGACCGATGGAGATACTGATTACGGTCAGTCCGTTCCAGTGCCCGCGATAGGCTTTGTCATAGAATTGCGCGTTCGGGATTAACCCGCGTTTCTCACCCGGCAAATCGACTCCCAGTTTGTAGCCGAATCCTTGCGAAACCATATGGTCTTTCCAAACGGTGATGGCATTCTGCGGCGAACCGTACTTGCGGTCACCGAACATACGGAACAGCCCCCAACAGAAGTAGGAGTTGCACGATGTAGCGATGGCAGGTATCAACGGAATCGGTGCTCCGTGAGCATGGCAACCTACCGTCAGTCTGCCGTAATGAAAACCACGTGAACAAGGGAATGTAGGGCTTTGCTCGGTGATGATTCCCTCTTGCAGGAAAGTCAAGCCTTGCGCTGTCTTGAAGGTAGAACCCGGCGGATAGACACCCATCAAAGCACGGTTCAGCAAGGGTTTCATCTTGTCGCGTTGCAACATCAGGTGGTTCTTACCCCGTTGACGGCCGATCATCAAATGCGGGTCATAGTTCGGCGAGGATACCAGGCAGAGGATTTCTCCGGTTTCGGGTTCGATGGCTACGATACTTCCGATTTTATTCTTCAGCAAACGTTCACCCAACATCTGCAAATCAATGTCCAGGCTTAGTGTCAGGTTCTTGCCGGGGACGGATGGACGGTCGTATTCACCATCCATATAATGCCCCTGAATACGGCCATGCGCATCACGAAGCAGGATTTCAATTCCTTTCTCTCCGCGCAGGTACTTTTCATATGATTTCTCCACACCCAACTTTCCGACATAGTCGCCACGGATATAGTATCCTTCTTCATCTGCTTCCATTTCTTTGGCGGAAACTTCTCCGATGTCACCCAAAGCATGTGCGGCGGCATTGTAGGAATATTGACGGATGGTACGCCGCTGAATATAGAAGCCACGGAACTTGAACAGTTTTTCCTGAAAGACGCCACATTCTTCTGCCGAAAGCTGCGACATAAACAGTTGGTTGGTATAACGGGAATATCCCGGATTGCGGCGACGGTCTTTCATGTCGCTCATTATCTTCAGGAATTGGGCACGGGTGATGTTCAATGACTGGCACAGGTCGAGCGTGTCCAGATTCTCCACTTCTTTCGGAACAATCGAAATGTCATAGGCAGGCTGATTGAATACCAGCAGTTTGCCTGTACGGTCGTAGATAGCTCCGCGCGAGGGATATTGAATCTTATTCAGGAAAGCGTTGCTGTCGGCATTCTTTTTATAGTCGTCCGTCGTTATCTGCAACACGAAAAGCCGTATCAGATAAATAAGAACAATGGACAGGGCAATGCCACCGATAACAAATTTGCGCTTCTCTAATCTATAATCTTTTGCCATCTTTACTTCCTTATACCTTCAACAGCCACAATACAAGTTACAGTCAGAATGGTGCAAAGTAACACCCGCAGCAGCAACAGCCAAATGCCGGAAAACGAGAAGAACTCAATGGAGAGTAGTGCCAAACTATGCACAAAAACACTTGCAGTAGTATATTTAAGGAAAGGAGTGATTCCCATCGTCTTGAAAGAAGGAATGAAACTATCCAGGTTGTCACGGGGAGTAAACAGACGCAACAAGGAAGGACGAAGGAAAGCGAGGAGCACGGTGGCAGCCGCATTCATCCCCGGAGTATCGGCAAACACGTCGATGGTGAGTCCGAAAAAGAAGGCCCACAGCATCAGTTCATTCCGCGAAGTGCCGGAGTTGAACTTCAGTATAAAGTAAATATAGAGAAAGGGAGTAGCATATCCCGCTATATGTACGTTATTCAGGATAAGCACCTGAAGAAGTACCAGTCCGATAAACCATCCGATTCTATGTATATAGGTGATAATCATTCTTTTGTCGCCTTGTTTTCAAGTTTCTTCTGTTCCTCCTGACCGTTGCGCGCTACTACACGGACATCACCGAGTTTACCGAAATCGGTAGCCAGTTTTATCTTCAACAGGTAAGACAGCCCGTCGTTGGAGTCGGACATATCATCTACCGTACCCACCATAATACCTTCCGGGAATACGGTTGAGAAGCCACTGGTCACTACGGTATCTCCCAAATTAAATTCCGCATGACGGGGCAGGTCTTTCAGATAGGCGTAGCGCGAATCTCCATGCTCCCACTTCAGATAACCGAAGTAATCACTGCCTATAATCTTGCAACTTATATTGGACTTGCTGTTCAATACGGAAATCACGACCGAATAAGAAGGAGACGTCTCGTACACAATACCTACAATTCCGTTGCCGTATACCACTCCCATCTCGGGGCGGATACCGGAAGAAGAACCTTTGTCAAGGGTTATGTAGTTATCAGGCAGTGTCAGGCTGTTCTTTATCACATGCGCCTTGAACAGTTGATAATCATTCTGCGGCATCTGACGGATACTGTTGACAGTCACCGAAGCGACCTGACGCTCTTTCAAGGCTTTCTCCAAGTTCGTGATTTGCTGCTCAAGCAACATATTACGATCCAACAAGTCTTCATTGACCGATTTCAGATGAAAATAAGAGGTAATTCCTCCCGAAACTTCATAAACCGCCCCCACAACCGTATTGGCAGAAGTAAAATAAGTACTCTGCTGATAGCGGTTGAACCGAAATAACAAAACAAAACTGGCTACCTCTAATATGATAAAGAGGAACCAGTAATTGTATTTCAGAAGGAAGTTTATTAAATTCCTCATCCCTGATTTATCTCATTAAGAAGGAGAAACGGTCTACATTCTTTAACGCAACTCCTGTACCTTTGGCAACAGCGTGCAAAGGATCTTCCGCAATGTGGAAAGGAATATTAATCTTGTCAGTCAGTCTCTTGTCCAGTCCACGGAGCAATGCGCCACCACCGGAAAGGTAGATACCATTGTGCACGATGTCAGCGTAAAGTTCGGGCGGAGTACATTCCAATGCGCTCAAGATAGCCGTTTCAATCTTCGAGATTGATTTCTCCAGACAGTGGGCTACTTCCTGATAGCATACGGGTACTTCCATCGGAAGGGCTGTGATACGGTTCGGGCCGTGAACAATATAATCTTCGGGAGCACCTTCGCCCAGTTCGGTCAAGGCAGCGCCTACGTTTATCTTGATACGTTCCGCCATACGCTCGCTGACTTTCACATTATGCTGACGGCTCATGTATTCGCGGATATCTTCAGTCAGGTCGTCACCGGCAACACGGATAGAGTTGTTGGAAACGATACCTCCGAGGGAGATAACGGCAATTTCCGTAGACCCGCCACCTATATCGACGATCATGTTTCCTTCCGGTGCTTCTACGTCGATACCGATACCGATTGCCGCAGCCATCGGTTCGAAAATCAAGTAGACGTCACGTCCGCCGGCATGCTCGGCCGAGTCACGAACGGCACGGAGTTCGACTTCCGTACTTCCCGAAGGAACGCCGATCACCATGCGAAGAGAAGGTGAAAATAAGTGGTTACGGGTATTTACCCGTTTAATCAATCCGCGCATCATCTGCTCGCAAGCATAGAAGTCGGCAATCACACCGTCTCTCAACGGACGGATAGTGCGTATGTTTTCGTGGGTCTTTTCATGCATCAACTTCGCCTTTTCCCCAACGGCAATCATCTTATCCGTACGACGATCCAAGGCTACAACCGAAGGCTCATCCACCACGATTTTTCCGTTCGTGATGATGATGGTATTGGCTGTGCCCAAGTCCATCGCAATTTCTTGTGTAAAAGAAAACAATCCCATTCTTTATTCTTATTATTAGTGTTTAAAATGACGGATACCGGTAGTAACCATCGCCATACCGTGCTCATTGCAATAAGCGAATGACAGGTCGTCTTTTACCGAACCTCCCGGTTGGATAACAGCCGTAACACCTTCCTTATCCGCAATTTCCACACAGTCGGGGAACGGGAAGAAGGCATCCGAAGCCATCACTGCACCATTCAGGTCGAAACCGAATGATTTAGCTTTTTCAATTGCTTGTTTCAATGCGTCTACACGTGAAGTCTGTCCTACACCGCTTGCGAGAAGTTGCTTGCCTTTCGCCAACACGATGGCATTGGACTTGCTGTTCTTCACGATTTTGTTGGCAAACAACATATCTTCTACTTCTTCCGGAGTAGGAGCTTTGTCTGTCACGGTTTTCAGGTCGGCTACCGTTTCAATATTAGTATCTTTATCCTGCACCAATACGCCGTTCAGCAAGGCGCGGAATTGCTTCTTCGGCAATTTGGCTTCCTTACGGACGAGGATGATGCGGTTCTTTTTCTGTCCCAGGATTTCGAGTGCATCCACGTCATAATCCGGTGCGATAATCACTTCGAAGAAAATCTTGTTGATTTCTTCGGCTGCTTCCTTGTCGATAACACCGTTGGTAATCAGCACGCCGCCGAAAGCAGAAACAGGGTCACCTGCCAATGCGTCTTTCCATGCATCCAATACGGTAGGGCGTGAAGCCAGGCCGCAAGCATTGTTGTGCTTCAGGATAGCGAAAGTGAGGTCGTCGAATTCGTCGATCAGATCAACGGCCGCGTTGATGTCGAGAAGGTTGTTGTAAGAGATTTCCTTTCCGTGAATCTGGTCGAACATAGCTTCCAGATTTCCATAGAAATACCCTTTCTGATGCGGGTTTTCACCGTAGCGGAGTTGCTTTTGGTTGTTCACCGAGCAACGGAAAGCAGAGCCTTCGCCTGCATCGAAATAGTTGAAGATAGCTGAATCATAGTGGGAAGAAACGGCAAACGCTTCTTTTGCCATCCAACGGCGTTCTTCAAGTGAAGAAGTGGCGCCATGTTCCATCAACATATCCAGCAATGGTTTGTATTGAGCCTGTGAAGCTACGATGATAACATCATTATAGTTCTTGGCTGCGGCACGAATCAATGAGATTCCGCCTATATCTATTTTTTCAATAATGTCTGCTTCGGATGCGCCGGAAGCTACGGTAGCTTCAAACGGATACAAGTCTACAATTACCAAATCTATTTCAGGGATTTCATACTTCTCAATCTGTTGCATATCCTGCTCCAGTCCACGGCGACAAAGGATACCTCCGAAGATTTTCGGATGTAATGTCTTTACCCGACCACCGAGGATAGAAGGATAAGTGGTCAAATCTTCCACCGCCTTACAAGGATATCCCAATGATTCAATAAACTGACGAGTTCCGCCTGTTGACAGAAACTCTACTCCTTCTTCATGAAGTTTGGTAATAATTTCTTCCAAACCTTCTTTGTGGTATACAGATACCAGTGCAGTTTTTATTCTTTTAGATTCTGACATTGAATTGCCTATTAAGTATTTGATGCGCAAAGTTACGAAATATTGTTCATCGTACGTAATAAATAAGGTGTGAATTAATAAAAAAAAGCGTTGACTCTTCTATATGAAAAATCAACGCTTCTTCGCAAAGCTGGTTTCTATTCAAAAACTATTACCAAATAGACACACGTTTGTCTTTAGGAACGAACATCGGGTCTTGCTCGGTAATGTTGAATGCTTCGTACCATGTTCCGATTTGAGGAAGCGCGCCGTCTACACGCCATTTGCCCAATGAGTGGGGGTCGAGTTTGGTCAATCGGAGAATTTCTTCCGGACGGATATTTCCCGCCCATACATTAGCGTAAGCAAGGAAGAAACGTTGTTCGGGGGTAAATCCGTCAACAGTTTCGAGCGGTGCGTTCGCTGTTGCGTTCTTGAAAGCCTGGTAGGAAACTTGAAGGCCGCCATGGTCGGCTATGTTCTCACCGAGAGTCAGTTCACCGTTGGCATGTACGCCCGGAGCAACTTCAATACTGTCAAAGAAGTTCACCATCACTTGGGCACGTTCTTCGAACTTCTTGGCATCTTCTTCCGTCCACCAGTCTTTCAGGTTTCCGTCTTTGTCATATTGACGTCCCTGGTCGTCGAATCCGTGGGTCATTTCATGTCCGATAACGACTCCGATAGCACCGTAGTTCATGGCGTCGTCGGCATTCATATCAAAGAATGGCGGTTGCAGGATGGCTGCGGGGAAGCAGATTTCGTTCGTAGTCGGGTTATAGTATGCGTTGACAGTCTGCGGTGTCATCAGCCATTCGTCCTTGTCGACGGGCTTGCCGGCTTTGGCAATCATTTCATTGTAATCCCATTGGTTGGCACGTTCAATGTTTGCCCAGTAAGAATCGTTTTTAATCTCTAGTGCGGAATAATCTTTCCATTTGTCCGGATAACCGATTTTTACATGGAAGGTAGCCAGTTTTTCCAAAGCTTTCTCTTTGGTCGGTTCGCTCATCCATTCCAGTCCTTTGATGCGTTCGCCCAAAGAAGTTTGCAGGTTCTTCACCAGTGTGACCATACGTTCTTTGGCAGCAGCGGGGAAGTATTTTTCTACGTACATCTGTCCTACTACTTCGCCGAGCACACCGTCTACCGTGCTTACAGAACGTTTCCAACGAGGTTGCATTTCTTTTTTGCCGGACATGGTACGGCTGTAGAAGTCGAAGTTCTGAGCTTCGAAGTCATCGCTCAGATAAGAAGCGGCGGCATCTATCAATCCCCATTGCAGATATAGTTTCTGTTCTTCCAATGGTACGGTATTGATAACATCGGCAACTTCTTTCATGGCAGCAGGCTGACCTATGTTCACTTCTTTCAGGTCTTTCAAACCGGAGATAGTGAAATATGTATCCCAATCGAAAGTCGGGAAGTTCTTTTTCAGCGTTTCCATATCCATCTTGTTGTAGTTGGCATGAGGGTCACGCAGTTCTACCTGTGAACGGGCTGCTTTGGCAAGGCGGGTTTCGATGTTCATCACGGCTTTTACCGCTTTTTGTGCGGTAGCTTCATCATAGCCTGCCAACTGGAACATCTTGGCGATGTGTTCCTGATATTTGTTGCGGATATTTGCAGTCTGTTCGTCATCTTCAAGGTAATAGTCGCGTTGTCCCATTCCGATACCGCCCTGGTAGGTCTGCACCATATTCATGGAGCTGTTCATATCATCGGCGCTTACGAACATGGTGAAGTAAGGGCGGATGCCTTTCTTCTGGCTTTCGGCGATGTATGCGTAGATATCTTTCTTATCTTTGAGCGCGTCGATAGCTTCCAGTTCGGCTTTAATCGGAGCTACACCTTCCTGGTTCAGTTTCACGCTGTCCATTGCAATGTTGTAAAGGTCACCCACTTTTTGAGCGGCGCTGCCCGGAGCGTTGTCTGTCTTTGAAGCCAGTTCGGCAATCAAGGCTTTCAGTTGTTCACGGCTGTTTTCACGCAACATGTCGAATGTTCCGAAACGGGAGTACTCGTCCGTCAACGGATGGTCTTTCACCCAACCGCCACAAGCGTATTGATAAAAACTTGTACCCGGCATAGCCGTGGTATCCAGATTAGCAAGGTCGATACCGGACGTCAGCACGGCCTCTTTCTTACTGTTACATCCTGTTGTCATAAGGCATACGGCAAGAATTGGTAAATACTTGGTTACTTTCATATTCAATATAATAATTATAGAATTATCATGCTATTTGGTGTCAAAGTTACAGGTTCATTATATATAACGTTTAACACCCGTTGTTTTGTTCTAGCCTTTCACTTCTTCCAGCTCCATCGAAACACGCTCCCACTCTTCGACGATGGTATCCAACTGCTGTTTCAGTTTCTGATGCTGTTCATACAGTTTCATGTCTGAAGCTCCTTCGGGAGTTGCCATTTTCACTTCGATGATGGCGATGGCCGATTCGGTTTCTTCTATCGAGGTTTCACAATCCGCTACCTGCCGTTCGAGTTTCTTCACTTTCTTATTCAATTCCTTCTGCGCTTCATAAGAGAGTTTGTTCTCTGAAGGCTGCGCCGACTCCTGTTCAGCCCCTTTGGCAGAAGCCGTAGGAGAAGACGATAATGACGCTCCTTTCTGAAGTTCGTTCAGGCTGTCTATCTTTTTCTTTTGCAAGAATTCATAGATGCCACTAAGGTGTTCTTTCACTACTCCACCACCGAACTCATATACTTTAGTCGCAAGCCCGTCCAAAAAATCACGGTCGTGGCTGACAAGAATGACTGTTCCGTCAAATTCGCGGATGGCTTCCTTCAATACATCTTTTGAACGCATATCCAAATGGTTGGTCGGTTCGTCGAGAATCAGGAAGTTGACAGGTTCGAGAAGCAGCTTAATCATTGCCAGTCGGGTACGTTCACCGCCGGAGAGGACTTTCACCTTTTTGTCCGAGGCTTCGCCGCCAAACATGAAAGCGCCCAGTATATCCCGTATCTTCAAACGGATGTCTCCTGTGGCTACACTGTCGATGGTATCGAATACGGTCAGGTTTTCATCCAGCATCTGGGCTTGGTTCTGCGCGAAATAGCCGATTTGGACATTGTAACCGATGGTGAGCTTGCCGTCAAAATCAATCTCTCCCATGATGCATTTTACCAAAGTAGACTTACCTTCACCGTTCTTACCGACAAATGCGACTTTTTCGCCCCGGTTGATGGTGAGGTTCACGTCATGGAAAACGACGTGGTCACCATAGGCTTTGCGCACGTCTTCACAGATAACGGGATAGTTTCCGCTACGACTGGCAGGCGGGAATTTCAAACGCAATGCGGAGTTGTCTTCTTCATCCACTTCGATGCGGTCTATCTTTTCCAGTTGCTTGATACGGCTTTGCACCTGTACGGCTTTGGTAGCCTTATAGCGGAAGCGTTCGATAAAATCTTCCGTGTCCTGTATCTGTTTCTGTTGGTTTTCGTAGGCACGAAGTTGCTGTTCGCGACGTTCCTTGCGCAAAACGACAAACTCGTCATATTTCACCTTATAATCGTAAATCTGCCCACAAGTAATCTCAATCGTACGGGTAGTCACATTATTAAGGAAAGCACGGTCATGGCTGACTAACACAACTGCATTGGCACGGGTTGCCAGGAAATTCTCCAACCATTGGATACTTTCAATATCAAGGTTGTTGGTCGGCTCGTCGAGCAGGAGTACATCCGGACGACGAAGCAGCAGTTTTGCCAATTCGATACGCATACGCCATCCACCGGAGAATTCGGAAGTGGGGCGTTCAAAATCTTCCCTGCTGAAGCCGAGTCCGAGAAGTGTCCGTTCAATTTCCGCCTGATAGTTTGTACCGCCCATCATCAGGTAACGGTCGTTCTCGTGGGTGAAACGGTCTATCAACTGGTGATATTCTTCCGAATCATAGTCTGTCCGCTCGGCAAGTTCCTGATTCATCCGTTCCAGCTTCGCCTGAAGTTCAAATATATGTCCGAATGCCAGTTCCGCCTCTCCCATCACCGTCCGGTTGTCGGAGAGAATCATGACCTGTGGCAAATATCCGATGGTAACATCTTTCGGAGTAGCTACGACTCCATGTGTCGGCGACTGTAAGCCCGCCAATATTTTAAGCATGGTGGATTTGCCCGCACCATTCTTGCCGACCAGCGCAATACGGTCTTTCTTATTAATGACATAACTGACATCCGAAAAAAGCGGCGTCGCATTAAATTCTACTGATAATCCTTCTACTGAAATCACTTCTGTCTCTGATTTATAAGATTTTGGACTGCAAAGATAACGCATCCAAACGGAATTAGCTGCTTCCGGGACGATGGAATTTAATAGTAAGGACACAAAAAAGGCGTAGATATGCATTAAACTGCATAGCCTACGCCTTATTTCAATATTTTCTTAATCAGAACAACTTGGCAGGATATTCACCGGCATCTACCAATGCCTGAATCTTGTCTACTACGCTCTGACGGTCTTCCGGATAAGTAACACCGAACCATTTGCTGGTAGTATCAAGAACTTCTACTGTCGCAGTTCCGTCATTAATCAATTTATCCACCATCAACGGGATGAAGAATTCGCTCTTCAGGTTTTCCATGTTCTTCGGGTCACTCAGGAAAGTTTTGAAAAACTCTTCGCTGTATGCAAAGTAATCAGGAGTGAAGCCCCAGAAGTTCATACTTACCGGAGTAGTGTCGGGAGTAGCAGTCCATTCACCGTTGTCGTCAATGTATTTCACTTCGCCGTCAAGACGTTGAATTTTTGTACGTTCTACGACAGAAGTCAACAGACCTTTAGCATCTGTACTACAAATACCACGGGATACTGTACCGCTCTCACTTAATGTATTTCCTACACGGAAACCTACCATTGAGTAAACGTTCTTTGAATTTTCAGGAAGAGCGGAAAGGAATTTACCCATTACCTGGAAAGAGTCACGACCGTAGAAGTCATCGCAGTTGATTACCGCAAACGGTTCTTTAATCACATCGGCACCCATCATCACCGCATGGTTAGTACCCCAAGGTTTGGTGCGGTCTGCCGGGCAAGTGAAGCCTTCGGGAAGATCGTCGATAGACTGGAATACCAGTTCGCAAGGAATGTGGCCTTCGTATTTGGAAATAATTTTATCACGGAAATCTTGTTCAAAATCTTTGCGGATTACAAATACAAGCTTGCCAAATCCGGCATTGATAGCATCATAGATAGAGTAATCCATAATAGTTTCGCCATTAGGGCCCAGACCATCCAATTGTTTCAAGCCTCCATAACGGCTGCCCATACCGGCTGCCAATAAGAATAAAGTTGGTTTCATAAATTGTGTAATATTAAAAGGTTAGTGATGTCAACGGCATCAGATTTCGGTGCAAATTTACAAAAATAGTTGATACCGACAGGACAAATATCAATCATTATTCACTAAAAGCGTACAAAAATCATTCACTAGAAGGGGTAACCGATAGCAAAATGTATTCCCAGATTCTTGAAGAAAGCTCCGGTGACATTGTAATAACCGCTCCGTTCCGTGTCATACGGCAGATGTAAAGGAATACCGAAGTCGAGACGGAAGACGAGGATATCCATGTCGTAGCGGACACCGAGCCCCGTGCCCAAAGCGATCTGTTTCGGGAAAGTTTTCAGGCGGAGCTGCGAATTGGGGCGAGCCTCATCCTTACGCATCAGCCAGACGTTTCCTGCATCAAGGAAGGTGGCTCCCCAGATGCTCTTGAAGATGCGGAAACGATATTCCACATTCGCTTCGAAGCGGAAAGTTCCTGTCTGGTCAAGATAGGAATATCGGCTTTCTTCAGGATGGTATCCACCCGGTCCGATGCTACGTACCGTGAAGGCACGGATACTGTTGGCACCACCTACGTAGAATTGTTCGCTATATGGGGCTATGGTGGAATTACCATAAGAGAAGAGAGCACCCAGTGCTACGCGGGAAGCAATCTTATTATTCTTATCCATATTCCATAAATGGCGGAATTCGGTGTTGAATTTCATAAATTGGGAGAACGGCGCACCCAGAAGCTTTTTCCCTTCTTCATCGTACGGACGGCCAAAAGCACGGTAGATGGTAGATGTCAAGTTTCCGGCAGAAGTAACAGTGGATTGCCACCAAATAGGATTCTTTACCCGGCGTGCCGAAGCGTTGTCATAGGTGTATGTATATTCCATGGCCGGGATAAATTGGTTGTCCAAGCTGATATATAGCGCAGGATTGGCAGCGGCTATTTCCTGAAATTCTTTCGTACGATGCTGTAAGACATTAAACGTCAGTTTGAAAGGCGTAATGCTATGACGGCTTGTGCGGGTCGGTTGGAAATCATAGGTTGCGTTTCCACCGAATGACAATAATTTGTAATACTTGGCACG
>ERZ779631.345-NODE-345-length-16969-cov-8.263450_pt1 | contig 16969 bp, 17 predicted proteins | sample MGYA00514193_ERZ779631 | MGnify/ENA primary metagenome ERZ779631 (study PRJEB29562, sample SAMEA4376710) | mouse gut metagenome | isolation source: Cecum | study: EMG produced TPA metagenomics assembly of the A DSS colitis mouse model was used to assess the...
TCATTCCGACGAAGATGATTATACTATCCGCGGCTGTATTTCTTGTGACGGCCGGCGGATTTCTTTTTGTTTGGTTGGTTCCGCGTAGATATGAGCGGGCGAGGATTGTCGAATTGACAGACTATCTGGAACAGATAAATGTCGGCGGAGCGGTTGCGGTTCTGGCAACGAAGGAGGATGCATTTTCGCATCTTCAGGACGAGATGTACAAGACGGTTACGGAATTGTATCGGACTAGAGAACAGGCGGTTCTGGCGAAGGAAAATTATGCAGACAATCTGGCGAACATCGCTCATCAGTTGAAGACGCCGGTTACGGCAGCTTTTTTGGCTTTACAGCTCCTAAGCAACAGTCAGGAAAAAGTACAGAAACATATCAATCAAATCACTAAACAGCTTACACGCTTACAGCATCTCGAGGAAGAGCTTTTGACACTTTCAAGGATAGATGCGGGAACTTTAAAGCTGGAGCATATGCAGGTAGATATTTATACGGTTCTGAATCTGGCGGCAGACAATCTCAATGACCTTCTCTCACAGAGAAATATTGTTGTCAAGATTCCCGACCAAGGCCGTGTCACATTTGAGGGCGATATGGAATGGACGATGGAAGCGATTATGAATCTGATGAAGAATTGCATGGAGCACGCGCCCGAAGGCAGTGCGATTCACTGTGACTATTTTTCGAATCCGCTTTATAGGGAAATCTGCATATGGGATGAGGGGGCAGGCTTTGCTAAGGAAGACATCCCGCATTTATTTGAGCGGTTTTATCGTGGACAGAGGAGCGGAAAAGAAATAAAGAATAATGACACGGGTGTCGGAATAGGATTATCCATTGCACGCTCCATTCTTGAACTGCAAAACGGCACAATAACGGCGCGCAATCTGCCGCAGGGCGGCGCATGTTTTCAATTAAAATTTTACAGTCACTGAGTTGTCACTTTCTGTTGGTATTGTTGGAATCAGATAGTCGGGTTACAAGTAACAAACAAAAAGGAGGAAGTCATGGAAATCTTAAGATGTGACAATATCAAGAAAATGTACGGTTCAGGGGACAATCAGGTGAAAGCGCTTGACGGTATCAATCTGTCTGTAGAGAAGGGAGAGTTTGTTGCGATTGTGGGCGCTTCGGGTTCCGGCAAGTCTACGCTGCTTCATATTCTCGGCGGTGTAGATACGCCGACAGAGGGCAAAGTCATGGTGGAAGGTACGGATATTTCGACTATGAACAGGACGCAGGCGGCGATTTTCAGGCGCAGAAAGGTGGGGCTTGTATACCAGTTCTACAATCTGATTCCGACGCTGACGATTCGCAAAAATATTCTGATGCCGCTTTTGCTGGATAAGAAAAAAGTCAATCAGGAGTATTTCATGCAGGTCGTAACGGCGCTCGGGATAGAGGAAAAACTGGATTTTCTGCCGAGTCAGCTTTCAGGAGGACAGCAGCAGCGTGCGGCAATCGCCCGCTCTTTGGTTTATCGTCCGGCGCTTCTGTTAGCGGACGAGCCGACCGGAAATCTGGATCGCAGGAATGGAGAGGAAATTGTCGATTTACTGAAGCTGTCCAACCGTAATCTGGATCAGACGATCATACTAATTACGCATGATGAGAAGGTTGCGCTCGAAGCGAATCGCATTATCACAATAGAAGACGGGCATATCATAACTGACAGAAAGAGAGGCGAATAGATATGAAAAAAAGTATCATTTCACTTTCGAACGGAATTGTGTGGTCTAATATTTGTAAAAATCGTGCATCCAGCATATCCATTATGTCGGCGGCATTGATTGCATCGTTGCTTCTGTCTATCTTGTGCAGTTTTTTCTATAATATGTGGCTATATGATGTGGAATCGGTCGTGTTGGAAGAGGGGGACTGGCAGGCGCGTATTGTCGGAACGGTCAGCGAGGAAGAGTTAGAGCTGATCCGCAGCTTCGGCAATATAACAAAAGCGGTGGCTCATGAGGAAGATGCGGAGAAGGTATCAAAGCAGGTACAAATTTCGGAGGAGACAGGGCACGAAGTTCCGGTAGTTGATTTGTATTTTCGCAATCCGCGTACAATTTATTCGGATATGACGCTTCTGTCACAAAAACTGGGGCTGGAGAGCGGGAGAATGACATTTAATTACCAGCTCCTTTCCATGTATTTCATTCGTATTCCGGGTGATGAAAAGCCGCGAATGATATTGCCGTTATATACGGCGGTTATGATATTAGCAAGTTTTTCCCTGATTATTGTGATACACAACTCTTTTGCAGTGTCTATGAACGCCAAGATCCATCAGTTAGGGATTCTTTCGAGTGTTGGCGCTACGCCGCGTCAGATCCGTACAAGTCTGATACAGGAAGCAGCTGTGCTGTGTACATTGCCGGTATTGCTGGGAAATCTGGCAGGAATCTGCGTAGGATACGGGTTCATTCATATGATGAATATTATTGCCGCCGGGCAGACAGGACGCCATGAGGGGACGTTTCGGTATCCCCCGCTCATATTTGTATTTGCAGTCTTCATTTCTATGTTGACGGTGCTGGTTTCAGCATGGATTCCGGCAAGGAGACTAGCGGAGATGACTCCGCTTTCGGCAATTCACGGTGGGGAGGAGATGCAGCTTAGAAAGAAAAAAAGCTCGCCGGTCTTATTCTGGTTGTTCGGCATAGAAGGAGAACTGGCGGGAAATGCGTTGAAAGCACAGAAAAAGGCGCTCAGGACATCTTCTATTTCTTTAACGCTGGCATTCTTAAGCTTTACGGTCATGTTATGTTTCTTTAAGCTTTCGGATATCAGCACAAGCTACACTTATTTCGCCAGATATCAGGACGTATGGGATGTAATGGCAGTAGTGAAGGATGTGCGGATAGAAGACATGGAGTGGATTGAGGATTTGCAGACGACGGTAAGAGAAGAAGGAGAGGCAAGCTGTGCAGTATATCAGAAAGCAGTGGCGACAGCACAAGTTCATGCATCGCAAATCAGCAAGGAAGTAGAGGCGCTCGGCGGACTGGAGCGACTGGCAGGGCAGAATGCATCTGGTAAATACTATCTTATACAAGCGCCTCTCATCATATTGGACGATGCAGGGTTTGCGGAGTATTGCGAGCAAATCGGAATGACGCCGCGGTCAGACGGCGCGATTGTGATCAATCATATATGGGACAGCGTCAACAGTAATTTCCGTTACCGTGATTATGTTCCGTATCTGACGGGAGAGCGTGACAGTACAGATTTGCGGGTTGGCGGACCGGACGTCATATCTGGGCAAAAGAACGAAACCGAAATTGTGTCAGACGGCGGTGTGTTGGAAATTCCAATCCTTGGCTATACGGACAAAGAACCGCTTCTCAGGGAAGAATACGATGATTACACACTGGTGCATGTGATACCGCTGTCTCTATGGAAAGACATCTCTTCAGAAATGAGGCAAGGTGTAAACGTTGAGTCGGACACATATGTGCGCATCCTGACTGACAGGATAGGCGCCGGATATACGACGGACTATGACGAGAAAATGCTGCTGCAGCTAAACAGGATGGAAGAAGTCACAACCCAAATACTTGGTCAGAAATACGAGGTGGAGACAGAGAATCGGATGCAGGAGAAGATATCAAATGGTAGAATAATAGCGGGCTATCAGTTTATGATCGGGGTGTTCAGTCTGCTGCTCGCCACAATCGGGATTGCAAATGTCTTTTCCTATACTATGGGATTCATGCGCGTGAGAAGACGTGAATGTGCAAGATATCTTTCGGTGGGGATGACGCCGGAGGGGTTGAAGAAAATGTTTCGGATAGAGATGCTTGTTATTGCAGGCCGTCCGGTGCTGATAACAGTGCCGTTGACCGTGGTAGCGATATCCGCTATGATTCGGGCGAGTTATTTGAACCCGGCGGAGTTTTGGCGGCAGGCGCCATATGTGCCGATTGCCGTTTTTATAGCGGCTGTTTATGGGTTTGTTGCCACAGCTTACGCGATAGGCGGCAGAAAAATATTAAAGGATAATCTAGTAGACGCGCTTCGTAATGAGACTGTAATGTGACGCAGCGCTGCGAGGAAGAGACTGAGACAGAAGGGGCGATTACCCCTTCTTCCCGTTCCGCAAAAATTTCTTATTCTGCCGGACGCTCATTTTATATGCAAACAAATCTTTCCAGATACTCGGATGGAACAAAAGTAACAGCGGGAACAACTCCAGCCTTCCGGCAAGCATGTCAAACATAAGGACATATTTGGCAAAATTCGAGAAGAATCCGAAATTTGCCGAAGGTCCTACTAATTCGAGACCGGGACCAATATTGTTGATGGTGGCGGCAACTGCCGTAAATGAGGTAACAAGATCCGTATGATCGAGTGAAACGAGGAATAACGACAAGACAAATACAACCATAAAAGTAATGATGTACACGTTTACGGTCCGGATAGTCTCGTGGTCAATCGGCTTTTCATCCATCTGAATCTTCTTGACACTTTTCGGATGGATGTAGGAAGTAAATTCTTTTTTCACCGTCTTAAAAAGAATGACAAAACGTGACACCTTGATACCGCCTCCCGTACTTCCGGCACAGGCGCCTACGAACATTAACAGGACGAGAATAATCTTGCAGGCGCTTGACCATGTGTTAAAGTCGGTAGTAGAAAAACCGGTTGTGGTGATGATGGAAGCTACCTGAAAAGCCGATTGCGTCAACGCCTCAAATGCGCTGGAGTATGTGTGCAGGATACTTAAGAAAATCATGGCAACCGATACCAGTATGATCAGCAGATAATATCGGATTTCTTCCATTTGCAAAGCCTTTTTAAGTTTTCCAAAGAGGATAAGATAGTAGGCGTTAAAGTTGATACCAAACAAAATCATGAATATTGTGACAATCCACTGCAGGTACGGAGAATAACCGGCAATGCTGCTGTTTTTAATGCCGAACCCTCCGGTTCCGGCTGTACCGAAACTGGTACATACCGCGTCAAACAAAGGCATTTTGCCGAGAAGAAGCAGAATGGTTTCTATCACGGTCATGCCAAAATAAATCAGATAGAGAATGCGTGCGGTATATCTCACTTTGGGCACCAGCTTGCCCACGGAAGGACCGGGGCTTTCTGCGCGCATCAGGTTGATATTGGAGCCGCCGCTTAAGGGTACGATGGCGAGTAGGAACACGAGCACGCCCATACCGCCAATCCAGTGCGTAAAGCTTCTCCAGAATAAGGAGCAGTGTGAGAGTGCTTCCACGTCGCTTAAGATGCTTGCGCCGGTGGTCGTAAATCCGGAGATCGTCTCAAACAGAGCGTCCGTAAACGAAGGGATTTCTCCCGTCAGTACGAATGGAAGACAGCCGAAGAAACTTAAGAGTATCCAGCTAAAGGCGGTGGCAATACAGCCTTCTTTCAGATAAAATACATTGTCTGCCGGTTTTCTTCTTGTCATCAGGCTGCCTAAGAGAAAGCAGATAGCAGCAACAGGAAGATACCATAAGCCCTCCCGCTCCGTATAGATGAGTGCAATCAGGCAGGGCAGCAGAAGTAAAGCGGCCTCCGTCTTCAATATATATCCTAAAATGAATCGAATAATTGAACTGTTCATTTGTATGCAGGCGTCCTCTCTCGGTGTATCAATTTAAAATATCCTGAATCGAATCAAATCCCGTGTGTGTTGTAACAATCATAACCGTATCGCCGACCTGAATGGAATCCTGTCCGCTGGGGATGATGATAGAGCCGTTGCGGTTGATAAATGAAATCAACAGCCCCTTTTTAAGAGACAGTTCGGCAAGCGGTATATTTGTGACCTTGGACTCGTTTTCCACACGAAATTCAATTGCCTCCACACGGGAGTCAAACATATGATATAGCGTCTCAATATTGCTGTTCATTGAATTTTTCTTGGCGCGTACATATGCGATAATTGCCTCCGAAGTGATAAACTTCGGGTAAATGACGCTTCCGAGATCAAGATTGCTCACTACATCGTCGAAGGTAATGCGGTTAATTTTTGTGATCACTTTTGCTTGAGACACCATTTTGGCATGGAGCGTCAGCATGATATTCTCTTCGTCAATACCTGTCAGAGGAACGAAAGATTCCGCATATTCGATGCCTTCTTCTTTCAGAAGCCCCTCGTTCGTTCCGTCGCCGTTGATGATGATTGCCTTTGGCAGCAGAATACTCAGTTCTTCACAGCGTTTTGGATTATTCTCAATAATCTTGACGGAGATTCCCATATGGATCAACTGGGATGCAAGGTAATAGGCGGATTTGCCACCGCCGATAATCAGTGTATTCTTGACGGCATGTGTCTTAAAGCCGATTTTCTTAAGAAAAGCCTTTGCACTTGCTCTGGAGGAGACAAATGAAAGTAAATCTCCCTTCTGAATGCGGAAGTTACCGGAAGGAATATGGATATCCTTATCGCGTTCCACAGCACAGATCAAAATATGGTCGGAGATGTTTTTGCCCAAAGTTCTTCCGAGGTCCATAATTGTCATGCCGTCTAACTGATTGCCGTCCGGCACTTTAAACTTAATCATCTCTGCCTGTCCGTGTGCAAACGTACTGACTTCCAGTGCGGTGGGAAGGAATAGAATGCGCGCCGCTTCACGGGCAGCTTCCAATTCCGGATTGATAATCATGGCGAGTCCGAGCTGTTCGCGCAGATAGTTAGCTTCTTTGCTGTAATCGGGGGTGCGGACTCTGGCGATAGCGGAGCAGTTACCGACACGTTTAGCGACTGTACAGCACAGAAGATTCAGCTCGTCCGAATCAGTTACGGCAATGATCAAATCTGCGGAAGCGATGCCTGCTTCCATCTGGATGCCGAAGCTTGCACCGTTGCCGACGATCCCCATCACGTCATACAATCCGGTCAACTCCTGAATTTTCTGTGGATTGTGGTCAATGATGGTGATATCATGACCTTCTTTGATTAGCTGTGCAAGAATCGTTCTGCCGACTTTACCGCATCCGACAATAATGATTTTCAGCCCTTGCTCATCAGAATTCTTTTGTTTAAACATATATATCGCCCTGCCTTTTGACGTTTTTAGTCGCTTGATATAGTATATGCAAGTATAATATAGCACCTTACGAGAGAAAAAGCATTATGTTTTTTTATTAGTACATTTGTTGATTTCAGAAATGCCGTTAAAGCAGAACGCAGCATGCGTCACTGAAATCGCAGCTTGCGCATGAGGCACTTGCACTTTGAACATGGCGCGGTAAAATGAAACAGGAAAGGGGGAGGTGAATGATGCATGTAAGCTATCACAGAGATGCTTCCTTGCCGGAAGACAGGGTGGATGTACAATATCGGGAAGAGAATGAACAGATGGAGATTATCCGTAACTTCTTTTCCTCGATGCAGAGTATTACTGGGAGAAAAGAAGATGAAGTGTGCATATTGCATCCGGGCAGTATCTATTATCTGGAAACGGTTGACAGGAAGCTATTTGCCTATCAGGCAGGGGATGTCTATCAACTGGATTACAGTATGAGAAGCTTCTTGGATTATTTTGGCAGTGGTGGATTCATACAAATCAGCAAGAGTACGATTGTCAATCTGTATCGGATCAAGCAGGTGAAGACAGATTTGAATATGAGACTGAAGCTTGTCATGGATAACGATGAATTGATTGTCTTAAACAGGACGTACAAGAAAAATTTTCTTGACGCATTGTATCATCTAAGGGAGGTGTCTCATGAAAATAATTAACAGACAGAATTTTTTCTCTACGGTATGTGTCGTCTACACGCTGCTCGTACTGGGGAAACTCGTACTTGAGTATATTGCGCAGGGAGTCTGGGGCAATTATCAAGGGAATCTGTTCGTGATGCTCGTATTATCATCAGTGGCGGTATTTGTGTTGTCGCAGTACTACCGGTTTCAGAAATACCCGCTGCTTGCTGTGATCGTGGTGCAATACCTTGTGCTGATCGGCGCTGTGATGCTCTTTACCTGGGTATCTTCGTTCGTCGCACCGCTGCATGAAAACGGCTATCGGGATATGTTCCTGTCATTCAGCGTGCCGTATGGCATAGGTGTAGTTGTCTACTACGCGGCGATGTTCCATGAGGTGAGCAAAGTCAACCGCATGCTGAAAGAGGTGAGAAATAATATGCCGGAAGGGCAGGAATAGCGTGAACATAAATGAAATGCTTGATAAGGGCATAGGAAGGGGATAAACGGAAATGACAGAAAAAGGAATGGAACATATAAGTACAAGTGCTTCACCAAAGATCAAGGGCTCGGATTATCTGGGACTTGCAATATGGGCATTTGGCGGACTTGGCATGGAGGCGCTCTATGCTTATCTGCTGGAGCCTGTGCCGTATGGCGGACCGATGCAGGAGTGGACGCCGGGACAGACGATCATGCATTGGATTCTGACCTGCATCACGTGGGGGATTTTTGCGGCGGTTCTTATGAAGAAATCGGAGACAAAATATGAGTTTGATTTGTTTGAGGCAAAAAGCGCGAAGATGACACTGGTAAGGCTGGGCTTGTGTCTGTTGTTTGTCGCCGCGGCGTTCTGGCTTGATTATGTGTCATGGGGCGGATTTAAGGTATATCTGGAATGGCAGCGCAGAGGTTCCTTATTGTTTGTTTTTCAGTATGTCTATTATGCTTTTGAGGCGATGCTGTTTCTGCTGATTATTGTGTTCGGACAGAAGGCGTGTGAAGTCTGGTTTCACCGGGAAAATTTCCCTTTCGGCGGAATCATCTGTGGGTTGACATGGGGACTTGCGCACATGTTTACGAAGGATATTCTTACCGGCATACTCGGCTTGGTTCTCGGCGTGGCGATGGGCAGCGTATACCTTGTGGTGAACAGAGACTTGCGCAAGGCATATGTGGTGATGTTTCTGATGTTCGTGCTATAATTGTAGGAGCGGAATAGTGGTGATTAAGAGAAGAAAAATAAAAAAACGGTAAAGTCGATGAAAATGAAAATATTGGTTGCGCAACCGGTATTTGCAGGTCTGACATCTGAAATATGTCGCGCAACCTAAGATGTATTTTTATGATGATAGCAACAGAAGCCGGAGGGGATATTCGGGCAGAGTGAACAGGTACATGGGGAGCAGAATATTCTTGATGGGGAAAAGGAGACTATGATCATGGAAAACAAACTATTTACAAGGGATTTTACATTAGTGGTAATCGGGCAGATTATCTCACTATTCGGCAATGCGGCGGTTCGATTCGCATTGCCGCTTTATTTATTGAACCAGACGGGTTCGTCTGCACTGTACGGGACGGTTATGGCGCTGTCGTTTATTCCGGCGGTGCTATTGTCGCCGGTGGGCGGTCTGATTGCCGACCGTGTCAATAAAAGGAATATCATGGTGGTATTGGATTTCTCTACGGCAGGGTTGATGCTGCTGTTTATGCTGCTGATGAATCATGTCAGTCTGGTATTTCTTCTTACCGTCACATTAATGATTCTGTATGGGATTGCGGGAGCCTATCAGCCCGCAGTACAGGCGAGCGTACCCGCACTGATGGCACAGGATAAGATTATGAGTGCGAATGCGGTAATCAATGTCATCAGTTCTTTTGCTTCATTGCTCGGTCCGGTACTTGGCGGTATTCTGTACAGCGCGTATGGGCTGCTTCCGGTGCTGGCAGTGAGCATCGTCAGCTTTGTCATGTCCGCCGTCATGGAGATTTTTATCAGGATACCTCATCAGAAACGGACAGTAAAAGGCGGTATTGTGCGAGTGGCACTGGGGGATTTCAAAGAAAGCGTCCGTTTTATAGGCAGGGACAAACCGGTAATTGGTCAGGGAATGCTTGTAGTCTGCGGCATCAATCTGTTTTTATCTGCCATGATTATTGTGGGTCTGCCTTATCTGATCACGGAAGTACTTCCTTTTGAGGCAGCACAGGCAAACAGACTGTACGGATATGCGCAGGGCGCGCTGGCGGCAGGCGGCATTGCGGGCGGTATCGGTGCCGGTGTTCTGGCAAGATGGCTTAAAGTAAAGAAGGTAGGAAATCTGTTGATTATGGGCACCATGTGTGTGCTCCCGATGGGTTTTGCACTATTGTGTATGGACAACGGTATGGCAGTTTATATGACAATCACAATATGCTGCTTTGTGATCATGGTGATCTCCACGATATTTACGGTGCAGATCATGTCATTTATGCAGGCGGAGACGCCGCAGAATCTTGTGGGTAAAGTGATTGCGCTGGCGATGACAAGTTCCATGTGCGCACAGCCTTTTGGGAATGCGTTGTATGGATTCTTATTTGAATTAGCGGCAGGGCATGAGGCGGTAGTGGTATTGTTTGCGGGTGTGGTTTCACTTATGATTGCAGTTGGGGCGAGAAAGCTGTTTATGAAACTGTAACCATTTATGTAATGTCAATTATAAAATATGAAATGAAATAAATACTGATAATTTGTTTCGGAACCACGGCGTCTTATGATATACTGGACAAAAGCCCGGTGGCTGAAAATGGGGGGACGAAGGAAATTATGCTGAATTATTTATCGAGTCTGGATGGCAACATACTGCTCTTTTTTCAAGAGGTAATCAGAAATCCGGTGATGACGCCAATCCTCAAGGTTATTACGACGCTGGGGAACGGCGGCGCAATCTGGATTGCACTTACGATACTCATGCTGGTGCTTCCGAAAATGCGAAAAGTGGGGTTTATGACAAGTCTGTCACTTATCGGAACATTGCTGGTCAATAACGTATTTCTTAAGAATGTGGTGAATCGAACGCGTCCGTATGAGGTGATAGAGGGGCTGACTTATCTTGTGCGGACGCCCGTGGATTCCTCTTTCCCGTCGGGGCATTCGGCATGTTCTTTTGCGGTGGCGTGTATTATGTTCCGCAGACTTCCGAGAAAGTACGGTGTACCGGCGTTGATTCTGGCAATTCTGATCGCGCTCTCAAGGTTATATGTCGGTGTGCATTATCCGAGCGACGTGTTGTTCGGAACGATCAGCGGTATTGCGATCAGCTACGCCGCGGAGGCGTTGGCAGAGTGGATCATGAAGCGGAAGAGTCGTTCCGGAGAGGGAAAAGGTGACTGAATATGGAAAAAATAAAATTTGCGATCTTGGCAACCGGAAATATTGCGAACAGTATGGCGGAGGCGGTGAGCCGGCTTGAGATGTTTGAATGTTATGCAGCGGCGTCCAGAAGCCATGAGCGGGCGAAAGATTTTGCAGAGAAATGGGGATTTGAGAAAGCGTATGGTTCTTACGAGGAACTGGTGGAAGATGCGGAAGTGGAACTTGTCTATGTGGCGTCTCCGCACTCGCATCATTATCAGCATGCGAGGCTTTGTCTGGAGCATGGGAAGCATGTGCTTTTGGAGAAGGCGTTTACCGTCAATGCCCGTCAGGCGGAAGAGTTGATTACATTGGCAAGAGAGAAAGGACTTCTTTTGGCGGAGGCATTCTGGCCAAGATATATGCCAAGCAGGAAGATGATCGCTGACTTGATCGCGCAGGGAACCATCGGGGAGGTACGGTCTGTCGTGGCAGATTTTGGTGCGCCCCTCACTCATATAGAACGGTTATATAAGCCTGAACTGGCTGGCGGCGCGCTGCTGGACTTAGGAGTCTATCCGTTAAATTTTGCGTTGACAATTTTCACGGGAAAAGTGCTGGATATTCAGTCGAATGCGGTTATGTCGCCGGAGGGCGTGGATTGGATGAACGGAATCACGCTGACGTTTGAGGATAACAAGATAGCGGTTCTGCACAGCAATATGATGGCGTGTATGGATAGCCGCGGAACCATCTATGGTGACAAGGGCTATATCGAGATGGGCGATTTAAATAACTGCTCAGAAATCCGTGTCTATGATGAGAGCAGGAAACTGAGCGCACGTTATCCGGTGCCGGAACAGATCAACGGATATGAATACGAAGCGATTGCCTGCGCGGAAGCAATCAGAAACAGTCAGGTGGAGTGTGCGCAGATGCCTCATAGCGAGACAATGCGTCTGATGAGAATCTTAGATGCTGTCAGGCAGCAGTGGGGATTTAAGCTGCCCTGCGAATGATGCACATCTTTTTGTGCGGGCGGAAGCGAAGGCAGGTATGACGATCATGATTGTACTGCTTTCGCGCGTATTTCTGATGCCGCTGCTGCGATTGTTAAATACGCCGGAAGAAGTTATAGAGTTGTCTTTTGCATACATATCTACCTTGCTTCTTTTTGTCGGAGTAATGTTTGCCTATAATCTGCTTGCCGCGCTTTTGCGTGCTGTTGGCAACAGTGTGGCGCCCTTGGTATTTTTGATTTTGGCGGCGGTATTGAATATTTTTCTGGATATTCTGTTTATTACAAGGTTCGGCATGGGTGTGCGGGGCGCGGCTGTTGCGACGGTACTGGCACAAGGTGTTTCGGTAATTTTATGTCTGGTTTATATCTACTTGAAGTGTCGTCTACTGATCCCATCCGGAGAGCATTTTGTAATCGAATCTAAGCTATACAAGGAACTGCTTAGTCAGGGAGTTTCCATGGGATTGATGAATGCAATCGTATCCACGGGAACCGTAATCCTACAGTCTGCCATCAACGGTCTGGGATATCTTGTGATCGCCGGGCATACTGCTGCCAGAAAAGTGAATAGCTTCTGTATGATGCCGATGTCCGTTACTGGTATGGCTGTCTCTACCTTTGTCTCTCAAAACCGTGGAGCAGGACAGGGTGAGAGAATCCGCAGAGGGGTTCGTTATGGAAATATTTTATGCGTGTGCTGGGGAATTGTACTGATGGCAATCCTATATCCGGGTGCGCCGGGACTGATCGCATTGATATCCGGGTCCGCAGAGGCAGTTGTTCTGGATATCGGCAAGCGGTATCTGTGGTTTACGGCGCCTTTCTACATTGTTTTGGGGTATGTGTTTCTTATGCGCTCTTCTCTTCAGGCAATTGGACAGAAGATTCTGCCGTTAGTATCCAGCGCTATGGAGTTTGTCGGTAAAATCCTATTTGCGGCGGTCGTTATTCCTAAAATAGGATATGCAGGTGTTATCCTATGCGAACCGCTTATCTGGTGTTTGATGACAATGCAGCTTGTCTGGGCGTTCTATAGAGATCCGTATATCAGACAATTTAAAAATAAAAAAGTGAAATTATATGGCAGTCGAAAGGAGAACTGACATCATGCACTTCGTAGATGCCAAGGGTATTTTGTCATCTCAAAACGGTATGAATCTGTATCGCGGGTGCACCCACGGCTGCATCTACTGTGACAGCCGCAGCGAGTGTTATCAGATGAAACATGACTTTGAGGATATTGAAGTAAAGCAGAATGCACCGGAACTATTGGAACGGGCACTTCGTTCTAAACGCAGGAAATGTATGATTGGAACAGGAGCGATGTGTGACCCGTATATGCATTGCGAGGAGCAGCTTAAGCTTACGAGGAGATGTCTGGAACTGATTGACGAGTACGGCTTCGGCGTCACGGTGCAGACGAAATCGGACCGGATTCTGCGGGATTTGGATTTGCTTACAAGTATTAACCGCAAGGCGAAATGTGTGGTGCAGATGACGCTGACCACCTATGACGAAGAACTATGCCGTATCGTGGAACCGAAGGTGTGTACCTCGAGAAGGCGTTATGAGGTACTGCAGATTATGAAAGAAAACGGCGTTCCCACGGTGGTGTGGCTGTCGCCGATTCTGCCTTATATCAACGATACAAGGGAGAATATCGAAGGAATTCTTGAATATTGCCGCGAGGCAGGAGTATATGGAATTATCTGCTTCGGGATGGGGGTGACCTTGCGAAAAGGGGACAGAGAGTATTTCTATGCCGCGCTCGATAAGCATTTTCCGGGGATGCACGAGAAGTATCACCGTCGATTCGGATATGATTATGAAATCCCCAGCGAGCACTCGGGGGAGCTTATGAGGTATTTCCGGAGTTTCTGCAAGGAAAATCACATTGTGAGCGATGTTGAACGCATCTTCGCTTATCTGCGGGAATTTCCGGAGAACAAAGGGTATGAGCAGTTGTCACTGTTTTAGGAATCTGCAGTGCGAAGAAGAGGATAGAAACCTATTATGAAAACAATATTTTTAATGCGGCATGGGCAGACCTTATTCAATGTGATGGATGTGAATCAGGGCCAATGCGATTCTCCGCTGACGGAGAAGGGAATCAGACAGGCGCTTACTGCGAAAAAATGGTATCAGGATCACCATATCAAATTTGATTCCGTATATAGTTCTACCGCAGAACGAGCATGTGATACAGCAGAGCTGATTACCGAGATGCCCTATACAAGGCTGAAAGGCTTGAAAGAAATATTTTTAGGGACGAAAGAGGCGTCGCCAAACAGTGAGAATCCTAAGTACCCATATGGGGATTAAAAGGTTTCTCAAAGCAATTTGTTATGAAGGTGAAGAAAAGGGTTTTATCGGCAATTGCGGTATCGTACAGCTTGCGTATGTGGACGGTCATTTTACCGTAATTCAGATTGTCAATTTTGAAGAAGAAAAATAAATTATAACGTCAAATATTATAATTATAAGTAGAAATATATTTACAATTTCGTCAGACATATGTTATAGTAGTGGAAAGCATATTTTCTATTATGACAGTTCGTTAATATCTATTCATATTCTATGTTTCAGAAAATCCATGCTTTGAACCCAATCAACAATTATAAAAGCGGGAGAAGCTGGAACGGTTCTCCTGTGACAGACAGCTTCCGTCGATTGACAGTTTGAGAAAGAGGCTGACATTCATGAAGGAGGACATTGAATGAAGGAAACAAATGTACAACGCAACTACAAGGACACGGTGTTCAGGATGCTGTTTAAGGAGAAAGAGAATCTCCTCAGCTTATATAATGCCTTGAACGGGACAGATTACACAGACGTGGACGGTTTAGAGATTACAACGCTGGAAAATGCAGTCTATATGAACTATAAGAATGACATTTCCTTCGTGTTTGCCTTTGAACTGCTGCTCTATGAACATCAGTCCACAATTAATCCGAACATGCCGTTAAGGGATCTGTTTTATGTAAGCAGTGTGCTTCAAGGTAGGATTCGGAATGATGATCTACATAGTAGTAGGATTGTCAGGATTCCGGCGCCGAAGTTTATTGTTTTTTATAACGGAATGACTGAACAGCCGGAGCAGCAGATGCTTAGACTTTCTGATGCATTTGAGAAGGAGCAGGAACAACCTGCGTTGGAGCTTACCGTAATTGTTTATAACATTAATCTGGGGCATAATTCTGAACTTTTAGAAGCATGCCGTTTATTAAAGGAGTACGCACAGTATGTTGCGCAGGTTAGAATATTTGCTAAGGATATGTCTTTTTTGGAAGCAGTTGAGAGGGCAGTGGACTATTGTGTTGGAAAAGGAATCCTTGAAGATTTTTTATCAAAGAATCGTGCGGAGGCGATAGCGATGAGTATCTTTGAGTATGATGAAGAGAAACATATAAGGAATGAACGGGAAATAGCGCGGGAAGAAGGAAGAGAAGAAGGGGAGAACAGAGCTGTCAAACTGATGCAGAAACTTATAGAAGATGGAAGAGATGAAAATTTAAAGCGTGTTCTGGTTGACCGGGAATACCGTGAACAGTTGTATCAGGAATATGGGCTGCAGAAAAGCTGGGAGGATTAGTGTGAAAAAATACAATCTATGTTTTGATATTTGGGGACTGGTACTGTTTTTAGCGATTATGATTCCCAATTTTATCTGGTTTGCGGTTCCGGCGCCAAACGATATCTTAAGGGCAGAATCGGCAACGGCAGCGCTTGATACCATTGCTTCCGTATGTCAGGTATTGATGGTAGCTGCATTGTGCTTTGTCAGGAATACGGAACAGGTAAAAGCTGGCGGGTATAAAATAAGTATTACGTCTTGGACTATTGCTGTATTTGCCTGCTGTTTTCTATATTATGTGAGCTGGATCATCTATTATCTGGGCATCGTAAATGTACCCGTTATATTTGGACTGACAATCCCGCCGTGTCTTTCATTTTTATTTTTTGCGATTGACAGAAAGAATATGATAGCTGTGGTTCCATGCACCGTTTTTGCGGTCTGCCATGTAATTTATGCGGTTGTCAATTATATTATCTGAGAAGATTTACGTGCACAGTGGCATGAAATTTCGTTTCAAATGCCAGATATTAAGTGAACAGCATTGTCATGTGAGTATAGATTTATTTGAAGGAGAACAGATTTTCATGAATATATTCGACAAGAATGATACTGTCACAGCTACATTAACAAGCCGGAACGTCAAGGAACTTATGCTGTCTTTGGGAGCAGATTTATGCGGCATTGCGAGTATGGATAGATTCGATGGTGCGCCGGAGGGGTTTCATCCGCTTGATGTGATGCCGTCTTGTAAGTCAGTCATTTCTTTCGGATGCAGATTTCCTGTAGGAACACTGCGGTGTAGCAGTTCAGTTCCGTATACAAGGGTGCGCAACTCTGTCACGCCGAAGATGGATGCCATAGCGCTTGATTTTTGTATTGAGATGGAGAAAAGAGGAGCAGTCTGTGTGCCAATTCCCACCAATGAAAGTGTGTGGGATGAGAAAACAGGACGGTATCGGTCTATTGTATCGCAGAAACATGCCGCGCAGGCAGCGGGGCTCGGAACGATAGGGAGACATTCTCTGTTGATCACACCGGAGTTTGGGAGCATGGTCTGGCTGGGAGCGGTTTTGTGTGAACGGGAATTAGAGCCGGATGTGCTGAAAGAGAATATTTGTAATGATTGTAACCGCTGTGTGGAAGTCTGCCCGGTAAGCGCGCTGGAAGAACGGGAACTTAAGCAGCAGGTCTGTTGGAATTATGCTTTCGGGGATGACGAGCGGTTACAATCATGGGTCATTTCATGTCACAAGTGCAGGGATGTCTGCCCATATAATTTAGGAAGCAAAAATACGTTGTAGGGACAAATGATAGCAAATCTATTTGATATCCAGTTCAGGCGGTACGTCAATTTCGTCGGATACATAT
>ERZ779631.349-NODE-349-length-16888-cov-5.867997_pt1 | contig 16888 bp, 17 predicted proteins | sample MGYA00514193_ERZ779631 | MGnify/ENA primary metagenome ERZ779631 (study PRJEB29562, sample SAMEA4376710) | mouse gut metagenome | isolation source: Cecum | study: EMG produced TPA metagenomics assembly of the A DSS colitis mouse model was used to assess the...
TGGTCAATACAGTTGTCCAATATGCCATAAAATATTGAATGATGGAAATGTAAAGTATTGTTCAAACTGCGGACACAGAGTTACTAAAAAAAATAAACTATGTCATTGATTGGCATACAGTTATTGGTTAACTTTTTTTCATGAAAGTACAATCGAGTAGATTTTCGGAAATGGAGGCAGGAAATGAGCAAGGTTAATAAATACAGAGCATGGAATATAGGAAAGAAAATTATGTGTTATGACAATAAGGATTCGAGTGATTGTTATTTGGATGGCGCATACGCTTCTGATGTTGGGTTGATAAATTTCCATTTGAATATGCCAGAACACTTGAAAACCTATGAGTATATGCAGTAATCGGAAATGTGTATGAAAATACAGATTTGTTGAAGAAGGCAGGAATATTGAAACAATGAAAATTCTGGTATTTATATTTTGTGATACTTATTATAGAAATAAAAGATTATCTTAAAGGTAGAAGCAGCCAATAAAGGCTTTTCTATATAAATGAACCATGATAAATACGCCGCATATATGCGTAAGAATACAGCACTTGCGTTATAAAGTCCGGTAATGTCCGTATGCATGAAGCTTCACAGTGAATCTGCCATGACTCTAATATTCTAATCAATCTTTTGAAACGCTTACATGATAACAGATAATAAGACGAGCGATAGGATTTGTTCTGTGCAACGTATCAACTGGTAACTGATACGGCGATGAAGTGTATGCGGTGATAATGATACACACTTGAGGGGAGTCTACCCATAGGAATGGGAGAGGTAGAGTAGCATATTGCGAAATGGGTATGTGAGGGTAACCTGTGGAGCTGACCAGCAGCCGCCGGCACAATTTTTTATGTGACGTCGCATAAAAAGATAATAAATTGATATATTGTTTGATGCCATTATTGAAGGGGAAAATAGCTTATGATAAAATTAGAAATAGATAGTACAAATAATATTTTTGTAATTGAACATGATTTGGCATGTAAAGAACATTTACTGGATGAAATGGTATTGATACTCGATCATATCATAGTAGATTGTGAAATACGGAAATTTAAGCCATATGAGAAGAAGACTCTTCCTGAATTAGAGTCTATCTTACATGAAAAGCGGAAAGAGTATCTGAGATTAATGGAAAACGAAAAATGTAAATGTATTGGCTATTTGCAAAAAGAAACATTTACATGAGTCATAATGGACGAGGTACAACTTGTGGATTGCAGGGGACACGATAAGAGAATAGAGATTGTATTTTGAAGATGAAAATGGGAATTAATATACTGAAATATTGTGGAAAAGGAAATTGTGACAGCAAATTGAGAAAATAAATTGACATAATCAAGATGATTTTGTAATATAATATTAGCGGCGGGCAACCAGAGTGTCCGCCCAAGCGATGAGACAAGATGGTGTACCGGAATGCTTCGTCTTGTTGAGCTTTCAGGAGGGGTTGTGCAGCGTTACCTCAAACCGGAGTAGGCAGTAATGCCGAATGAAAATGCAACAGAAAAAAGATTCTGCATATGCGGAGTCTTTTTCTGCATTTAGAGAGGAATTAATATGGATTTACTAAAGAAAGCGGCAAAAGAATTTGAAAAATTATTATCTACAACGTATTACTTTGAAATTGCACGTAAAAATATAGCAAAGAAATTTGCGCTTAATTTTATTCCGGAAGACTTTCATCATATTTGTGGACTTCATAAGTTAAAAGATATTGGTCTGGTTCAGACAGGACCAAGAGGCAGAATATACCAAGATATTATCAAGAATAAAATTACATTCGCAGACATAGTTATTAGTAATTATTATGATAATATTGCAGACAGGATAAATTTTATATGTAATATTGGAAATATATTAGACAGCAATCAAATCATTTTTAAATATATGGAAAAATCAAATCAGATCTCCCGCATCGAAGCGGATTATCTATTACAAAACGCCCATCAGCAAGACATCATATATATTTTTTTAAACGAACGGGCAAAAACAGAAAAAACAGACCTTTCTGTTATGTGCTGTCGATCCTTTTTTCCAATGGATAAACTGGATTACACCAAGAACCAGTCGTCATATACACTGTTAAAAAAGATAAAGGTTGATATCATCACAGGTGAAAAGACGGTACAATATGACAGAAGCAGGATTCTGGTGCAGGCAAAACAAGCAGCGTCTGGACCGGAACGCAAATCCATCATGCAGCAGCTTAATGAGAAAAAAGCGCAAATGGCAATCAATACGGTTTTGGCAGAAAAGAACAGAGAAAAGAACAAACATGAACATGAACGATCCTAAGATACCAAATAAGGTATCTTTTCTTTTTGTCCAGATACTAGGACGAACATATCCATACATATATTGATATCGGAGGTGAATATTATGCCAGATGCAACAAATCAGGAGCAAATTATCAGACTGACGGAATCAGAAGAAGAGTTATTCTGTAGCCAGTTAAAACTTGGAATCTTTAAAGAACTATACCGGCAGGATCTTTTGACAAGAGCGCAGCTTAACCGCCTGATCAATATAGCCTGACATTGCACATCACCACTCTAATCTGCTATGATAAGAGCGGTGATGTGTCATTTCCTGCAAAAGGAGATTGACAATGAATAAATTAAGAGTGGCGGCTTACTGCCGGGTATCGACAGATAAGGATGATCAAGCCAATTCACTGGCGAGCCAGCGTAAATATTTCAGTGATTATATCAATGCGCATGAAGACTGGATGCTGGAAAACATCTATTATGATGAAGGCATCAGCGGAACGCAGACAAAGAAGCGAGCCGGATTTAATGCCATGATCGATGAGGCGATGCACGGACAGATTAATCTGATCCTTACGAAAGAAGTATGCCGTTTTGCCAGAAATACGGTAGATACACTGTCTTATACGCGGAAGCTGAAAGATTTGGGCGTCGGCGTCATATTTACCATTGATAATATTGACACAAGGGACAGTGATGGTGAGCTGAGATTGACAATCATGGCAAGCATCGCACAGGAGGAGAGCCGAAAAACATATCAGCGTCTGAAGTGTGGGCAGCAGCGTCGGATGGAACAAGGCGTTGTCTTTGGACGAGATTTATTAGGCTACTACGTCAAAGACGGAAAACTAATAGTCAATGAGGAGGAAGCCGTAATAGTACGTGCCATTTTTCATAAATATACTGTTGAAGGAAAAGGCACGCATGTGATCGCCCGGGAACTGCTTGAAGAAGGAATGCGACCGAAACGCGTAAAATGCTGGTCAAATACCGTAATACTGCGTGTTTTAAGGAATGAAAAATATGTGGGCGATTTGTGCCAGAAGAAAACTTTTACTCCGAATTATCTGACGCATGACAAGAAATATAACCGGGGCGAGGAAGAGATGGTTTATCTGTATGATCATCATCAGTCCATTATTGACCGGGAGTTGTGGATCCGCACGCAGAAAGAACTTACTAAGAAGGCACCTTCAGATGAACAGAGACTGAAACATAGCAACCGTTACTGGTGCAGCGGTAAACTGTACTGCGGCATCTGTGGTCGTCATTATGTGAGTCGCACGAAGAAACTGAAAAGTGGTCTGACCTATAAAGCATGGCGGTGTTTTGAAGCGGCAAATCATGGAACAAGGAAGGAGAAGCTGGGTGAACTGGTAGGATGTGATAATTCATCCATTAATGACAAGACGCTGCTTGCCTGCATGCAATTCCTGATTTCACATATCAAGGTCAATTACGAAAAACTGCGTTCAGAAATCATAAGCGATATCAAGGCTCTTCAAAACTCTACTACACCGGAATCCGTTCATATCCGCGGACACATTGAGGCGTTATATGAAAAGAAGCGGAAACTGATAGATGGAATGCTGGAGGGGGTTTTGTCCAAGCAGGATCTTACAGAGCAGATGGAATGGTATGATAAGCAGATAGCAGAACTGGAAGATTCTTTAAAGGCAGCCGCGGAACATGATAAAATCATGCAAAGGCAGGCGGAAGAAACAGAATCTTACATAAAAGCCCTTGCGGATATCATGTCTTTTGATGAGAGCAATCAGGGACTTTACAGGGAAATCCTTGAAAAGATGGTCATTGTAAACAATGTGGTTGATGTGTATTTGTGGTGCCTGCCTTTTGGCGTAAGAATGACTGTCTGTTCATCTGGTAAAAATGAGAGTTATGTGACGAAGATTACGAACATGGAAATATTAAATAGGCAATCGTGTTACTGATACACCGATGTCTGTAAGGATTGCAGATACTTCTCTGTAAGGGCAGGCATATCTTTGCGACAAATATCTTAGAGAGGCACCCATTTCACCGTCGGGTCCGCCGTATTGGCTCATAATAGCTTGTGCTATTTTGGCATTTGGGGTAGTAATGTTTACAGGATATTCAAGTCTTCGTTCATAATTCCACATTAAGCACAGCCTCCTTCCCAAGGCATAGGCAGTGTTGCCCAATCCCATTTACCGCAGTCAGACGTATCGGCGAGTGCGATTGTCAGCGGACCGAATTTTTCAGAGTATTCTTTTTTGGCCTGATTGCTCATACGATTATAGTGATTAAAATATTCCATGGCATTTCTGTCATTGGAGTGTGTGTCCAAATATAGGGACAGTTCGATTACTACAAAGTCAAGAATGCCGATGTCATGGAGCAGTTTTTCCTGCTCATTTGCAAAATGCATATTCATTACTTACAGCATCTCCTTCCTGTGAATGGTTTATCAAGTTCCGGGAAAATAGTCCCGGCGTCATAGGCTTCTTCAAGATTATCGCAAATTCCGTTGAAATGCTGCCATGGAACATATGCCATCGCAAGAGGAAATTTGTCAATATTTTCTTTGTACATATAATCTTTCATATGCTTCCTTTCTAAATTTTCAGGTGTTTTTAGTAATATAATATGTTATAATCGTGGCGGTGTGTTCGAAGAGATGAACACAATTTTTTCACACTTTGATAAGAATAGAGACACAATTTGTTAGTACATTGATAGGAGTGCATAGTTAAAAAGGAGGAGCCTATTTTGATACAGGTTGAAAACTTAGCAAAAAGATATGGTGTACATATGGCAGTAGACGACTTGTCTTTTACCGTAGAAAAAGGACAGATTTACGGTTTCCTAGGTCCGAATGGTGCAGGTAAATCCACCACAATGAATATTATGACGGGATATATTGCGGCAAGCAGCGGGACGGTCAGGATCAATGGTCATGATATTTTAAAAGAGCCTGAGAGTGTAAAGAAGTGTATCGGTTATCTGCCGGAAGTACCGCCGCTTTATTTGGATATGACGGTATGGGAATATCTGATGTTTGTGGCGGAACTTAAGAAAGTCCCCGGCAAACAAAGAATTGACCATGTGGAAGAAATCGTGGAGAAACTTCAGTTATCAAATGTTGAAGACCGTTTGATCAAAAATATATCCAAAGGATACAAACAACGGGTAGGATTGGCGCAGGCATTAATCGGCTATCCGGATGTTCTGATTCTGGATGAGCCGATGGTTGGTCTGGATCCGAAACAGATTATAGAAATGAGGGATTTAATTAAGAGTCTTGCAAAAGAGCATACCATTATTTTAAGTTCTCATATTTTATCAGAGGTGAGCGCGGTATGCGACCATATTATGATTATATCAGCAGGTAAGCTGGTGGCAAGCGGTTCTCCGGAAGAACTGAAGGAAATGATGCAGATGAAAGTAGAGCTAAGGCTGGTAGTGCTTGGCACGAACGAGCAGACAGACAAGATTCTGCAAGAGATGGAAGGGATAGAATCCTATGAGATTGAAGACGCGGAGGAAGCAGATTGTGTTAAGATTCGGCTCGACATTGCAGGAAATAAAGACATCCGTAAGGAATTGTCGGTGGCTCTGTCAGGGGCGGGATTGCCGATTTTATCTATGAACCGGACGGAGAAATCGTTGGAAGACATTTTCTTGGAACTGACAGATACGGAAACTGAAGAAGGCGGAGAGAATGAAAAGAATAATGCAGCGGATGATATAATGGAAGAGAAGGAGGACGCGGGTGATGTTTGCGATTTATAAAAGAGAAGTTAAATCCTTCTTCGACTCATTTATAGGATGGCTTTTTATAGCAGTTACGCTGTTTATTATGGGAATTTACTTTACGGTATTCAATATGCTGGCGGGATATCCGACGATATCTTATGTTTTACAGAGCATTGTATTTCTGTTTATTATTACGATACCTATTTTGACAATGCGGACGCTGGCAGAAGAGCGGAAATATAAGACAGACCAGTTGATTTTAACTGCGCCGGTTTCCGTAGGCAAGATAGTAATGGCTAAGTATCTTGCGCTTGTGACGATATTTGCCATCCCAACGGTTATCATAGGACTTACACCGCCGTTTTTGGCGATTTACGGAGAATTTCAAATAGGATTATCTTATACGGCGCTGTTCGGATTTTTTCTGTACGGATGTCTCGGGCTGGCACTCGGCTTACTGCTGTCTTCTTTGACGGAGAGCGTGGTAATTGCGGCGGTATTGACTCTCGTGGCGTTGTTTGCTGGATATATTATGTCGGGATTATGTAATGTGATTTCCGGTATGGGTACGAATGTTGTCACGAAAGTCCTTACGAAAATTCTGTATTGTTTTGATATGGTTGGACGGTTTGATTCGATGTGCAGCGGATATCTGCAATTGGAACCGGTGGCGTATTATGTGACGTTTACAGCCTTTATCTTATTGTGTACGGTACAGTCGATACAGAAGCGAAGATATGAGGTGTCGGGACGCGGCATTCGTCTGGGTGCCTACAGCATTGCCAATATATTGGTTTCGGCAATCATAACGATAGCGATTAATCTGGGACTTAATTATGTACCGGATCAGTATACGTCTATTGATGTGACGGTAAATAAAATGTACACGCTTACGGATGATACCGTGCAGACGCTTGGTAATCTGACACAAGACGTTACGATATATGTGCTGGCTGACGAGTCGTCTAAAGACAATGATCTGGATAAGACGCTGCAGCAGTTCAAAGGACTGTCAGGGCATATTCAGGTGGAGTATATCAGTCCGACTGCTAATCCGCGATTTTATTATAACTATACAGATATACAGCCTACAAGCAACAGTCTGATTGTAGAAGGACCCTATGATAATGTGGTGGTAGACTATACTGATATTTATGCTTTTGAATTTAATTATGCAACGTATCAGGAAGAGATTACGGGATATGACGGTGAAGGGCAGCTTGTATCGGCAATTATGAGAGCGACGTCTGAAGATATCCCCAAATTCTATATTATAGCGGGACACAACGAATTGGCATTTGACGAGCGGTTTACGAAGACTCTTGACAAAGAAAACGTTGCCTATGAGACACTCGGATTATATGCAGTCGATGCAGTCCCGGAGGATGCGCACGGAATTATTCTCAATGCACCGACGAGTGACTATTCTGCAGACGATGTAGAGAAAGTTCTCGCATATTTGGAGAAGGGTGGTAATGCACTGATCATTCCGACATGGACAACCGAGAGCATGACCAATTTCGAGCAGATATTGTCATATTATGGTGTGTCGGTAGTGGAAGGAATGATTGTGGAAAACGAACCGGATCATTATTATCAGAGTCCCTACTATCTTTTCCCTAACATCGAATCGACAGATATTACTGCGAGAGTACAAAACGGTATGGTATTCGCACCGTTTTCGAGAGGACTTATCTATGACGATGACTCTGATGTATATTATCAGCCGTTTCTTACGACGAGCGAGAGTGCCTATAGCAAGGCTGATATGTCCGCTTCGGAAGATTTCAGTAAGAGTGATGCCGATATAGACGGACCTTTTGTAATCGGAATGAAAGCGGAGAAATATACTCAGAGTGGAGATACGTCTCAAGCAGTCATTTTGGCAACGGAACAGATGTTTACGGCGAACGCGGATGATGTTGTTCCCGGTTATAATGTGAAATTATTCGGCAGCGTATTTGGCAGTCTTACACAGAGAGAGGATTCTGTTTCCGTTCCAGTCAAATATTACGAAATTGGTAACTTGGCGTTTACTGCCCGGGCGGTTTATATCATTGGAATTATTTCAATTATCATCCTTCCGCTGGGCTGTCTGACAGCAGGTTTGATCATTTGGTTAAGACGTCGCAAGAAATAGATATGTAACAATTAAAACAATCAGTCCTATTGTGATGGGGTTGTTGACTTCCCCGTAAGTTTGTGTAAGAATATACATGATAACTTACGGGGATTTGTGTCGTAGTATGTGAGAAGTTTGTGAAAATATTAACATACGGCTAATGGAGGAATATCATGAGAGGAATTGATACGCAGGTTCGTAAGAACAGACGCCGCATATTCAAAGAGGTAGCTGATCTGGCATATCATTCAGATAATTTAAAAGATGACGTTGAAGCGCTTCCGTATAAAATTGTAGATTATGATGATTCACAGTATGAGAGTATTTATAGAGAACGTGCAATTGTCAGGGAACGAATCAGACTTGCAATGGGTCTTTCTTTAAGGCCGGAGAACCGTCTGGTTCATTTGACGCAAGGGTTAGAGGAGAGCAATATTTCTGAGAAATATTATGAACCGCCGTTAATGCAGGTCATCCCTTCGGCATGTAATGCCTGCCCGGAGAACTGTTACCAAGTGACGGACCGTTGTATGGGATGTGTGGCGCATCCTTGCAGGGAGGTATGTCCGCGTGGAGCAATTTCCATGCTGAACGGCAAGTCTGTAATTGATCAGGAGAAGTGTATTAAATGCGGTAAGTGCAAAGCAGTCTGCCCGTATGATGCCATATCTCATCAGGTAAGACCTTGCGCAGGCGCCTGCGGTGTTGGCGCAATCAAGAATGATGAGAAGGGAAGAGCGGTAATAGATAACGATCTTTGCGTTTCCTGCGGACAGTGTATGGTCAATTGTCCATTCGGCGCTATTGCAGACAAATCACAGATATTTCAGTTAATTCGCGCCATGCAGTCAGGACATAAGATTATCGCACAGGTTGCACCGGCTTTTGCGGGGCAGTTTGGTCCTGACGTGACACCGGATATGCTTAAGACGGCATTAAAAGAACTGGGATTTTATGATGTCTACGAGACGGCAATCGGAGCCGACCTCGGCGCGATAGCGGAGGCAGAACACTATGCTATGGAGGTGGCGACGGGCAATGTTCCATTCAGCCTGACGTCCTGCTGTCCTTCATGGTCCGTATTGGCGAAGAGATTCTTCCCCGAGACGATAGATAAAATATCCAATGCGCTCACTCCTATGGTGGCGACGGCAAGAATCATTAAGAAAGACCACCCTGATGCCAAGGTTGTCTTTATCGGACCTTGTGCATCTAAGAAACTGGAAGCATCGAGAAGGACAATCCGTTCCGATGTGGATTTTGTTATTACTTTTGAGGAACTGACCGGTATATTTGAAGCAAAGGGCATTCTCTTAAATGAGATTCAGGCCATGGACCGGCTGAACGGCGCTACGGGTGCCGGTCGCGGTTACGGTGTGGCAGGCGGTGTGGCGAGCGCTATTGAAGAGTGCGTAAGGGAATATTACCCTGATGTGGAAGTTAACATTGAACACGCAGAGAGTCTTGCGGAATGTAAGAAGATGCTGATGCTTGCCAAAGCGGGCAAGAAGAATGGCTGTCTAATTGAAGGCATGGCGTGTCCGGGCGGCTGTGTGGCAGGTGCAGGAACCAATATTGCAGTTCCGGCGGCAGCCAAAGCGGTAGGTTCTTTCAAACAATCTGCAGACAAACAGATACCGGATAAGGAATAGATGCAGATTAAACAGGGCGTTCCTATCAAGATAAGAGAATATATATGGTGAGAAAAATATATAAGGTGTGAAAATATATACGGAAATGAGGAGTATTATGAGTCAGAAAATAAGAACACGATTTGCCCCCAGTCCTACGGGGCGTATGCATGTAGGAAATTTGAGAACGGCGTTGTATGCGTATCTGATTGCGAAACATGAAGACGGTGATTTTATCCTGCGGATAGAGGACACGGATCAGGAGCGTTATGTGGAGGGAGCGGTGGACATTATTTACCGGACGCTCGAAAAAACAGGACTTTTCCATGATGAAGGGCCAGATAAAGACGGCGGAGTCGGACCTTATGTTCAGAGCGAGAGGCAGAAAAAGGGTATTTATTTAGAATATGCCAAGGAGCTGATCGACAAGGGACAGGCATATTATTGTTTCTGTGATAAAGAAAGACTGGCGTCTCTTACGCAGACGGTTGCCGGTAAAGAGATTAATGTGTACGACAAGCACTGCTTAAACTTATCAAAAGAAGAAGTGGAAGCAAATCTTGCGGCAGGGAAGCCTTATGTCATCAGACAGAATAATCCGACGGAAGGCACAACGACTTTCCATGATGATATTTACGGCGATATTACCGTTGACAATGCAGAGTTGGATGATATGATTCTGATTAAATCAGATGGTTATCCGACCTATAATTTTGCCAATGTCGTGGACGACCATCTGATGGGAATCACGCACGTCGTAAGAGGAAATGAGTATTTGTCTTCCACTCCGAAATACAACAGGCTCTATGAGGCTTTCGGCTGGGAAGTGCCTGAGTATGTGCACTGTCCGTTGATTACAGACGAGAATCATCAGAAATTATCGAAAAGATGCGGACACTCGTCCTATGAAGATTTGGTGGAACAGGGATTTTTGTCGGAAGCGATTATTAATTTTGTTGCTCTTCTGGGCTGGAGTCCGGAAGATAATACAGAAATTTTTACGTTGGAAGAGCTGATTAAGAAATTTGATTACAAGCATTTATCCAAATCGCCGGCGGTATTTGACTATACGAAGTTAAAATGGATGAATGGCGAATATTTTAAGGCAATGGACGAGGACAGATTCTATGAGATGGCGGAACCGTATTTGAAGGATGCGCTCACGAAAGAATTAGACCTTCGTAAGATAGCCGCAATGGTTAAGACAAGAATAGAAATTTTTCCGGATATCAAAGAGATGGTCGATTTCTTTGAAGAGTTACCGGAATATGATGTGACGATGTATACGCATAAGAAGATGAAGACAGGAACAGAGTCTTCCCTTGAAGTATTACAGGAGATACTTCCTATTCTGGAAGAGCAGAATGATTACAGCAATGATGCACTGTATCAGACGCTTGTAGCTTATGTGGAGAAAAAGGAATGTAAGAACGGATATGTGATGTGGCCGGTGAGAACGGCAGTTTCCGGCAAACAGATGACGCCGGCAGGCGCTACGGAGATTATGGAAATACTCGGCAAGGAAGAATCTCTTGCCAGAATCCGCAAAGGAATCGAGAAATTACAGAGTGCATGATCAGACATCCAATCCGAATCAGGAAAGAGCGATTATGCATACTGTCGGGACCGCACAGGTTTTTGCAGGTCCCGGCAGCGGCAAAACATATGTCACTGTACAGCGCATCAAACAACTCATCACAAAACAGGGCATAGACCCTTCACATATTCTTGTCATTACATTCACGAAAGCGGCGGCGCTTGAAATGCAGGAACGTTTCTTTCGTCTCATGGAACCGGTCAGACCACCGGTAAAGTTCGGCACTTTTCACGCCGTATTCTATCACATTCTGAAACAATCAGCGCAATATCGCGATTATTCTATTATTACAGAATCTGAGAAAAGAAAATTAATCAGACAAATTGTACATATACACAAAAGATTCAACCAGATACAGGAGGAAGATACGGAGGAACTGATTCAAGTACTGAATCTATATAAAAATACTTCTGTCATACAACCAATGTCCGTACAGAAAATAACAGCGGAAGATATTTGCTTTCTTGCGAAAGAATACGAATCGTATCTGCATGAATTCAAACAGATGGATTTTGATGATATCATACGATATTGTTATCGCCTTCTGACGCAGTCATCGGATATACTTTCGCGATGGCAGCGACAATTTGAATTTATCCTGATTGATGAATTTCAGGATATTTCGCCAAGTCAGTATCAGGTAATCAGACTTCTTGCGGCGCCACATAATAACCTTTTTATCGTAGGGGACGACGATCAGTCTATCTACGGTTTCCGAGGGGCAAGCCCGGATAGTATGCAGGAATTTATGCGTGATTACCCCGATGCGGACAGAATCTTTCTTAACATGAATTACCGATGTAATAAGCAGATTACGGATGCGGCGGCAAAGGTGATCGCAAAGAATCATAATCGTGTCGAAAAGCAGATTACGGCGGTCAATAACGGAGAGGACGGATTTTGCTGTATGATATTTGAGAGTGAGTCTGAAGAAGCTGAATTTCTGTTGTCAGAGCTGTCTAAGAAACAGCATGACGGAAAACTCAACCGATGCGCTATGATCTGTCGGACGAATTATGAATGCGCCCTATGGGCGCAAAGTTTACACAAGAAGGGAATTCCTTTTACAATGAAGGAAAAGCCGCAGAACAGGTTCCAGCATTTTGTTGTTCAGGATATTATGGCATATCTTGCACTGGCGGATGGCAGAAGAGACAGAAAATATTTCTTTAGGATCATGAACCGTCCGACCAGATATATCAGGCGGGACAGCGTACCGGAGGAACAGGTCAGTGAAGAAGGATTGCTGCAGTATTATGCGGAGTCGCCGGTTATGCAGGAACGGGTCGGCAGACTTTTCAGGCAGCTTAGAAGTCTTCCGTCTAAAAAACTTCATTTGCAGATTCACTATATTCGTAAAGTGATCGGATATGATGGATATCTGCTGGAAAAGTACGGTACGGAGAGAGGAAGAGAGCTGATAGACGTGGCAATGGAATTTCAACAATTGACGGAAAAATTCATGACATTGTCTGAAATGGATGACTATATTAGTCAATATTCGGAAATGCTGCTCAGTCATCGGGAGACAAAAAATGCAGGAAGCCGTCCGGACACTGAAGGCAATTCGGTAAAAAAGCCGGAAGGATTATATCTGATTACGATGCATGCTTCCAAAGGACTTGAATTTGACACCGTCTATGTACCCGGATGTCAGGAAGGGAAAATCCCTTCGGTAAAATCACAGACCGAGGAAGAAATTGAAGAAGAACGGCGCATGTTCTATGTAGCTATGACGAGAGCCCGACAGGAACTATTGATTACCGCATATCAAGGAAAAACCGGAAAAGATATCCCTTCCCGGTTCCTCAACTGCTTATCTCAACCTTCATCGTCCATCAGCTCATCGAATTCTGCCGAATCTAAATATTCGTCGAAGGCATCCGCTACGGTTTCATATTCATCATCGTCGTCGATGTAGTCAAGAATAGGTTCTTCATTAGGATCGTTGGGATTCTCACTGTAGCGGTAGAACCAGACTTCACCGTCTTCATTTTCGCCCTCTTCATCAAGAGGAAGAAGTACGATATAATCTTGATCGGATACGGTGAGAATCGTTACGATGGCGCAGGTCACACTTGAACCGTCCTCTAGTTCCAGTTCCACCGTCATTTCTTCCGCGTCAAAGCCGTTATTTTCGTTCTGATGATTGTTTTTGTCCATATGAATGCCTCCTTATGCATTGGAATAGTTATATTTTACAGAAAATAATACAGATATTCAACGTACAAATATTTTTTTGTTTGGAAAATGGATATTGTATGTTAAAATACAAATATAGACTGAAAAAGAAATCCAATTTGTCGGAGGATTGAATGCATAAAGAATTTGAAGTGACTAAAACGCAGGCATACCCGTTAGGCGTGTGCTTCCAAACGGAAGGCATGCATATTGCGGCAGTGTGCGGACAGACAGAAGGTAATCAGATTTCAGGCGAATTTGGTGTAATTTTATATGACAGAAGGCATAAAAACGGCGTTAGAATTCCTTTTCCGGAGGAGGGGAAAATCGGTTCCGTCTATGCCATGCTGTTAAAGGGATACCACGATAAGGAGTGCAAATACTTATTCTACTGCGGTAAGCATACATGGCAGGATCCTTATTGCAGACAGATAGAAAATTCTTATCGGTACGGTTCGGTCAGAAAAACTCTGCCTCGTTGTATGGTGCCGGGTGATGATTACGATTGGAAGACAGATCGGACGCTCAACATTCCGTATGAGGATATGATTCTCTACGCGCTGCATGTACGCGGATTTACGAAGCATAAGTCTTCCGAAGTAACCTATAAAGGAACATATGCAGGTTTAACAGAGAAGATTCCGTATTTGCAGGAATTAGGAATTACATCGGTTCTGCTGATGCCTGCCTATGAATTCGATGAGATTATGATGCAGGAGACAATGTCAACTGCCATGTCGATGGAACAGGCGGCGGCTGATTATAAACAATTGCCGGTATCAGCGGGCGATAAGGCAGGCGCGGCGAAGAGAGCCAAAGATTATAAAGTGAATTACTGGGGCTATCAAAGCGGGCTTTATTACGTTCCCAAAAGCGGGTATGCTTACAGCGCCAATGCGGTGACAGAATATAAGGACATGGTCAAAGAACTGCACAGAAATCATATGGAAGTACTTATGCAGTTCTATTTTCCGCCCGAAATTACACCGATGCAGATACTAGATATTTTGAAATATTGGGTGGTAGAATATCATATAGACGGATTTCATCTGCTTGGAGTTGATTTGCCGGTTTCCGCCATAGCAAAAGAACCTCTTTTAAGCGAGACAAAGCTTCTCACGATACAGCAGTACAGTCCCGTATCTACGGATTATATGTCACGGACGCGCAGCCTTGGATGGATGAGCGAGAGTTTTCTGTATGACATGCGAAGGGCAGTGAAAGGTGACGATAATATGATGAACCAATTGCTTTTCCATGTGCGGAATAACCGATTTGAGACGGGAATTGTTAATTATATTGCCAAGTGGGAAGGAATGCGGCTTGCGGATATGGTTTCTTATGACCGCAAACACAATGAGCCAAATGGTGAGAATAATCAGGACGGCACAGATTACAATTGCAGCTGGAACTGCGGTGTAGAAGGCAAAAGCCGCAGAAAGGGTATTATGCAATTGCGTCTGCAGCAGATGAAAAATGCTCTGTCTTTAGTTTTTCTCTCGCAGGGCACGCCGCTTCTATACAGCGGTGATGAATTTGGCAACACACAGGAAGGTAACAACAATCCGTACTGTCAGGACAATGTCGTTACATGGATTAAGTGGAATCAGATGGAGAGCGGAAGAGAACTGCTGGAGTATACCAAGATGCTGATTCGGCTTCGCAAGGAGCATCCGGTTCTTCACAGCCAGCTTCCGTTGAAGGGGATGGATTATTTATCATGCGGCTATCCGGATATTTCTTATCACGGAAGAGAGGCATGGCGTCCGGATCTTGACCCGGCGAGCAGAAGCGTGGGAATCATGTATTGTGGATATTACGGAGAAGTTGACGGCAGACGGGATGACTCATTTTTCTATATAGGAATCAATCTGCATTGGAAAGCGCATTATTTTGGGCTTCCACAGCTTCCGAAGGGCAAAGAATGGATGTTGTATACATCCACTGACTCAAGAGAGGTAACGGTACAGAATGCAGAGAAGGCATCGGCGGGAAATACGGAAGATTCAGCGGAACATAAGCTGGAAATCTACATCGCGCCGCGGACAATCGCTGTTTATACGGCAAGGGATTGCCCTATCACCTCTCCAAAGGATAGAAAAAAGGAAGTATGATTATATGAATAAGGCATGGGAACACTTAAAAACGGTTACGCGCCACAAATGGTTAGTCATGGATGGATGTTTCCAAGTGGGATTGTTCAGACAGGGAATCATGCATGATTTGTCTAAATTCAGTCCCACAGAGTTTATTGTCGGTGCGAAATACTGGCAGGGTAACAGAAGCCCAAATAATGCGGAACGCGAAGACATCGGTTATTCCTCTTCGTGGCTGCATCATAAAGGGCGCAATAAACATCATTATGAATACTGGATTGATTACAGCGCCAATGATATCAAAGGCGGTATGGCGCCGGCTCCTATGCCGACACGATACGTTATTGAAATGTTTATGGACAGGATTGCGGCGAGCAAAGTCTATAACGGGGAAGCCTACAAGGACGGCGATCCGCTCGCATATTATCAATCGTCTCTGACGCCTCCTCCTTTACATTCGCGTACAAAAAGACAATTAGAATTCCTGCTGCATATGTTAGCGGATTACGGCGAAGAAAAGACTTTTTGCTATATCAGAACGAGAATCTTGCGAAATCACAGAAGATGAGTGACCTTCTCACTCCTTTTTGCATAGGATATGGTATGAAAAAAAGGAGATGATAGCTATGAATTGTTGGATAATTCCGTTATTATTATTATGCTTTAGCCGGAACGGACGCAGCGGATGTGCAGATACCGGCTGCGGATGCGAGCCGATTGCGCCGCCGAAACCGCCTTGCTGCCCGAGAGAACGCGAATGTGACAGAGATCGCGACAGAGACCGTGATTGCGATTGCGGCAGAGACCGTGATTGCGGCAGAGACAGAGATCGCGACAATGACCGCGATGGCTGTCCGTGCAATAATGAGTCACGTTTTGAACCGCGTTTTGATGCCAGACCTTTTAGTAATTCCGGCTGTGGATGTGACGATAAGTAATCATCGCAGGTATGATTGCCCTTTCTTTTTGGTTGACGAAAGAGAAAGGGCAATGTTAAACTGATTCTTGGTACAAGCAAGGAAGCGTACGGGTGCCGTTACGAGGCATTGTAAGTGATGACGCTTCGGATGGGAGGAAAAATGATAGATCAGAATAAAGTTTTGTTTAGTGGTATGCAGTCTACGGGTAACCTGACGCTCGGAAATTATCTCGGAGCATTGAAAAACTGGGTTACCTTGTGTGATGAATATATGTGTTTCTATTCCGTGGTGGATTTACACTCCATCACAATCAGGCAGGATCCGG
>ERZ779631.350-NODE-350-length-16851-cov-6.328292_pt1 | contig 16851 bp, 23 predicted proteins | sample MGYA00514193_ERZ779631 | MGnify/ENA primary metagenome ERZ779631 (study PRJEB29562, sample SAMEA4376710) | mouse gut metagenome | isolation source: Cecum | study: EMG produced TPA metagenomics assembly of the A DSS colitis mouse model was used to assess the...
GCTGGAGCACGATGTGGGGGTGCTGTTCCAGAACGACAACATCAACACCCTGGACTCCGACAGCGAGTTCCGGCTGGTGATCATGGCCGGGGTTGCCCAGGACGAGGTGCGCAAGCTCTCCGAGCGGCTGAAATTCGGCTTCCGGCAGGCCATCAAAAACGGCCATGTGCTGGGCAATGACCAACTGTGGGGATACGACAAAAAAGACTGCGTGCTGACCATCAATGAGGCGGAGGCCCAGGTGGTGCGGCGCATTTTTGACCTATACGCCAACCGGCAGATGGGCATCCGCCGCATTTCTCAGGTGCTGTACGGCGAGGGCTTCACCAGCCGGAAGGGCGGACCCTTCAATGTCCTGACCATCCGGCATATTTTGTGCAACCCCAAATACAAGGGCTGGTACTGCGCGGGCAAATCCCAAACCGTAGACTACCGCAGCAAACGGAAGGTTTTCCTGGATGAAGACGAGTGGGTCATGTACCCCGACCCGTCCGTCCCGGCCATCGTCTCGGAGGAGCTGTGGGACCGGGCCAACGCCCTGTACAAGCGGCGGAGCGAGGAGATGAGACAGCACCAGAGCGGGGCGGCGTTTCACAACCGCTACCCCTACAGCGGAAAGATCGTCTGCGAGGAGCACGGAACCAGCTTCCACCGGCAGGTACTGAAAAGCGCCAAGGGGAATCAGGAGGTCTGGCAGTGCCGGGTATACCGGGACAAGGGCCGGGCGGCCTGTTCCGCGCCCCAGCTCAGGACAGCGGAGCTGGATCAAATCATGGCGGACATCTTCAATCAGCTTACCCAGAACAAACAGGCCATCATTGACGCGGTCGTAACGGTCCTCCAGTCCGTCCCCGATGAGCACGACTATGCCCAGGACATCCGCCGGATCGAGGCGGACCTGTCCGCCGTTCAGGCAAAAAAAGACCGCCTGCTGGAGATGAGCATTGAGGACGTCATCTCTACGGCGGAGTTCAAGCAGCGCAACGACGGCTTCAACCAACAGGCCCAGGCCCTGGAGGAGCGGCTGGACGCCCTCCGGGCGGAGGCGGAAAAGGGGCAGCGGACCACGGCGCAGTCGGGGGAGATCAGGGCCGCCCTGGAGCGGGAGCTCTCCTTCCAAAACGGCGTCAATTCCGCCCTGGTCACCACGATCCTGGACAAAATCGTGGTCAAAAAAACCAGCACCAGGGAGGAGATACACCTGGACATCCACCTGAAATCCGGCGGCCCGTGGGAGGCCGCTTTGAACCGGGCCAATCCCTCCCTTTGCTTCACCCGTCCAAGAAATACTACACCCAAAGCGCCGACCAGGAGGACCTGATCTCCATCGGCACCATCGGCCTCATCAAGGGTATTTCCAGCTTCAACCCCGCCAAGGGGGCGCGTCTTGCCACCTACGCCGCCCGGTGCATTGAAAATGAAATCCTCATGTACTTCCGGGGCCAGAAAAAGCTCCAGGGAGAGGTCTCCCTCTCCGACTCCATCGACACGGACAAGGACGGCAACGCCCTCCAGCTCATGGACATCGTGGGGGTGGACGACACCATGCTGGAGGACCTCCACGACCGGGACAACGCCCTGCGGCTCCACCGGCTGGTCCGGGAGCGCCTGACCGCCCGGGAGGCGGAGATCGTCCGCCTGCGCTACGGCCTGGGGGGCACCGTGCCCCTGACCCAGCGGGAGATCGCCGCCTCCTTCGGTATCTCCCGGAGCTATGTCTCCCGCATCGAAAAGCGCGCCCTGGAAAAGCTCCGGGAGGCCCTTCAGGAGGGCCCGGGGGTCTGACCGCCAGGAAGCCGCCCCGAAGGGCGGCTTCTCGTCTCAGTCTCTCAGGCGATGGGGAACTCCGGGATGCCCGCCGCGCCGGCGGCGATGCTGTACTCGGGGAAGCACACCACCACGGTCCCGTCCTCCCGGACATAGAAGCCGGTGGTCTCGTCCACAGTGGTGAAGCCCCCCTGGTCCGCCGGGAAGAAGAGGGTGAAGCCCTCCTCGTCCACGCTCGCGTCAATCTGCTTTTGGATGGAGGCGTTGCAGGTTTCCACCCAATCCTCCCCCAGGTAATCCCGGAGGGTCAGGTCCCGGTCCTCGCTGAGGTCCAGGTTGTAGTAGTACCGCTCCTCCATGGAGGACACCCAGCCCTCGGCAAAGGTCACCACAAAGGAAACCCGGGACTCCGACTGGCTCTTGATCTCATAGTCCACGATGACGTCCATCTCCCGGTCCGCCCACTCCTCTTCGGTGCCGCCGGTGGCGAAGAAGGCCTCCCGGTAGTCGTCCCAGTCCTGCTGGGCCTTGGCCAGGTGGGCGTCCACCTTCTCCTGGATGACGGCGTTGACCTTCCCGGCCAGGTCCCCTTCCGCCTCCAGCTGGGGAACGGTCACGTCGTAGTGGATGCCGTCCTCCGTCTTGTCGTAGTCCACGAAAGTCAGCACCTGGAACAGCCCGCCCAGAACGGGCACCTCCGCAGCCGCCTTGGCGATGGTAGGGGACAGGTTCAGCCCCGCCAGCACCACCACGAAGCAGGCGGCCGCCGCCGTCCAGCGCCGGAACGTCCGGCCCCGGCGGGCCCGGTACCGGGCCTTGCCCTCCTCAATGCCCGCCTGGACCCGCTCGCTGAGCTCGGCGGGGATGGGGGTGTTGTCGTATTCCTCTTTCGCGTTCTTAAATTCGTTCATGAAACTTCCGCTCCTTCCATGGCGACGCGCAGCCGTTTCAGCCCCGCGTACAGGCGGCTCTTCACCGTGTTGATGTTCTGCCCGGTGACCTCGCCGATCTCCTTCAGGGTCAATTCCTCATAAAACCGCAGCTTGATGACGGTCCCCACCTCCCTGGGCAGGGCGTCCACCTGCCGGGCCAGGGAGTCGTCGGCGGGCTCCGGGTCCTCCCTTCCCGGCTCCGGTCCCTCCTCCGGGAAGGGGACCACCCGGCCCCGCTGGCGCAGGGTGTCCGTACAGGCGTTCATCAAAATCCGGGTGAACCAGGTCTTCACGGCCCCGATGTCCCGCAGCCCGTCCTGGCGCTCCAGCGCCCGGCAGACGGCGGTCTGCACCGCGTCCAGGGCCTCCTCCCGGTCGTGGAGGACGCTGTAGGCCAGCCGGTAGGACCGGTCCTGGGTCTCAATGAGGAACTCCGTCAATTTCTCTTCCTTTGTCACAACGATGCTCCTTTCCTGGGTACGCCGCCCCGCCCGGCGCCTGGGCCCCTGAGCGGCTTCCATAGTATAGACGGAGAAGGGAGGCGGAAAGTTTGAGGGTGGGGGAAAATTTTTTTCGGCGGTACAAACGAGGACAGCCGGAAACGGGCCGCCTGTCAGAAGCGGGGCGGGAAAGTCATTTTGCGTTTTCCTGGAGGTAACGGTCAAAGCGCTGCATGATTACCACGAACTGCGCCCGGGTGACATAGCCATGGGAGTTCAGGCGTCCGTCAGAGGTGCCGCTGATGAGGCCATTACCCAAAGCCCAAGCCATGGCCTTGTTCTCAAATGAGCTCTTGGGACTGTCGGGGAAATCCTTCAAGTCCGCCCGCCTCGCGGTCAGTCATGTTCTTGACTGCTTCGATGATTTTCGCGGCTTTCTCGTCCTGCATGTCTGGCGCCTCCTTTCTTTTCCAAGATAATTTTATCATTTCCAAGAAAAGATGTCAACGCCTTTTTTCTTGACTAAGAAAAGTTTTTGTGCTATGCTGTCCAGGAGGTGATCAAATGGAACTGAGGGATCGGATTCGGCTGATTCTTGACGAGAAGCACATCAAGCAGAAGGACCTGGCCGGCGCGATCAAGGTTTCCGAAAGCTATATCTCAAACCTGCTGAATGGCAAGCGCCGCAACATCTCCGAGGCGCTGGCCCTGCTGATCGAGCAGTCCTGCGGCTACTCCGCCCAATGGGTCCAGACCGGAGAGGGGGAGCCCCACGTCTCCCTGTCCGCCGCCTCCGGCCTCTCCCCCGCCAAAAAACGCCTGATCGCCGAGATCGAGAAAATGTCCGAGCCGGAGCTGGACGCGGTCAAGGTGTTCATCGACTCCCTGGACGGATACAAGCGGGCCTTCGGCCTGTCCGATAAAGAGTAAAAAAGAGAGGGCCCGCCGTGACGGCGGGCCCCCTTCTCACTCCGTATAAGCCCGGACGGCGTCCCGCAGAAACGCGGCGCAGCCGGGGACCTCCTTGTCATAGTAAGCGGTGAAGCGCTCGTCCGCCGTGTACAGCTCCGCCACGCCCCGGTGGGCCTGGGGCGTGTACGCCGTCCAGGTGCAGGACAGCCAGCGGCGGTGGAGCTCCGCGATGCGCCGTCCCTCCGGCCCCGCCGGGTCCTCCCGGTCGCGGACGGCGGCGGCCAGGGCGGAGAGAATCTCCGCCTCCAGGGCCCTCCACTGTCCGTGCTCCTCCTCCGTCATGGAGAGGATTCTGGAGTTGGAGGCCTCCACGGCCTCCGGGCCGTATTTCTCCCGGATTTCCTCTCCGTACTGCTCCTCGTTGGCCTCCACGGCCCGGCGCTTGAACGCCTCGAATTTTTCCTTGTCGGTCATGGGTCTTCCTCCTTTTGCCTCGTCGATGGTTTTTTCCACCGTCAGGATCAGGGCGTCCAGCCGTTCCCGCCGGGCCTCCAGCTCCGTCAGGTGGCTCTGCAGCGCCGCCAGACGGTCAAAGCCCGGGGCGTCCAGAAACTCCCGGACGGCCTCCAGTCCCAGTCCCAGCTCCTTGTAAAACAAGATGTTCTGGAGCCGGTCCACCTCCTCGGGGCCATAGAGCCGGTAGCCCGCCTCCGTGGTCCGCCGGGGCCTGAGCAGGCCCTTTTGGTCATACCAGCGCAGGGTCCGGGGCGTGACCCCGGCCAGCTCCGCCAGGGCCTTTACGGTGTATTCCATGGGACATCCCTCCTGACAGATGAGAGTATAAGGGCTGACGCCGCGTCAAGGTCAAGGGGCAATCCGAAATTTCTCCGAAAAATTTTCGTTGCCATCCCGGCGAAAGTCCGGTACTATATTCATAACCAATTCCACCCAACAAGGAGGACCCCGCCATGGACCGCTTTTCCATCCTCGTGGGAGACATCACGAAATCCGACGCCCAGGCCATCGTCAACGCCGCCAACACCACCCTTCTGGGGGGCAGCGGGGTGGACGGGGCCATCCACCGGGCCGCCGGGCCGGACCTTCTGGCGGAGTGCCGGACCCTGGGGGGCTGCGAGACCGGGCAGGCCAAGCTGACCCGGGGCTACAACCTCCCCGCCCGGTACGTCCTCCACACCCCCGGCCCCATCTGGCGGGGCGGGACTCACGGCGAGGCGGCGGCGCTGGCCTCCTGCTACCGCTCCTGCCTCCTGCTGGCGGAGGAACACGGCATTGAAACCGTGGACTTCCCCTCCATCTCCACCGGGGTCTACGGCTACCCCATGGCTCAGGCGGCGGCGGTCGCCCTGAAGGCCGTCATGGACTTCCTCCGGGACCACGCCCTCCCCCGCCGGGTGCGGATGGTGTGCCACACGGAAAAGGCGGCGGAGATCTTCCGGCAGACCTATAACATGCTCTACGCCGGGGAGAAGGCGGAGAGGCTGTGAAAAGGAGAGGGGCGGACCTATGTGTCCGCCCTTTTCCCGGAACCTCCGGCGCTTCTCTATTCCTCCCGGGGCCCCGGTAAATACTCCTCCCCCGCCGGGATCATGGTCAGCTGCCCCGCCGACAGCTCCGTCAGCCGCCGGGCGAAGGCCTCCGCCCCGGACCCCGTAAAGGCCGTGTGGAGGGTCACCTCCGCCCCGTAGTCCGCGTCCCGGAGGACGCCCCCCTGGGCGGCGATCTCCAGCTTCACCCGCTCCAGAAGCGGATAGGGGCAGGGCACGTCCCAGAGGGTCCAGAGGCTCACCCAGGCGGTGCCCGCCGCCTCCAGGCCGTCCCGGGCCCCCCGGCCATAGGCCCGGGTCAGCCCCCCGGCCCCCAGCAGCACGCCGCCGAAGTACCGGGTGACCACACAGCAGACGTTGGTGACCTCCTGGCGCTGGAAGACGTTCAGCATGGGCTGGCCCGCGGTGCCCTGGGGTTCCCCGTCGTCGGAGTAGCGGACCACGCCGCCCTCCCGAATCAAATAGCACCAGCAGTGGTGCCGGGCGTCGTAGTGCCTTTTGCGGACCTCCTCCAGCTTCGCCCGGGCCTCCGCCTCGGTTTCAACGCGCCAGAGGTTCGTGATGAAGCGGGAGCGCTTTTCCGTGAATTCGGTCTCCACGTCTGCGAAGGGGACACGGTAGCCGGACATGGGCGACGCCTCCTTTCAAAGGTGATTTCAGGGCACATAATTCTATCGGGAAACATACCTCCCGGGGGAAGGGCGGACACGCAGGTCCGCCCCTACACGGTGTTCTGCCGGTAAACGGACCGTAGGGGCGGACCTATGTGTCCGCCCTTTTCCCGCAATCCTCCGCATCATCGGTAAACCGGTTTCAAATTTCCTCCGTCTTCTCAAGGGACGGCGGCAGCATGTCCCGCACGTCGGTCCTCCCGGCCAGGTAATCCAGGTTCACCTGGAAGTGGTCCGCCAGGGCGCAGAAGACCTCATAGCTGGGAAAGCCCTCCCCAAGTTCAAACCTCTGATAGTTCCGCACAGCAAGATTGATTGCCTTTGCGGTTTGTGCCTGCGTCTCTTTTCTCTCCTTGCGGAGAATTTTTAATCTTTTTCCAATTTCCATATAGCCACCACTTGACACGCTAATATTAACGTGTTATACTAACGTCAATATTAGCATATTAGGAGAGATTTTCAATGTCAGATTTTCTGCTCTGGCTTCATGCCAACTACATCAAGCCCCAGATGAGCGCACCCGCCAAGGGGAGCGACTACGCCCTCCGCCTGGAGCTGCTGCAAAGCCAGCTGGAGGAAAACGGCCTGGAGGACCTGGACAAGGCCCTGGAGTTCACGGCCATCCAGGCCTTCCTCCTGGGCCTCCGCACCGGGGAGGGGCTGACTCTCAGCTGTCAATGAACTCGGTCACCCTCCCCAGGGTCCGGGGGGCGCACACCGCCGTCACGTCGATGGTTTCGCCATACTCCACCTTTTCCACCTTGGCCTCCTTGTAAAGGAGGTCCAGCAGACCCCCCTGGTCATAGGGCAGGTGAACCGTCACCCGGCGGGACCCCTTGTCCAGCCGCCGGGCGATCAGCTCCAGCAGCCTGTCCACGCCCTCGCCGCTCCTGGCGGAGATGGCGCAGATGTCCTCCCCGTGGGGCATGATCTCCCCCGGAGGCAGGAGGTCCGCCTTGTTGAACACGTCGATCCGGGGCAGCTCCCCCGCCCCCAGCTCCAGAATCAGGTCCTCCACCACCCGGGCCTGGCCCTGCCAGTCCTCGCTGGACACGTCGATGACGTGGAGCAGCAGGTCCGCGTACTCCAGCTCCTCCAGCGTGGCCTTGAAGGCCTCCACCAGCTGGTGGGGGAGCTTGCGGATGAAGCCCACGGTGTCGCTGAGGACCACGTCTTGTGTGTCGCTGACGTGGAGCAGGCGGCTGGTGGTGTCCAGGGTGTCGAACAGCCGGTTGTTGGCGGGGATGCCCGCCCCGGTGAGGCGGTTCAGGAGGGTGGACTTCCCGGCGTTGGTGTAGCCCACCAGGGCCACCACCGGGATTTCGTTCTTCCGCCGCTGGCGGCGCTGGGTGTTCCGCACCCGGCGCACGTCCTCCAGGTCCTCCCGGAGCTTGTCAATTTTCCGATGGATGTGCCGCCGGTCGGTCTCCAGCTGGGTCTCGCCGGGGCCCTTGGAGCCGATGGGCCCGCTGCCGCTGGTGCCCGCTTGGCGCTCCAGGTGGGTCCACATGCCGGTCAGGCGGGGCAGCAGGTACTGGTACTGGGCCAGCTCCACCTGGAGGCGGCCCTCCCGGGTCCGGGCCCGCTGGGCGAAGATGTCCAGGATGAGGCCGCAACGGTCCAGGACCTGGACCCCCAGCAGCTCCGTCAGCACCCGGAGCTGGGAAGGGGACAGGTCGTTGTCGAAGATGACCATGGTGGCCTCGGTGTTTTCGCAGTAGAGCTTCACCTCGGCGCACTTGCCCTCGCCGATGAAGGTCCTGGGGTCCGGGCTGTTCCGGTTCTGGAGGACGATGCCCACGGTCTCGCCCCCGGCGGTCTCCACCAGGGCGGAGAGCTCCTCCAGGGTGTCCTCGTCCGCCGTTTCCTCCCGCCCCAGGACGGGGGAGTTCAGGCCCACCAGGACCACCTTGTCTCGAATCTTGTCTGTCTCTCGCATAGTACTTCCTTACTTGTTATTTGGCGGACCAAGCCTCCACGATCTCGCCGGTATAGGCCCGGTGCCAGCCGCCCTTGGCCCCGTAATTGGGGGAGATCTTCTCCTCCCCGGCGGGGAGGACGCAGGCGGGGTCCAGGTCCTGGGCGTAGAGCTTCCGGCAGACCAGCACCAGCTCCGCCTCCTCGAAGAAGGGGGCGCCGTGCTCCCCGGTCCGGACCGTCAGGCCGCAGGCCTTGATCTTGTCCATGTCCCGGCCGCTCTTCGTGCCGCAGAGGGCCATGGCGTCCTTCCGGTCCTTCGGGAGGACGGAGACGGTGAAATATTCCCGCTCCTCCATGAATGACCAGGTGTGCCGCTCGGGCCGCACGTAGACGGTGCAGGCCTGGAGGCCCCACAGCCGTCCCGCCTGGCACCAGCCGATGGTCATGGTGTTGCAGCGGTCCGCCGTCCCGGCGGTGAGGAGGGCGTTTTCCGCCCCCAGGGCCGGGAGGAGGTCCCGAACAACCTTCTGGGGGTCGGTGAGATGTAAGCGCATGGCGGACGTCTCCTTTCAAATGTTCACTGTTTCCAGTATATGCGTTTTTGGGAAAAACGCAACCTTCTTTTTCTCGCGGGGAATGCCCTGCCTCGTAGGGGCCGCCGCCCTCGGCGGCCCGTTCCTCCGAACCTGCCGGGGGTTACAGGAAACCGGGCGGCCCAGAGAACCGGGCGCAGCCCAGGAAACCGGGCGGCCCAGGGGGGCCGCCCCTACCACAAGATTACGGATTCAGCCCCCAAATCTCCTCCTGGAGGTTCTCCAGAAACCTCGCGGCGTGGCCGCCGTCCATCTGGGTGTGGTGGAACTGGAAGGAGATGGGCAGCGCAGCCCGGAGGAGCTTCTTCCGGACCCTCCCCCAGACGAGGAAGGGGTTGTTGTAGAACCCGGCGTAGATGTTCACCGCCCCGTCGATCTCCGTCCGGGGCAGGGCGGAGGTGCCGATGACCATATAATCCCCGTCCAGGTCATAGGGCTCCCCGGTCTCCCGCACCCGGGCGGTCAGGGTCAGGTAGTCCCGCCGGAACCGGTCCAGGCTTTCGGAAAAGGGAACGTCGCAGGTGGCGATGCCGCCGTCCTCCAGAGCTACTACCGTGTTGACGGCCAGATTCTCGTAGCGGATCAGCCTCTCCCCCACCGGGAGGGTGTGAAACTCCTCCACCCGGGAGGCGGCTTTTCCGATGCACCAGCACAGCAGCATGTTGAATTTCATGCCCCGCTTCCGGCTGAGCCGCGCCAGCCGGGTGACGTCCAGAGTCTTGAACAGCGTCACCATGGGCATGGGGGCCTTCATCCAAAGCTCGAAGGCGGCGGCGCGGGGCGTTTGTTTCGGGTCCAGTTCTTCCATGGTTCCTCCTCTCTTCTCCAGGGCGGAAGCGCGAAAAGAGCGCGCCGCAGCTACGGCGCGCTCTTTTGAATGTGACAGTGTCGGACTTACTTGTCCAGGCCGAACCTCTTGTTGAACTTCGCGACCCGGCCGCCGGTGTCCACCAGCTTCTGCTTGCCGGTGAAGAAGGGGTGACACTTAGAGCAGACTTCCACCTTGATATCCTTCTTGGTAGAACCTGTCTCAATCACATTACCGCAGGCGCATGTAATCGTAGTCTGCTGATAATTGGGATGGATTCCTTCCTTCATTGCTCTGTTCACCCCTTTCTGAAACGAATTCCGCCGCATGGCTTTCACCACAACAGCAACTGTCAGTATAGCACGGCGTAATTCAAATTGCAAGTGTTTTCTTTGATTCGGGGAAGTTTATTTTTTCAAGTTCCTCTTGCAAATCACAGCCGGCTGTGATACTATAATCATACCGTCAGGTATACAGAGCTGACATGCTTCCACGCAAAAAGCGGACCCCCGGAGAGGTGCTTTCTCTCCGGGGGTCCCTTTACGCTCAGCTGCCCTTGCGGCGGCGGTCGAACCACTTGCAGATGTAGTGGCCCACAATGCTCGCGGTAACCGACGCCAGGAAATTATACAGAGCGTCCATGCCTTCCACCTCCTCCCTGTTGCCAGTTTGGATCGGGCAGCATGACGATTATAGCAGGTTTCGACAAATCCCGCAACGCCCTTTTCCGGCCCTCACTCCAGCGGCGCCTCCGGCAGGATGTCTGTCTCCATATGAATCTCCTCCACCTTCTCCGACGCGCGGAGCAGGATCTGCATGGCGGAAATCACGCGCCCGCTCTGCAGGTCCCTCAGGGCGTCCGTCACGGCGGCGAAAAGCTGTAAGTGCAGTTCTTTATAAGACAAAATCATCACCTCGTCTCCCATTATAGAACAATCTATTCAAAACGTAAATAGAATATATTGTTCTCGTATATGCTGATCCCAGGTGATGCCGATGTACCGAAGAATCCGGGACCTTCGTGAGGACCGCGATCTGACGCAAAAGCAAATGGGAGAAGCGATTGATGTCTCTCAGAGGACTTATGCCTATTATGAAAGCGGTCAGAGAATGGTGACGCCTCAGGTTCTCTGTGCTTTGGCAAGATTTCACAACACCAGCGTGGACTATCTCCTGGAGCTGACGGACGATCCCAGGCCCTATCCCCGCAAACGCTGAACGGCCCGCTTTCGCGGGCCGTTTCGTATTTACCGGCGCTTCAGCGCCCCCAGTCCGCAGGCCAGCAGGAACAGCGCCAGATTCGCCGCCACCACCGTGGCCCCCACCGGCGTGGACCAGACGAAGGACACGGTCAGCCCCGCGCAGAAGCACCCGACCGACGTGACGGCGGCGCAGAGGGTCACTCCCCGGAAGCTCCGGAACAGCCGCATGGCCGTCAGCGCCGGGAAAATCACCAGGGACGAGATCAGCATGGCCCCCATCATCCGCATGCCCAGGACGATGGTCAGGGCCGTCAGGATGGCCAGCAGGGCGTTGTAGCGCTCCACCCTCAAGCCCGTGGCACGGGAAAAGCTCTCGTCGAAGGTGACGGCGAAAATGCGGTGGTAAAACAGGACAAACAGGACCAGCACGGCGGCGCACAGGACCACCGACAGGGCCACGTCCGCCTTGGACATGGCCAGGACGCTGCCGAACATGTAGTTATCCACGTCCGTGGTCATGCCGTAGGTTTTGGAGATCACCAGCACCCCCAGGGCCAGGGAGGAGGCGCTGACCACGGCGATGGCGGCGTCGCTGTTCCACCGGGGGCTGTCCGCCACCCGGAGAAGGAGAAAGGCCGCCGCCACCACCACGGGAATGGAGAAATACAGCGGCGTGAACCCCAGGGCCACCGCCATGGCCAGGGCCCCGAAGGACACATGGCTCAGGCCGTCGCCGATCATGGAGTACCGTTTCAAGACCAGGGGCACCCCCAGCAGGGCGGCGCACAGGCTCACCAGCACCCCGGCGACCAGGGCCCGCTGGATGAAGGGGAAGGAGAACATATCCAACAAGCTCATTCCGCCGCCTCCTTGAAGCGCTTCCCCCAGGGGGAGGCCAGATATTCCTCCGGGGTCCCCAGGAAGGTCCCGCCGTGGCCGATGTGGAGGACGGTCCCCGCGTCCCGGAGGGCGGGGCGGAGATCGTGGGTCACCATGACCACGGCCATGCCCTCCTTCCGGTTCAAATAGTTCAGGGTCTTGTAAAGGTCCTGGGCGGCGGCGGGGTCCAGGCCGGTGACGGGCTCGTCCAGGATCAAAAGGCGGCTGGCGGCGCACAGGGCCCGGGCCAGGAGGACCCGCTGCTGCTGGCCCCCGGAGAGGTCCCGGTAGCTCTTGCCCCGGAGCTCCAGAACCCCCAGCTTCCCCATGTTCATCAGCGCCCGGGACCGCTGGGCGGCGGTGTAGAAAAACCGCAGTCCCTTCCGGTTCAGGCAGCCGGAGAGGACCACCTCCTCCACCGTGGCGGGGAAGTCCCGCTGGGCCCTGGTCTGCTGGGGCAGGTAGCCCACGGCCCCCCGTTCCAGCTCCGCCGCCCGCTGAATGGTCCCGGAAAGGGGCGGCAGGAGGCCCAGGAGGCCCCGGAGCAGGGTGGACTTCCCGGAGCCGTTGTCCCCCACCACGCAGAGGTAGTCCCCGCTCCGGACCTGGAGATTCAAATGGCTCAGGACGCTGTACCCCTCATAACCCAGGGACAGGTCCCGGCAGACAATCAAATCGGTGTGCTCCATCACGCGCCTCCTGGCATATGCTTGTAAATCTCCACCATATTACAGCCCCGGCGGGGGGAAGTCAAGGGACAGGCAGCTCCATTTCATCGTTCATCCTCACGAAGCCGTATTTCTCATACAGGGGACGGCCCATGGCGGTGGCCTCCAGGGAGATCGCCGTGATGCCCCGGTTTTTCGCCTCCCGGACCAGCAGGTCCAGGGTCCTGTACGCGATCCCTTTTCGCCTGTAAGCGGGGCGGGTATACATATTCATAATATAGGCCTTCTCCCCGCTGGGGTTGTGGTACGTGGGCATGACCTGAAAGAAGCTGACGCCCCCCGCCCCGGCCACACGGTCCCCGTCCAGCGCCAGATACGCGATGTGCACGCCCTCCGGCAGGGCCCTCTGATAATAGCGGCGGGTTTGTTCCCGCACCTCGTCCATGTCCGTGTCCTCCGGCAGGCCGTTGGCCGCCAGCAGCACCTCGATTCGCACTTCCGTCAAAAGCTCCAGGTCCTCCAGCGACGCCCTCTTGCAAGTCAGGTCCACGCGCTTCCCTCCCCTGTCGGTGAATGGCTCTGATTATACCGCCGTCCCGCCGCCGCGTCAACGGGGCGTTTCCCTCCTTGCGCCGCCGGGGGCGCCGTGATAGAATCAGAGCGATGGACATCACCTGTTTTGGGAGAGGAGGCGGACACATGGACCGCTTGGAATGGAAAGCCCTCTGGAAGGAGGAGGAGGCCCGGGCCCACATCCACGGCTGGGACTTCTCCCACATCCAGGGCCGGTTTGAGGAGGAGCACGACCTGCCCTGGAGCTATCGCCGCCTGGTCCGGGAGTATCTGCGGGAGGACATGGACCTCCTGGACTATGACACCGGGGGCGGGGAGTTCCTCCGCTCCCTGGGCCACCCGGCGGGCCGGACCGCCGCCACGGAGGGTTATCCCCCCAATGTCCGGCTCTGCCGGGAGGTCCTGGCCCCCCTGGGCGTCGACTTCCGGGCCTGCGCCGACCCCTCGGCCATCCCCTTCCCGGACGAATCCTTTGACATCATCCTCAACCGCCACGGGGCCTTCGACCCGGCGGAGCTCTTTCGGCTGCTGAAGCCCGGCGGCGTCTTCCTCACGGAGCAGGTGGGGGAGGACAACGAGCGGGATCTGGTGGAGCGGGTCCTTCCCGGGACTCCCAAGCCCTTCCCCCACATGAACCTCCGGGAACAGCGGGCGGCTTTTGAAAAGGTGGGGTTCCAAATCCTCCGGGGAGAGGAGGCCTTCCGGCCCATTTTCTTTTACGACACGGGGGCCTTCGTCTGGTTCGCCCGGGTCATCGAGTGGGAGTTTCCGGGCTTCTCCGTGGACCGCTGCTTCGACCGCCTCCTCGCCATGCAGGAGGAGATCGACCGGGAGGGGCAGGTCCGGGGGACCATCCACCGCTATCTGCTCATCGCGAAAAAGTGAGAAACAGGAGGCCCGTCCCATGGACAAGCTGACCCTTTTGAAGCAATATTTCGGCCACGGCGGCTTCCGCCCCGGGCAGGAGCCCCTGATGGACGCCCTGCTCTCGGGCCGGGACGCCCTGGGCGTCATGCCCACCGGGGCGGGGAAGTCCGTCTGCTATCAGCTCCCCGCCCTGCTGCTGCCGGGGCTGACTCTGGTCATCTCCCCTCTCATCTCTTTGATGAAGGATCAGGTGGCCGCCCTGGCCCAGGCGGGGATACCCGCCGCCTTTCTCAACTCCTCCCTGGACGCGGAGGCGTTCCGGGAGGTCTACCGTCGGGTTCGCCGGGGGGACTGCAAGCTCCTGTACATCGCCCCGGAGCGCCTTCAGGCGGAGGGCTTCCGCCGCCTGCTGGCGGAGCTGCCCGTCTCCCTGGTGGCGGTGGACGAGGCCCACTGCGTCTCCCAGTGGGGCCAGGACTTCCGGCCCAGTTATCTGGAAATCGCGGAGCTGGTCCGCTCCCTGCCCGTCCGGCCTCCCGTGGGGGCCTTCACCGCCACCGCCACGGCGGCGGTGCGCCGGGACATCGAGGCCCTGCTGGAGCTCCGGGACCCTCTGCGCATCACCACGGGCTTCGACCGGCCCAACCTCTTCTTCGAGGTGGTCCGGGCGAGGGACAAGGACCGGTGGCTCCGCCGCTTTCTGGCGGAGCGGCCGGAGCAGAGCGGCATCGTCTACTGCGCCACAAGGAAGACCGTGGACGCCGTCACCGCCTCCCTGCTGGCCCAGGGCGTCCCCGCCGCCCGGTATCACGCCGGCATGGAGGATCAGGAGCGCCGGCAGAGCCAGGAGGGCTTCGTCTACGATCAGGTCCGGGTCATGGTGGCCACCAACGCCTTCGGCATGGGGATCGACAAATCCAACGTCAGCTTCGTGGTCCATTACAACATGCCCAAGGACCTGGAGAGCTACTACCAGGAGGCGGGCCGGGCCGGGCGGGACGGAAGCCCCGCCCGCTGCGTGCTGCTCTACGCCCCCGGAGACGTGCAGACCGCCAAGTTCCTCATCACCCACTCCCAGGAAACGCGGGAGGGGGACTCGGAGCGCCTCCGCCGGGACCTCAGCCGCCTGGACCGGATGGTGGGCTACTGCAAGACCACCGGCTGTCTCCGGGCGGAGCTGCTGGACTACTTCGGGGAAATCCATGGCGGGCGCTGCGGAAACTGCGGCAGCTGCACCGGGGATTTCGTGGACCGGGACATCACCGTGGAGGCCCAGAAGATTCTCTCCGCCGTGGCCCGGGTGGAGAAGCTCCACCCCTGTGGCCTGGGGGCCGCCGCCGTGGTCAAGCTCCTCCGGGGCGGCCGGGACCGGCGGACGGTCCAGCTGGGTCTGGACCGGCTTCCCACGCACGGGGCCCTGAAGGACGTGGACCAGGAGCGGGTCCGGCGGTACATCGACTTTCTGTTGGAAGCGGGCTATCTCCGCAGTGACGGGGAGGAGTACCCCGTCCTGCGGCTGACGAGTCGGGCGGGAGACGTACTCTTCCGGGGGGAGAAGGTCCTCTTCCGGGACCGGGCCCCCGAGGCGGCGGCTCCCGCTCCCCGGCCCGCGATTCCGGCGGCCGCCGCCGGGGCGGCGGACGAGGGCCTGCTGGCGGCATTGAAAGCCCTCCGCTCCCGGCTGGCCCAGGAGGCGGGGGTCCCCGCCTACATCGTCTTTTCCAATGCCTCCCTGGCGGACATGGCGGCGCTGCGGCCCCTGGACATGGAGGAGTTTCTGCAGGTCTCCGGCGTGGGAAAAGTCAAGGCCGAGCGCTATGGAGAGGCCTTCCTGAAGGCCATTCGGGACTGGCGGACCGGGGTGGGGGATTGAGCCCCTTTTCCGAAGCGGGGGCCCTGTCGAAAAGTTGGGCATCCCTGGAAAAAATCGTTTGCTTCCCTTAGATACTATCCACAAAAATCCCCGCGCATTTCTTCGGAACTGTACAAATATCGTATACTCTTATTGACTGGCGGCGGACCTCTGTGCTAAAATACGCACGTATTTACCGAAGGGTACAACGGCTTTCTCCTCAGGGGATTTTGGAAAGGGAGTACTCCCTTTCCCCGCCCTTTTCAAGGGCGGGGACCAGAGTTTTTTGGGGAGGCGTCGCACTTTTCGGGGAAACAATTAGTAAAGGAGAAAAGAAGTATGAAGAAGTTTCTTGCGCTGATCCTCACCCTTGCCATGGCCCTGTCCCTGGCCGCCTGCGGCGGCGGCGACAAGCCCGCCGACTCCGCCCCCGCGGACAACGGCGGAGACCAGCAGCAGTCCCAGCCCGCCGACTCCGGCTCCTCCGGCGGCGGCGACGAAAGCTACAACATCTCCGTCATCCTGAAGACCACCGCCTCCGAGTACTGGAAGTACGTGGTGGCCGGCGCCGAGGCCTATGGCAAGGAGCATCCCAACGTCACCGTCACCGTCAAGGGCGCCACTTCCGAGACCGCCTATGACGAGCAGCTGAACATGATCGAAACCGACATGAACAACGCCGACATCGACGGCTACGTCATCGCCCCCCTGCAGGCGGACATGGTGACCACCATCATCGCCGGACAGACCAAGCCCATCGTGGCGGTGGACACCGACATTGACGCTCCCGAGGTCCTCTCCTTCGTCGGCACCGGCAACGAGGCCGCCGCGAAGCTGGGCGGCGAGGCCGCCGCGAAGCTGGCCAAGGAGCGCGGCTGGGAAGAGATCAAGTGCATCGAGATCTGCGGCGTTCAGGGCGACTCCACCAACGAGGCCCGGAAGGCCGGCTACAAGGCGGGCATCGAAGCCGCCGGCGGCACCTTCCTGGAGGACGAGACCCAGTACGCCAACGCCGAGGCCAACCAGGCCGTGGCCTGCATGGAAGCCATCATGCAGAACCACCCCGAGGGAATCGCCGTGATCTGCGCCAACAACGACGACATGGCCATGGCCGCCGCCCGGACCGCCGCCGGTAACGCCGCCTATGAGAACACCGTGTTCCTGGGCTTCGACGGCATCCAGTCCGCCTGCAACTCCATCCT
>ERZ779631.357-NODE-357-length-16450-cov-8.441720_pt1 | contig 16450 bp, 7 predicted proteins | sample MGYA00514193_ERZ779631 | MGnify/ENA primary metagenome ERZ779631 (study PRJEB29562, sample SAMEA4376710) | mouse gut metagenome | isolation source: Cecum | study: EMG produced TPA metagenomics assembly of the A DSS colitis mouse model was used to assess the...
ATGTCTTAAAACTCTTGTTATCCACATCCACCTCCTGTAAGTCCGGCTCAACCGGGCCTTTGCCCTATTGGAATCAAGATTTTGAACTTGTTTCGCAATTACCTATTAATCTTTCTTGTCAGAACCACACATATGCAGAGAATGCCCGTATCTCAGGGCATTCCCTCATACGAGAAAGGTTCGCGCTGCAAACCGTAGAAGTCTTGGCGTTTCGCCCACTGGCGGAACGCCTTTAGAACTTCTTCTCGTATTGTTATCCAACCATAATCTTCTCTTGCGGGAACTCGGAAACATAAGAATGCTTCCTTGCCAGCGCCGCATACACAATCGTCATACCACCCACGCGTCCGAGGAACATCAATATAATCAATACCGCTTTGGACGCCGCGCAAAGCTCCGGCGTAATTCCCAAGGTAATTCCTACTGTTCCTATTGCCGACGCCGCCTCGAAAAGCGCCTGTATAATAGGTATATGCTCCATACTGCCTATAAAAATTCCTCCCGCAAGGAACAGACTCAAATATAAAATCAATACCGTCGCCGCATAATGCGCCGTATCATTCGGAATTCTCCTGCCGAAGATATGGGCGTTTGGTCTGCGCTTAAACACCGCAATTGCAGTTGCATACAGCACGGCAAAAGTGGTCACTTTCATACCTCCTGCCGTGGAACCGGGAGAACCGCCGATCAACATCAGTATCACCATAATCATCTGCCCCGACTCCGTAAGTTTTGTCAAATCAACCGTGTTATATCCTGCCGTACGGGTTGTCACTGACTGAAACAACGCCGCCAGCACCTTTTCACCCGTACTCATACCCTCCCAAATAGGCGAGCCAAACTCACTAAAATAGAAGTACACTGCCGGAAATAAAAGCAGAATACATGTGACGGAAAGCACTACTTTGCTCTGCATACGGTAGCGCCGCAGGTGTATGCCGTTACGCTTAATATCATCCCATGTCAGAAAACCGATGCCGCCCACCACGATTAACAACATTACCACCACATTCACCAGCACATTTCCGGTGTAAGAAGTCAGCGATGAATATTGCTCTTTAACGCCCATTAAATCAAATCCGGCATTACAAAAAGAAGATATCGAATGGAAAACGGCATACCAGATTCCTTTGCCGACGCCAAACTCCGGAATCATAACCGGGAGAAATGCGATAGCTCCCAACAATTCAATCATTGCCACCATTTTCAAGATAAATCCTGTCATCCGTACGATGCCGCCCATCTGCGGCATCGCAATCGCTTCCTGCATCGTGCTCCTCTGCATCAGTCCGATTTTTCTCCCTGACAGCCTAGTGATAAACACCGCTATCGTAATCACGCCAAGTCCGCCAATCTGAATCAAACACAGAATTACCGCATGTCCGAAAGCCGACCAGTATGTCGCCGTGTCATTCGTGACAAGTCCCGTCACGCAGACAGCTGAAGTCGCCGTAAACAACGCATCCAAAAAGGGCGCTCCTCCTGCACCCGCCTTGGACCACGGAAGCATCAGCAATATAGTTCCTACGGCAATCACACCTAAAAACCCTAACATAATAATTTGTGAGGAAGATAATTTTTTGTTTTTTTTAATCTTCATTCTGCTATCCCTGCCTATCCATATTACCTTATAATCAACCTATTTGCTCCGAACTGATATAGCCTTGCCTCTGCCATATGCCTTATTACTATATTGCAGGCTCTACAGATGGATTTCTTCCCCCAGCTTAAAGGAATACAATATCCGCTCCGTATCCCGGTATCCCGAAGACTGCTCTAATGCCTCTGCATAATAGTCAAGCTGCATCTTGTAGCGCTTCACAAGCTCCTCCGCCGTCTCCACTGCGTCCGTCTTATAATCCAGAAGAACATATTTCCCGTTCTCTTCAAAGAAAACGTCGATGATTCCCTGAATCAAAATCGTCTCTTCCTCCGGGAAATCACTGCTCAACCGATTTGCCGGAAGCCCCATCACAAAGGGCTGCTCCTTATACAGCCTTCCGGCCCTCGCCGCTTCCCCCATACGGAGCGCCGTATCTGTCATCAGAAATTGTGTAATCTTAGACTTTGACACCACGGTATCATATTCTTCCGTAAGTCTTCCGTCACTTCTCATCTCCTGAATCTGGCTCTGGAGCATCTTGAATGCCTCTGCTTTATCAGAGTTGACTTCTTTAGTTAATTTTGTGAAATCAAACAATTCCATTACTTTATGAAATGCACTTCCCCTCGTGGAACCGCTGACATGCTCGTCTTTTTCCAAAAAACCGGGCAGATAGGGCACCACGGGTTCCTCCTCATACATTTTAAAAGAAAAATCGTTGTCTTCATGCATTCCGGCCATTTTCAGCTCTGAAACCGTTGTCTTCGTATAGAGATTTCTCAGATTCTCATGCGGATACTGATAATTAAAGCTTTCTGACATATATGTCATAAGCTTGTCATCTGCATCTTTTGCCGCATCGGATAGCAGAAGGCGGCGTTTTGCATCTTCCATGCGCACAGTTTCCACCAGTTTCTCCTCCACGGTATCTTCCCATCCGGAAAGGACAACGCAGATATTCATTCCCTGTTCCTCACCGTCCCCCGCTTCCAGACCGCATTCTCTATATAATTCATCCATACACCGATTTCTGGCAAGCGCATACAGCAGCAAATCCAAGAAACTGCCGCTGCCAAGAATCACATCGTAAGGAAGAAGCGTCTCCTTCTTCTGTCGCAGCGGCATAAGAGACGTCATCGTCTTATTCACATCCTTCACGGCGCCGGTCAGAATCAGTTTCTCTTTGGCTCTGGTCATCGCCACATACAGGATACGCATCTCTTCCGCCAGATTATCCGCCTTTATCTTCTCGGCAATCACATTTCTGCGTAAATCCTTTCCTCTGACACGCATTGCCGGATTCACGTAATCTATGCCGATTCCCGCATCTATGTCGAGTACCAGCGGTCCGTTTGCATCTCTGGTTTGAAAACCTTTGGCAAGTCCCGATACAAAGCAGACCGGGAATTCCAGTCCTTTACTCTTATGGATACTCATGATACGCACGACGTCGGCATTTTCATCCATAAGCCCTGCTTCCCCGTAATCCACTTCATACTTCTCTAACTGCTCCATATATCTCAGAAAATGATTCAGTCCGAAATAACTTGTTTTCTCGTAATCAGCCGCCTTGACAAGCAGCATCTCCACATTGGCGCGGCGTTTATTCCCCTCAGGTTTGACTGCCACGTAATCCGAATAGCCGGACTCCCGCAGAATGACCTGCAACAGTTCCTGTACGGAAAGATATGCGGACAACTCACGGTAACGGTTGACGGTTTCAAGAAAATTCCGTATCTTTTCTGCCAGTCCGGCCATGCTTTCCGTTAGTTCTTCCTTTGGTACCGCTTCTTTCCCATCCGCTTCTGTCCCATCCGCTTTCATTTCTTCACTTGTCTCGGCATTCTCTTGACTTTGACCATTTTCCCCATGGAGCGCATACATCTCCAATGCGTCAAACAGATACTTTTTCTTTGGATAAGCCGCCCGAATACGGGCAATCTCCTCCTCGCTGAATCCCCCCAAATAAGAATGCATCACGCCGTACAGCGGAATGTCCTGTAACGGATTATCAAGAACCCTCAGAAAATGAAGAAGTTCCTGCACCTCGCTCGCCGCGAAATATCCGGTACGTGAAGTCATATGCACCGGAATCCCTTCCTCTTCCAATACCCGTTTGAACACCTCATCCCATCCGGAAACCGTTCGCAGCAGAATCACAATATCGCTGTAGGCAAGCTTCCGGAACGCTCCGCTTTCCCTATCCGTCACCTGAAACGTACGCATCAGTTCTTTGATCTTGAGCGCAACGCCGTAAGCCTCCTGCTCTTTATTTGAAACGTCCTCGGGTTTTTCACCCGTCTGATAGAGCAGCAGCTCCGTATCATTCGGATTGTCTGTCTGATCAACACTCACAGCTGCCGCCCGCTCATCGGATTCTCCTTCTACACCGCTCATCGCCCTCACCGGGTATACCGCTCCCTCATGAAGCGCAGCCAGATCGTCATAGACAATACCGCCTACATCCTTGCCCATAATCTGTTCAAAGACCTTATTCGTGCTGTTCAGCACTTCTTTGCGGCTCCGGAAGTTCTGATGCAGATCGATTTTCTCAGCTGTGATTTCAATATTGTCATGCACCGCATCCGCGTACGCTTCATATTTTTCCAAGAATAACTCCGGTCTTGCCAGCCGGAATTTGTAGATGCTCTGTTTCACATCGCCTACCATGAAACGATTATATCTTCCCTCATCCTCGCCCGAAATACATGACAGAATATATTCCTGCACCAAGTTGCTGTCCTGATATTCGTCTATGAGTATCTCATGAAAATAACTACGATATTCAAGCGCCGTCTCCGTCGGCACACATCTGCCGTCTTCCTCAGCTTTGACCAAAATAGACAATGCAAAATGTTCTATATCGTCAAAATCCAGAATATTTTTATCCCTTTTCATGGCGTCAAAAGTCTGCTTAAACGAAAGCGTTAAATCCACCAGCGCCTCTACGGCAGTGCAACAGGCTTTCATCTGCTCAAGTATCTGTTCTTTCGTCCGAAAGAAGTATTTCTTCTGTAACTCTCCAAGCTGTTCTTTTACCTGCGTGCGAAGATTCTTCGCCATCTCCCGCTTGACAGACGAAACTGTCTCGTCCTTTTTGGACGGGAGTCTGTCGAAGCGCAGTACGTCAAAGGCTGTATGGAGACTGTCATAGTCTTCGCAGCGCTGAATCAGGCTCTCTGCCATTTCCAGCTCACGTTCCAGCAATTCCCCGTACATATACGGACCGTCCGGCTCGCTGCTCAGCCGGACCGCCTCCGATAATTTGTCGATACACCCCTGCAAAACCAGCCTTGTCCGCCGCATCATGTCCGCCACCCAAGGAAGCGCCCCGAAATCCGCAGATGTACGATAGTCCCGCTTCCGCTCTTCCAGCCATTTCTCCGGAAACGGAGTGCTCATGGCAAAGTCGTACAGTTTTAACACAATCTCTTCCACCGCCGTGTCTCTGCTGCCCAGACTGAAATATTCCATACAGTTTAGAAAGCCCGGCTCTTCCCCGGCATAGCATGACTCCAACGTCTCCGCCAGCGCCTCCTGCCGCATCAGTCTTCCTTCTCCTTCCTCAGCAATGCGGAATCCGGGATCCAAGCCGATGGTATGAAACTGATTGCGAAGCACGAATAAGCAGAAACTGTCAATCGTTGTAATGCGCGCATTATGCAGAAGCGTAGTCTGCCTCTGCAAATGTTCGTTCTCCGGGTCCGCCGCCAGTCTGTCGGACAACGCGCGGCTGATTCGTTCCCGCATCTCCGCTGCCGCCGCATTGGTGAATGTCACTACCAGCAGTTTGTCGATATCCACGGGATTCCTGCCGTCGCTGACCATCTTAACGATACGCTCCACTAACACCGCCGTCTTACCCGATCCCGCGGCCGCAGACACTAATAGATTCCGCCCCCGTGCATCAATTACTCTCTGTTGTTTTTCGGTAAATGCAATTCCCATGTGGTACCTCACTTGCCGCCCAATTCTTCCCGCATCTTACACAGTGCGTCGTCTGCACTGAGTTTTGGCAGCCTGCGCATTTCGTAGCCTTCCACTCTGCTGTCATATCCGCACACATTTCTGTATGCGCAGTAAGTACATGCCTGATTTGCACCCTGCTCATACGGATTGACCGATATAGTCCCATCCAGAATTCCGCTTCCGATCTGTTTGATTTTCTGGTTTACATAATCCGAAACCGCTTGCATATCTTCCTCACTTATGACACTCGAGTATGCAGAGAAAGAACCGTCTTTTTTCCGCTCTATAGGCAGAACTTGTGACTTATCCGTGAACTCTGCATCAAGCAGTCTGACAGCTTCGTCACTTTCATTGACCAATCCGGTCATCCTTAGTTCCTGCAATAATTTATCATTAATCTGTTCCGGCGTCAAAGTATCGCCGTCTTCCACCATTGGATCGTCGATATGATAATACAGCATCGCCGCCGGAACAATCTTTTTGTCCGGATGTCTCTTCTGCTCCATCTCGACAGCAGCATTCATGTAGACTACAAGCTGTAATTGCAGTCCATAGTAAAGAGCCGCCAGATCAAACTTGCGCGTACCTGACTTATAGTCAATCACTTTCACGTAGACTTTATCTTCTGCCTCACATGTATCTACTCTGTCAATCCGTCCGCGAAGACGCATCTTGTCCTGCTCATTTAAGGCTATGTTTAACGCATCTAAGTCTTCAATCATAGAAAAAGACATTTCAAACTGCTCCGGCACGAAAGAACCTTTCTTAAGCTGCGTCTGCAAAGTCAATACGGTACGAGTCAATATTCTGGTCATCCTTCCAAGCAGATGTCTGTTGCGGGCACTGCTGTACAGAATCGTCTCCTCATACTCTGCCGCATACGCCTCGACTGCTTCCTCAATCATCCGCCTTGCTTCTTTTTCCGGAAAATCAAACCAAGTATATCCGTTCGCGGATAGTCTCTGCGCAAATAATTCCAGTACACCGTGAAAAACATTTCCCATGTCCACGTCCTCAAAGCTGTAATCGCCGCGCTCCCGAAGCGCCAGACCGTATTGCAGAAAATGCCCATAAGCGCAAGCCGCATATTTCTCCAGACGACTGACACTGTTTAGCAGCATTCTTCCGTAAAGCGCCCGGGTTACCATCTTCGATAAAGGCGTATCGCTGTAACGGTAGAACGCCGCGTCAATCAGACGATCCACCGTATCCTGATACTGCGTCTTTCTATGATAACTATGATAAAGCGTATACATCCTGCCTCTCAATTCCTCAGAAAGCCTGCCGCCCGCATACTCCCGCAGCATATCCGCCAGCATCCCGATACCGTCCGCACCGCATACAAGCTGTTCTTCTATCGAATCGTTCTCCGGCGCTTCCACATGAAGAAGCGGGTACATTTTCTTTACCAGATCAATCAGATATGCCGGGCGAAGACTATGTCCGTCATTTCCGATTTTGGCATAAGACAAATACAGTTGTTCCGACGGTTTGGTCATATTCAGATACAAATACAGCCGCTGGATATACATCTGTTGTCTGGGTGAAGGAGCAAGTTCTAACTCAGACTCTCTCAAGAACTCTCTGTCAATATCCGAAATAATTCCGCCTCCTCCGGCTCCTTTCGGAATATTTCCATCGTTTACTCCCAGGAAAAAGAGCACTTTCACCTGTTTTAAGCGCGTTCTCTCGATATCTCCGACCAACACCCGGTCTACATTCTGCGGAATCGTTCCCACACTGATTTCCGTCAGTCCTGAATCAAGAATGTCCGCAAATTCTCTGCGTTCCATTTCTTCTTCTGCAAGCAGTCCATAAATCTGGTCTAAAAGGTCTATGACCATCGCATAAATCTGTCCATATTCCTTGGCGCGCGCCAAGTCTCCCTGTTCCTTAAATCTTCGTTCATAATGCGACAGCTTTTGCTGTAATTCACTCTTCGTAATGAAAGCATAAAGCGCACGCACCATCTCTCCCACTGTGCGAACCGGCATAAGCAGTGGTGAAAGAATATCCATCACTCTCTCTCTCATGGCATTGTAGCCTTGAAGCTGCTGTAATGCCTCTTCCTCGCCCTCTCTATTTTCTTCTTTATAAACGAAAATAGCGCTCCATCGCTTCTGTCCGCAAATACCGAACCTGCGCACATAATTTTCCAGACGGTCCACCTCTTCTATGTCAAATCCGGTCAATCCGGTACGCAGATAATGGAAAACTGACGCAAAGCTAAAATCCTGAAGCACGATTTGCAATGCGCTTCTGATATACTCCACAAATGGATTGCGCAGAATCCCCCGCGTGTGGTCCAAATAAATAGGAATGCCGAACTTGGCAAACTCTTCCTCCGCCAGACTGCCGTAAACCTCCATGTCGCCCGTCACTACTGCAAAATCGCGATAGTATAATCTATTTGAGTTATGTAAATCTCTGTTCCATTCTCCTTCGTCACCTTTCGCATCAGGCGCCGAATCAGCTGTTCTTTCCTGCTGCATCAACAATTTCCGGATTGCGACACATGTCTGTCTGATTTCCTCTTTAGGCGTGGACGCCTCATAAATATGTACATTGTTAACCGGCTCTTCATAAACCTGCGACGAATAACGAAACAAGTTGCGTTCCAGATGAGACAATTCCTCATTCTCCGCAAATCGCGGCAGCCTGCCGCATATTCTCTCCCTGCACCACACCGGCTTTATTTCCGGCACCTCTATCTCTGCCGCCAGCTTCTTTAAATCTGCCACTGTCTTTTTACTCAAATGGAAAAGTCTGTGTTCGCCGTCCGGCTGATAGGGATTCTCTCTGTCATCAATGGTCACGGTCACAATGACTTTCTTGGTCAATCTAATCAGTTCCTGAATCACACGGTTCTGAATCGGCGTAAATCCGGTAAACCCATCGAATACCACTACACTGTTTCTAATCAGTTCGGATTTCGGCAACGCTTCCCTAAGTCTGTCAAGAGTCTCCTCGGTCGTGATAAATTTATCATGAATATAGTCTAAAAAAGCCTGATACAACACACCGATGTCCTGTAATTTATAATAAAGCGCCCCCCGTGGCCGCGCATATTCAGCCAGTTTCTCCATCTCCTGCAATCCGATGCCGTACTGCATAAATTCCGAAATGGCGGACTTCACCTCATGGATATAGCCTATCTTATGCAGATGCGCGCCCATCACCCGAAGCCGGTCCGTACACTGTCCCGCCACATTACGAAGCACAAGACTCTTGCCGGTATCGTCAAGAACCGGTACGTCTTCATACCCAACCTCCTCCAAGATACGATGGGTCAGCCTGCCGAAGCTTAGAACATCTATATTCATGATAATATGTCGTGGATGTTCCACCACCAGATCCATCTGTGTCTGCATGGTGAACTGATCGGGCACAATCAACAGATAATTCGTCTGCGGATCTGACTGTGCCTCCTGTATGATATCTTCATGAAGTTTCTGACTCTTGCCGGAGCCGGAAGCCCCGAAATAAAATTGAAGTGACACTTATTTGTCCTCTCTTGCGGTACTGTTACCATGATACCACAAGAGAGGCTAATTATCTATCTCTTTATCGTTCTATAACTTTACATACCAAGATATTTTACGGAGATCGCCTTTACACAAGTTCCATCCGCTCTGCAATATCCGCCCACGCTTCCCCCCGCTCAATCCAGATCTTATCAATCTGCATTCCGCTCTCGGCAAAATAAAGCTTGAAATAGTTATTCGGATTAAAGAAAACGTCCAATGTCTGTTCCATCTCAACATATTCTCCACCCGTTCCGTTCAATGTAAACGTCCTCTTCAACGTTCCGTTTATAAACACGGACATAGACACCTGCGCCAGCTTAGAAGCATCGACCTTTGCCCGGAAACGAAGTTTATGCACGTATCTGCCCTCTGTCTGAAAGCCGCACACAAAAGATTTTCCTTTTCCCGTATCAATATCCTTACCGTCCAATTCCAGTTTTTCGCCAAACGCATACCACATGATATCAAAGTCGACTTTGTCGTCCTCCGCCATCGTCTCCGCCGCTTCCAGTTCCTCTTTATCAAATCTGTTAAGGCTTCTGTCCATAACAGCGGAACGCATCAGAACATTTAGGATATTTCCGGCGCATCTTTGCAGGTCGGCACGCTGCAGCGTCCCGTTCTCAAGACATTCTTCCAAATTATCTCCATTGGAATTCTTCGCCGAATCCTGTACCACCATGTAGACGTCGTTCTGGCTGCGAACCATGGCCGCCACATTCTGCATGACCGGACTTTCCCCTTCGTCGTTGATTTCCGCCCACCAGTCTGTCATCACAAGACCTTCATAATGCCATTCATTCCGAAGAATTGTTGTCAGAAGGTCATAATTGCCTGCCGTCCAAAGACCGTTGATACCGCCGTAAGTACTCATAATCGCATAGGCTCCGCCCTCTTTGACTGCAATCTCATAACCTTTCAGATAAATTTCCCGCAAAGCGCGCTCCGAAACGACGGAATTATATTTTCTGCGGTGATATTCCTGATTATTACATGCAAAATGCTTGAGCGCGCCTGTTACCTGATAGGCTCCCATTCCTCTAATCTGCGCCGCCGCCATCTTGCCGGTAAGCAGAGGATCCTCAGAAAAGTACTCAAAGTTACGCCCGTTTAACGGATGTCTGTGGATGTTCATTCCCGGTCCTAATAATATGTCAATACGGTTCTTCCTAAGTTCCGCTCCTTCCATCTCATAAAGCTGTTCAATCAATTCTTCATTAAAACTACATGCCAGACAAGTCCCGTTCGGCAGGCAGAAGGCATAGGTCCCACAGTCCATACGGATACCGGACGGACCGTCCGCACAGCATCCGCAAGGAATCCCATAACCGACAAGCGACTCTGTAACGCCGCCGAACGCCGCTGCCGTTCCCGGCGTTACTTTCGGCGAGCACATCCCCTCACCACGGACGATACAACACAGATCTTCGTCGCTAAGCTGTCCGATGAATTCTTCCATCGACACCTTTTTGTCATAAACATCCCCCAGCTTAAATCCCTTATTTCCGGTATACGGAATTTCCTTCTTTTGCTCTTCCATGCTCCTTTTGGTCATGCTATAAGTGCGAAGGGGCGTCTGCTCCCATGAAACAGAGAATTTCCCTCCCTGTTCCTCTAACGGTTTCATCCGCTCATACGCTTCCACCGGCGCTAACGCTTCCGTGCACTGCCCTATCACTTTCGTTTCTTTAACTTCTATGCTGCCTGCAAATTCTGCGCTTCTGACGTCTGTTCCTACATAGAATCGGTAACTTCCAGCCTCCAGAACATAGCAGGATTTGTGCCCCGTCACACCGCTGTCGTCATAGGACGCAAGCATATCCGCCTTCATCTCGATTACAAGTTCCTGTTCTTCTCCCGGCTCAAGACATCTCGTCTTGGCAAATGCCGCCAGAGCACGTGACGGCTGCCCAAGCTGTCCCTGCGGCGCACCCACATATACCTGCACAACCTCTTTTGCCGCAAAAGCCCCTGTATTCCTGACTCTTATACGAAACATACATCCGTCAACCGTCGTCTCCATACCGCTTTGTATCCCAAATGTCGTATAAGATAACCCGAACCCAAACGGATACAACACTTTATCTTTTGCCTTTTCAAAAGTTTCAAAATAGCGATATCCCACATATATATCTTCTATGTACCGATTTCCGTCATCGCCGCCGAAATACGCATCTGACGGATAATCCTCCACCGAAAGGGCTATGGTGTCTGCCAGCCTGCCGCAGGGGCTCACCCTACCCATCAGAATATCCGCCACCGCATGTCCGCCTTCCATTCCACCCTGCCATGCGTAGAGTACCGCCTGCGGTTTGTAGACCTCCACCCATTTCATGTCAATGATATTTCCCACATTGAGCACCACAATCACCCGCCTGAACGCTTGGCATACGCTTTCAAGCATCTGCTCCTCTCCCTCAGAGAGATAGTAGCTGCCCCTTTCATTTGTGGCATCGCGGTCTTCTCCGGCGGAGCGCCCGATCACGACGATCGCCGCATCGCTCTCTTTGGCAGATTTTTCAACTATTTCACGACTTAAAGGCATCTCCTGCTGGCTCCACGGTTCCTGCGCCCACCCTTTTCCCATATCAAAAGGATGCTCCGCAAGCCATTCCTTATAAATCTGCTCCAGTTCATGGTTTAACTCAAGATTTTCCTCTTTTAGTGCATCCAAAATTCCTACCACATACCGGGTATTAATCATCCCGCCGGAACCCGTTCCGCTCTTGTAATAGTCAAACTGAATCCGCCCGAACACCGAAATCTTCTCACCCTCTTTGACCGGAAGCGCATTATTGTCATTCTTAAGAAGAACTGCTCCTTCCGCCGCTGCCTGCCTTGCTTTTGCTGCATATGCATCCCAGTCAATCGCGTATTTGTTCCCCATATGTCAATCCTCCTCTATGATTTTCCGATGAAACAACTATATTCTTGTCCGCTTATCTAATAATTAAGCATATCATAGATACCGTTTTAAATCCATTTAAATCATTCTGCAAATCACCCGGTAAACATTTCCTTCAAATATTTCATTGCAAATATTTATAGTATATAAAGTCTATTTATAATCAAAAACACCCGCCACACCCAAAAACCGATGTGCAGCAGATGTTTTTATCCTGCAAACTCCATAAATTTTTATGCCTGTTTCAGCAATGTTACTTCCCGCTCTTCCGATTAGAAACCACATCAAAGATAACCGCCAGAAGAAGCACTCCGCCCTTTACAACATACTGCCATGAATCGCCGATACCCATGATTGACATGCCCATGTTAATGACGCCAAGCAGGAGCGCACCAATGATAACGCCCGGAATCGTACCGCTTCCGCCGTATGCCGAAGCTCCGCCGATGAAGCAGGAACCAATGGCGTCCATCTCGAATGATGTACCCGTGGAGCCGTTGACGGAACCTACACGCGCCAGACAAAGCAGTCCGCACAGACCTGCTAATAGTCCCATATTCGCATATGCAATAAAGTATACTTTATTCGTATTGATGCCGGAAAGCTGCGTTGCCTTCTCATTGCCGCCCACCGCATAGAAATAGCGTCCGAATGCAGTTTTTGATGTAATGAAATGATAAATCAGGCAAATTATAACCACCCACACGAGCATAACCGAGATACCTTTATATTGAGTGAGCAGGTAGCAGTAAAACAGCAATACCACAGAAACTATGATTGCACGACCAAAATCTGAGACGGCGCTATTTTGCCGATAACCTTTCTTTGCCTTGTTTGCTCTGGAAGAAATTGTGCTGTAGATAATAAATGCAACTGCCAGCGCACCGATCAAAAGCGGTGACCAAACATGAGCCTCCGTATCAAGCCCCGGAATCTTAATATATGCCGTAAAAATATTTAAAAATGTCTCATCCTGAACGGCTACCGTCTTACTATCCAGTATCAGACGCCCGAATCCTCGGAAGATAAACATACCGCCTAATGTAGTGATAAAGGGCGGAATCCTTACATAACCAATCCAATAGCCCTGCCAGATACCCGCTGCCAGACCTATCAAAATACATACCGGAATTGTCACATATACGCTGACGCCATGATTGGTAAGTAAAACTGCCGCCATGCCGCCTACCATACAGATTACGGAACCTACGGAAAGGTCAATATTACCACCGGTCAAGATGCACAGCAGCATACCACACGCCATAACGAACACATAACCATTCTGCAAAAGCAGGTTGGACATGTTCTGCGCATACAGCAGACGTCCGTCTGTTAAGAAGTAAAACAATATAAATACTATGATGAGGGCGATTACCATACTGTTCTTCGTCAGAAAGGCTCCTAAGCTAAACTGACTGCCCGCATTTTCTTTTTTTGTTGACATGATTACTACTCTCCTTTCGCATTATGCCTTGGCACTGATAATGTAGCCCATGATTTTTTCCTGCGTAGCTTCCTTTGCATCCAATTCTCCGCGAAGTTCCCCTTCATTCATCACGTAAATGCGGTCGCACATACCAATTAACTCCGGCATTTCCGAAGAAATCATGATCACCGACTTACCCTCTTCCACCATCTGATTGATCAGACAATAAATATCATACTTGGCTCCTACATCAATACCGCGTGTCGGCTCATCCAGAATCAGAACATCCGGTTCCGTAAACATCCATTTGCCGAGCAGCGCTTTCTGCTGGTTACCGCCGGACAGGTTACCTACCTTCTGCTCAATTGACGGCGTCTTCGTTCCCATAGCTTCCGTCATTTCCTCCGCCACGTTCTTTTCATCGGTCATATCGATAATTCCCCTAGAGCATACCTTATCCAGACGCGCAAGCGTCGTATTGAAACGAACGGATTCACCCAAAATCAGTCCGTTAACTTTTCTGTCCTCCGTCACATAGGCAAGCTTATGGCGAATCGCCTGCTCCGGATTCTTCAAATCAACTTTTGTTCCGTTCAGATACAACTCTCCGCTGATATTCGTGCCATAACTCTTGCCGAAAATAGACATTGCAAGTTCTGTACGGCCCGCACCCTGAAGACCTGAAAATCCGATTACTTCGCCTTTATGTACCTTGAAGGATATATGATTATCCACCACCTTCTCGTGATAGAGCGGATGATGGACCGTCCAATCCTTTACCTCCAGTCCGACCTCGCTTCGCACCTTATGTTCACGCACCGGGTAACGGTCATTTAACGGACGTCCGACCATTCCTTTGATAATGCGGTCTTCGTTGAACTCATCCACTCCTTTGACCAGAGTTTCAATCGTAGAACCGTCGCGGATGATCGTCGCTTTATCCGCACAGTAAATGATTTCGTTTAATTTATGTGTAATAATGATTGATGTCAATCCGTTTTTCTTAAATTCCATCAAAAGATCTAAGAGCATCTTCGCGTCCTCATCATTTAGCGAAGACGTGGGCTCATCTAAGATGAGCAGTTTCACATTCTTGGAAAATGCTTTGGCAATCTCTACAAGCTGCTGTTTACCTGTTCCGATATCTTTGATCAGCGTCTGGGCAGATTCATTTAACCCAACCTGACGCATGTGTTTTTCTGCCTCATTGTAGGTAAGATCCCAGTCAATGTACCCGAACTTATTCCTTTTTTCATTCCCCAGAAACATATTCTCACCAATGGTAAGAAGCGGAATCAATGCTAACTCCTGATGAATAATGACAATTCCTTTTGCCTCGCTGTCTTTTAACGTCTTAAACTGGCAAAGTTCCCCGTTATAATAGATTTCCCCCGAATAGCTGCCCACAGGGTATGTTCCGGACAATACATTCATCAGCGTGGATTTGCCGGCGCCGTTCTCTCCGATCAATGCATGGATTTCTCCGTGCTCTACCACCAGATTCACATTATCCAGCGCTTTTACTCCCGGAAATTCCTTGGTAATGGATTTCATTTCCAATATCGTATCACCCAAAAGATTTCCTCCTCTCCTTCTTCATCCCTCGTTTATAACCCGAAAAAGAAAGGCGGGACAGACGCCCGCCCCCTTTCAGGTTCATTACATATTTCTTTTTTACTGGTTAGCGGACAGATAGCCGTCATCACCCATTGTATACAGACCCGTATCTACCAGATCCTGCAGATTGTCTTTGGTAATTACATTCGGCACAAGCAGGAAAGAAGGACATTTGTTTCCTGCGGAAGTCTCATAAGACTCCGTATCGAATGCACACTCGATGCCAAAGGACGGAATCAGGGATTCATCAATCGTCTCTCCCGACAACATTGCTTTGGCAAGCCCTAATGTAACGATTGATTCATTGCTTACATTCTTGTATACCGTCATAGTCTGAACGCCGTCAACGATGTTTTTCAAGTTCGCTTCGTCACCGTCCTGACCTGTAATCAATACGGAATTGGAACCTGCATAATCAGATGTGATTGCCTGCGCAACGCCTAAAGCGGTCGAGTCATTAGAACAAAGCCATACATCAAGCTGCGTGCCATCTGCATAGTAGGAAGAAAGAACGTTCTGTGCTCTCTCAAGAGCCGTGTCGGTATTCCACTGTGCGGTGGCAACCGTATCAAAATCCATCTGACCGGATACGATGTTCAATGTACCTGCATCAATGTAAGGTTTCAGGACATCTACCGCGCCGTTATAAAAATAACCTGCGTTATTATCTGCTGGATCACCTGCCGTAATCTCAAGATTATATACCTTATCTCCTGCATTAGCGAGGTCAAGTTCCTTCTCGATAAATTCACCCTGTAACTTTCCGACTGTGTAGTTATCGAAAGATACATAGTAAGAAACCGCATCGTTCAAGATCAGGCGGTCATAGGAAATAACCGGAACCCCTGCATCCGCCGCTTCGTTCATGGCAGTATTCAACGCCTCGCCATCGATTGCTGCAACAATCAATAAGTCAACTTCGTCTGCGAGCATATTCTGGATGTCGTTTACCTGTCTTCCGGAATCATTATCGGAAAATGTAAGGATTGTCTCAAAACCTGCTGCCTTAAACTGCTCGTCAAGATATGCACCGTCTCTGTTCCAGCGCTCCAGAGACTGCGTCGGCATGGAAATACCAATCTTTCCCCCTGTGGAAGCCGTATCTGCCGGTGTCTCCGCTGCCGCATCCTCAGCCGGTTCTGCTTCGTCTTCAGTCTGTGCGGGCGCCTCTGTTGCCGCATCCGCCGCACCGTCTGTCGTTGTTGCCGCAGCATCGCCGCCAGAACCACATCCGGCTAACAATGATGCTGCCATTGCCGCGCTCAGTAAAACGCCAAGTAATTTTCTTTTCATTCTAAAATCCTCCCTTTCATAATAATAACTTCTCGGAATCTTAAGCCCTTATTTCATAAGGCTTTCAGACCCTTGCTTCAAAAAATCACCCACTTTTTTTGCAAAAACAC
>ERZ779631.358-NODE-358-length-16436-cov-5.737318_pt1 | contig 16436 bp, 20 predicted proteins | sample MGYA00514193_ERZ779631 | MGnify/ENA primary metagenome ERZ779631 (study PRJEB29562, sample SAMEA4376710) | mouse gut metagenome | isolation source: Cecum | study: EMG produced TPA metagenomics assembly of the A DSS colitis mouse model was used to assess the...
GAATGAAAAGCATGGATACTATGAGTGTATACGTGATTCTGACGGCAGTTTTCTTTGCCCTGCAAAGCGCTGTCGGATCGGTGTTTATGGAGTGGTTCTGTCCGGTCAGAGGCTGGAAGATAGAGAGTGATTTGTGGCATCATCCGAGGAAATATATTGTTCCGGCGCTAATGCTTTTGCTTGCTGGGGTCGTGGGAACAGCGCCTATGGTGACGCCGGTGATGATAGTGACGTTAATAGTTGAAGTTTTGATTTTGCTTGTTCAATGCAGGAGGTGCTGAAATGAAGAATACAAGAAAATGTACAAAATGTGGCGCTATAAATATTGTTCGTATTCCGGATAATCCTTATCGACATGCCAGCGGTAATAACATCTATACCAGTACGGCAACGCTGATTGGTAAGATTCCGGTAATCAGGTATGTGTGCTGTGATTGCGGGTATGTGGAGAACTGGGTGGAGAGAGCAAATGAGTTGAGCAAAATCAAGAATGTTTTCGGGTGAAGCGTAACATCATGTTAAATAAGGAAAGTGAATAGAAGGTTGAACTGTTATAGGAAAATGAATGGATGTCGGAAATTTACTAGATATTTGATCGTTTATCTTATAAAATATCTTTATATTTCGTAATAGTTTCGTGCATAACGAAGAAAGAGGGGCATAAGAAAATGAAAGCAAACAAAGAAAAGATTAATGTAATCCCATATTTATCATTTAACGGAAACTGTGAAGAAGCAATCCGTACCTATATGGAGGCGTTTAGCGGTGAGATTTATTATATGTCCCGTTGGTCTGAGAATACGCCCGACGTGAAACCGGGACAAGCCGGAAAAGTAATGCACGTGGAGTTCGCGCTCGGCAATACGCATATGTCCGCGGGAGACGCTTTTGAAGGTGCAGAAGTGAATACGAGTATCAAACTGATGATTCACATGGACTCAGAGGAGGATGCATTGTATGCCATTTCGGTGCTGGCGGAAGGCGGAACAGTAGTTTCACCGCTAAAGCCGCATCCGGAACCGGATGACGGTGGCTGCGGTTCTCTTATAAAGGATCGTTTTGGTTATTTATGGATTATTACGTGTCCGAATCCGGCGAAACCGTGAAGGCTGAATTGTAACAAATATGCTGCTTACTTTTAAACAATTAATTGCGAGAAGCAGTACAGATATATTATAATAAATGAAACTATAAAAAACAATTGTTTTGCGAATCATAATAAAAACAATTGCGTTACAATTTGTGTAAGGAGAACCGGAATAGTGACAAATAAAGAAATTCTGCAAATCGCAATGTAACAGTCTGCATTGGATATCAACTGTAACGCGGACGATTTTCTATGCAGCCATCACGTAATTGTTAAATCCGGTGTAGGAGAAAGAGCGCGGAAGTATTATAAGGAGCCGATTACCTGCAACATGGTTTCTTATGGGAATAATATTGTCGCGTCTGTCCGGGATGAATATCGGAACATTGTGGAAGAGTACATAGGAAAATTTGAATTTTATCATTGCTTTGAAACGCCGAATATGCATTGGCTTAACGAGAGACTAATGCAAAAAGGACATAAGGTATGTTTTATGGCGGAATACTATCTTCCGGACATTGAGAAACTTCATGCATTGCCATGTGATTATGAATTGAAAATATTGGGACCGTCTGATTTTGTAAATTTGTACAAACCGGAATGGAGCAATGCGCTTTGCGCAGATAGGAAAGAACTTGACGTGTTAGGAATCGGAGCATATGACTGCGGCAGGCTTATCGGATTTGCAGCCTGCTCTGCTGATTGTGATACTATGTGGCAGATTGGCGTTGACGTACTGCCGGACTATAGGAGACGCGGAGTTGCGGCGGCACTGACAAGCAGTCTGGCGGTGGAAATATTGCGAAGAGGGAAAGTGCCCTTTTACTGTTCTGCATGGTCCAATATCAGATCCGTGCGCAATGCGGTCAAGAGCGGTTTTATTCCGGCATGGGTGGAGATGACGGCGAAGCCGGAGAATATCGTTGATGAAATGAATAGGTGAGAACGGAGAAAATTATTGGAGTATATATATGAGGCGGCCGCGTTTGCTGATCATATCAGTGCGACAGCCTCAGCAATATATGATTACAGTAAAGATAGACATTCCTGCAGTAAATGGGAGACTTGACGGTCTATGGTAAATAATTCCTGAAATAAGGATTTTAGTTTTGCCCGGGCAGATGATTTATCCAATAATTCATTGATATTGTGAGGCACACAATAGAAAGTTTGTGGCGAAACACCCAGAAGCCCCCCCAGATTTTCCATGCCTGATCATGGAAATGGAGATGTAAATCGGCGGCTTCTAAAAGTAATTTTTTGCATTTATCATCGTCAACCTCAGATGCCAGCGTATTCCGATAACATTCAGATGCGTGCCATCTGGTTTCTATGGCTAGACCGTTTAACTGGTTTAACCACTTGCCAAGTTTTCTCCCATCCGGTTCCGTTTCCAATTTATGATAAATCTTTTGTTCCAGCTTATTCCTGCTTCCGGTATTTAAGTGATTGATCATATGACCAAGAGATTCGGACAAGGAAATCGTACTATCATATTTATCTGTTATGAAAACGATATTGCTGAGTTTATGATACCAGTCCTTATTAAGCTGTGGTGAATGGCGTGATTTCATTATTTTTGTTCATTGCCTCATAGCGGTAACCGGATGCATATAAAGCTAAAGACAGCCGATCAAGAGCGGTTTCTGAAAACTCGTCCGCTATGTATTGCCTGTCGTAAGAATTACCAATTTCCTTATCAGTCCAAAAATACGCGCAGCCTGTTATTGTAATCAAATATTGATATATTTGAAGGTGATGTTTATTAATAAAAGGTTCGTTTCCGCAATCGCCGCATCGTATACAGTTACGTTGATATTTGCCACAGAAAAAAGGTGTGTCTTCTGTGCAAGCGTTCCGGTATAGAAGAATGGAAGAAAGGGCGCCCAAAAATGAGTTTCTTTGTGCATTTACAGGGAAAGAGACTAAGCCTTCGTGTATGATACGATACATTGCAACATAATAAAACGTTGGCAGGAGAAGCAGAATGCAAAATAATATCACATATTGTCAGAAAAATAAAGACGTTGAATATATTTATTATCGGTATGCAACGCAGAGTTATCCGATGCATACACATGCATGTCATGTTACGCTAGGTTGGGTTTTGGACGGTGAGGTCTGTATCATTTGTAACGGCAGAAAACAAATTTATCATGCATATGACTGCTTCTGTATTATACCGGACACGCCGCATACAATAGAGTCGGTGAAGGGGAGCGCCTATTCTATGCTGTGTATATGTATCAATGCAGGCTTGATTACAGATGAAGCGGAAGATGGGACCGCTTATATCCGGAAACTGAAGAGTCTCATTATGGAAGAGCCGGAAAAGTCGATCATGATTCATGACATGGCGAGATATGTAGGGATGAGTCCGTATTATATGATAAGACGGTTTCGAATGGAATGCGGAATAACGCCGCATCAGTTTCAGATACAATGCAGGGTCAGAAAGGCACAGAAAATATTGGAAGAGGGGAAAAGCGTGATTGAAGCGGCTTATGCCACAGGGTTTTGTGACCAAAGCCACTTCGATCGATGCTTTCACAAATTTGTAAGACTAACGCCGAGTGAATATGTGCAGTCTGTCAAGCGTATTGTTTAGCACAATGACGGAATGAATTTTGCAAATGGGTAAAGTCCGTCTTTTTCGGCGGTGACTTCATGCAAAATGCCGGCCGGCATAATAGAAATAGTTCCCGCTTCATAAATGATTTCGCTGCCGTTATTGATGCATATTCCGGAACCGGCAATAACTTCGTGGGTTTCTAACTGTGTTTCGTGGACATGGTTTTTGATACTCTTGCCCGGTGTAATACGGACAAGGTGATAACTGAATTGTCCGTCGGTATCTTTTGCTGTGACAATGTGTTTGAGTTCTACGCCCTCGAAGACCGGATGTACGGACCATGGAATATTTACAAATTCCTTTATGGCATCCGGCAGTTTGAGAAAGCCATCGTTAAATTTTTCAAACAGTTCGCTGTTCATATGTATTACCTCCTTTTTTTGATAAAAATATTATAAGATAATCAGCAAGAAGACGAATTGGATAAAATTGCGGTGTGAGAAGGATAGAAATGTTAACGGAAAAGATAAGGAGCAGTTTTGATGCAGAGAATCAATTATTTTATTGAAGGGTTACAAGGCGCGGGCAAATCGACTTTTGTCCGTCGCCTTTCTGAATATTTGAAAGACTATCAGGTGTTTCGCGAGGGAGACTATTCCCCTGTGGAACTGGCGTGGTGCGCTTATGTAACGAAGAAGCAGTATGAAGACATACGGGAGGCTTACCCGTCGCTATCTGAGGAGATTGGAGCCAAGACTGTCACGGAGAGGGATCATAGGATTATCTGCTATACGCAGATTCTAACGGAGATTCCGGGTTTTCATAAGCAGCTGGAACAGTATGAGATTTATAACGGCAACTTTGACAGAGAATCTTTTGAAAAGGTGGTTTTTGAGCGCTTTGGCAGATGGCAGGGTGAAGGGCAGATTTTTGAGTGCTCTATTTTTCAGAATATCATAGAAAATCAAATGCTGTATTTTATGATGACGGATGAAGAGATTCTGTCTTTCTACGCAAAACTATGTCAGGTACTGGCTGATCGACCGTACAGAATCATTTATTTAGACGTGGAGGACATTGCAGGAGCGATTGAGGTAATCAGAAAAGAGCGTTCTGATGACAACGGCAATGAATTATGGTTCCCGATGATGATAAAATATCTGGAAGAGTCGCCTTGCGGAAGAAAGTACGGGCTTAAGGGATTAGACGGTCTGGTTATGCATTTAGAACAGAGAAGAAATTTGGAGCGGCGGATTGCCGGTGAGATTTTTAAGGAAAAGGCGGTCGTTGTTAAGGCGAAGGAGTATGAACTGTCAGATGTGATGTAAGCGAATAAGGATACAATCTATTTACAGGTAAAGAGAAAATTTGCGTTCGTAAAATTAGTGATTGCATTCATGTGGCTGAAATGGTACGCTGATTTAAAGATGGAAAATAGGGAGAGGTGAAACATGCATATTTCATATAAAAAATTATGGAAATTATTGATAGATAAGGAAATGATGAAAAAGGATTTATGTGAAAAGGCAAAAATTAGCTCAGCTTCCATGGCAAAACTTGGGAAAAATGAAAATATTAACACGGAGATTCTGGTTCGAATATGTTGTGCACTCGGATGTGATACAAGCGATATTATGGAAATAGAGCTGGATCCGGAAGATAAATAATTAGAAGCATTATACAGACCGGATAATGGGACACATAGTATACTATACTGATGCATGAGGTAGATGGCAATGAGAAAATATAATTTTATAGATTTATTTGCAGGCTGTGGCGGATTGAGTGAGGGCTTTTATCGACAAGAATTCAAGGCGCTTGCACATATAGAAATTAATCCGACTGCATGTAAAACTTTGAAGACAAGAATGAAATATTATGGTTATGAAAATCCAGAGAAAGCAGTCTTGAATTTGGATATTACCAGAGAGGACGTTATTGAAAGGCTGGAAGAGGCAGTGGATGGAGAAGACGTCGACATCATAATAGGCGGGCCGCCTTGTCAGGCCTATTCCAGCCTTGGCAGGGCGAAGGATGATAATGCCATGCGAAACGATCCAAGAAATTATTTGTTTGAAAGTTATGTGAAAATTCTGAATCATTACAAACCTAAGTTTTTTGTGTTTGAGAATGTAACAGGCATGTTGACTGCCAGAATAAATGGAGAACATATTGTAAATAGAATTGTCGCGTCATTAAGCGAGAATTATAAAGTGAAATTTGATGCTAAAATCAATGTATTGAATGCTGCGAATTATGGTGTTCCACAAATTAGAAAAAGAGTAATTATTATCGGGGTTAGAAAGGATATTGAAATAGAGCCGGAAGAGATGTATGCAGGTATTATTAAGACGCATTATGACCCCGAGATGCCGGATGATGAGAAGCAGGGACTGAAGAAGTATATAACTGTTAGGGATGCAATTGCTGAACTTCCAAAGTTAAGACCGGGTCAGGGGGAAAAGGAGATTTGCTTTGAATCTAGACGAGACAATGAATTCCTAAAGAAAATTCGCTCTGCGGATGATGTGACATTAAGAGATCATGTCGCAAGGAATCATAATGATAAAGATGCTGAAAGATATGCTGTAATGAGCGGGCAGCATTGGACATTTAAGGAACTGCTTGAGAATAGACCGGATTTAAAGCATGAAAACCCCAGAGTGTTTGGCAATAGTTATACCGTACAATGGTGGGATTTGCCATCCAAAACAATCATAGCGCATTTATATAAGGACGGAAACCAGTTTATTCATCCGGATGCTTCACAAAACAGAACTTTTACAGTGAGAGAGGCGGCAAGGATACAGTCCTTTCCAGATGATTTTGTATTTGAAGGACCAAGGACAGAGCAGTTTAAACAGATAGGGAATGCAGTTCCACCGTTGTTGGCAGAAGTCGTTGCAAAGTGCATTAAGGAAAAATTAAATAAGCTGGAGGCAGATGATGATATTTAAATCTGTATGCAAATTACACGATAAAACAGAGAAAAACTTTTTTACAGAGCAGATACAAGTATACAGAAGACTGGTTGAGGTTTTCTGTGAAAAAAATAACTTAGAATTGAAGGAAGGCGTAAAAGAAGGGTACATAGAAGAGCTGCTACAGATTGGAGTAATTGATAAAGCAGATGAATTAGAGTCATTGAAGGCATTTTTAAAAGAACAGTATGATAAATTTGAAGAGGCTGTAAATTTTGTGATTGGGCATCGTGAAGAAGTGGGACAGCTTGTGGATAAACTGTATAATTCAAAAAGGGCTCAAATACAGAAGGAGGCTATGAAACAGAAGAAATTAACGCTTGTTGACTTTTTCTGTGGCGCGGGTGGTCTGAGTCTTGGCTTTTTACAGGAGGGGTTTCATGTAAAACTTGCAAACGATATTGAGGCAGTGTGTATTCAGACATATAAATATAATCATCCGGAATTGCCTTCTGACAAACTGATTCAGGGCGATATCAAAGAGATTGTGGAGAATATTGAAAATTATATTGATGGGGATATAGATGTTGTTGTGGGCGGACCGCCCTGCCAAGGATTTAGTGAAGCAAACAGACAGAGGGTAATAGATGATCCCAGAAATAAATTATACAAATATTTTGTGAAAGCCGTAGAGAAAATCACTCCCAAAATAGTAGTTATGGAAAACGTAAAGGGGATGCTGTCGGTAGCAGGGCAGGTGGTGGAAGATTACGAGAATTTAAAGATTAGAAAAAACGGGGAGGATTTTTCTTATAAAGTTAAGTATCAGATACTTAATTCACAGGATTTCTCGGTAGCCCAGAGCAGGGAGAGGCTAATATATATTGCAGTTAGAAATGATGTAATGGAAACTAAAAGGATTTCCCCGGAAGGTATATTTGAGCAGATTAAACTTAATTGTGAGCGGAATGAAAGATATACTCTAGCGGACGCGCTAAAAGATATCAAACCGTTGGAAGCTCCGCGCATAAAGAACATGAATGAGGTTGACAGCGATATTACCGGCAGAAAAATAGACGTCAATATATATGAAAATAATAATAATTCCTATTTGAGATTAATTAATATGGGCAGGAATATTCCCTATGTGTTTAATCATAAGGCGAGATACTGCAGTGACGTAAACTATGAGATTTATAAAAGGCTTCAGCCGGGAGACGATGCGACGAACGAAAAGATAAAGGATATTATGCCTTATGCCCATAGGAACCATTGTTTCAAGGATAAATATTATAAACTAATAGCAGACAGACCATGCAGAACCATAACGGCACATTTACGAATGGACTGCCACTCGCATATTCATCCTGAGCAGGTGCGGGCAATTACGCCAAGGGAGGCAGCAAGAATCCAGTCCTTCCCGGATGATTATCTTTTCTGGGGTGCTTATCTGAAAACATATATGCAGATAGGTAACGCGGTTCCGACGCTGACGGCAAGAGGAATTGCGCATGTACTTAAGCCATATTTGGAATAGAGGATACTATAGTGAAAATAGTGCAGATAGTAAAAAAATTGAATAATACCGAGCTTGGCAAGGGCGGTATGAATGATACGTATATGCTAATACCAAATGACTTGAGCATAACAGATATTTTTGGGGAACTGAATGTTTCAATTGAGTTTACAGATAAATATACGGGTGAGAAGGTTGGTATACGGAGCACAAAGGGAAGAGAAAAGCGCATTGTAGGGCTGGGACAATACTATCGTAATAAGAATCTGTGTGCCGGTGATGAGATTATGCTTGAAAAGTGTAGCGCTGGAGGCAAGGAAGATTATTATATTTATGCAATGAAGCATACAGACAATCTGGTAGTGCAAAAATCAAGATACGGTTTTGAAATTTTGACACCGGACAGACTTGATTATTTTCAGGATGAAATATCGCGAGCAGGTATTCATGCCATGATCCAATATGTAAAGTCAGAAAAAAAGAGAAGCGACTCTCCAGAGGAAACAGATTATTACGATCTGAAAGTAAATGGAAAAAGCCTGATGGATGCATATAGAGGAAAAGAAGTAATTGAGATTCGGGTGAAAGGTAATGAGCTTATGCTGGCGGGATTTTACGGTTGGAAGAAATATGTGTATACGACGGAGGAAAATTAGAAATGCATAAATATTATATCTTATCAGTTGACTCTTTTCAGGATACGTTTACAAGAATAGATGCAATAGAAACATTTTCCTTTACCTTTTTGATTCAGAATAAAGAACATGTAATGGATGCAGTTATGCCGGAAGACAGGCTTTTAATATATAGACGAGCACCGATATCCGGGATAAATGTATGTATGCAGGTAATGTCTAAAAAAGATGACTCTGTTGAATTGAAGAAGGTAATTGAAGTTGCGGAAATTGTTCGGACAGATGTTATTGATATCAACTGTGAAGAAGAATATTTGAAAGAGATATCCGCAGATAAATTCAATGAGATATGCGGAAAAATGATACAAGGGTTATGTGATGTTGAAAGTGATAGCAATAGAGATATTTCCGGTAATTTAAAAGAACAGTTCAAAGATTATATTTTGGATGGTTTAAATTTAAAATCTGATAGACAGGTGTCTGAGTTAGAACACATGTCAGGTAAATTGGTTGAACAAGGGGTTATTAAAAGAGATGTTTATTTGATTTCAGATGTAGAAGAGTATATAAAGACGCGTCAGGCAATTAAAGACAGCGATGATTATCTTGAATACAAAAGAAAACGTAAAGAAGCAAACCCTAATTCAGGTCTTGCGCTTGATCAAGGGATGACTAACTATGAAAAGTTTCTTATTTATTTGTCACAGGATAAAAAGAAGGAGCAGAGAATAACCGGAGCGGAGAATATTTTGTTATACGGCGTTCCGGGTGTTGGAAAGAGTCACGAAATACAAGAGAAGTATTGCGATGACATGGCACGGATGGAAAGAGTGGTTTTTCACCCGGACTATACATATTCGGATTTTGTTGGACAAATTCTTCCGCGGGTAGAACAAGGACAATTGAAATATATTTTTACGGCAGGACCATTTACTAAAATACTAAAAAAGGCATGGGATAATCCGGGAAAAGAGTATTATCTTATTATCGAGGAAATTAATCGCGGTAACGCACCGGCAATATTTGGGGAAATATTTCAATTGCTTGACCGAAAAACGGAAGACAATCATAAATATGATCCAACCGAATATGGTGAAAGTGAATATGCAATATCAAATTATGATGTGGCAACCGAGGTGTTTGGGAAGGCGGAACATGAGATTCGTATTCCCTCTAATATGTGGATTCTTGCCACTATGAACACGGCTGACCAGAATGTATTTACGCTTGATACAGCGTTTCAGCGAAGGTGGAGCATGCATCATATGAAGAATAGTGTAATGATGGCAGAACATGCCGGAGATATAATTGAGGGAAGCCAAATCAAATGGGGTGCTTTTGCATCTGTTATAAATGATATGGTCGTTGAGATTAATTTAGATATGGTAAGCTCTGAGGACAAGCGTTTGGGAGCATATTTTGTAAAGCGAAGTGAGCTTACGGTAGATAAATTTCCCGAAAAAGTGCTAAAATACTTATGGGACGATGCGTTTAAAATGGAAAAGGAAGCTATTTTTGATGAAAGGTTTAAATCATTAGAAGAAGTAATAGAAACATATGAACAGGCTACAGCAGATAAACTTAAATCCACTTTAAAAGCAGAAGTGTATCAAAAGATGATGAATCAAATACAACCGGACGAAGGGCAGAATATGTAGGATGGCGATGCAATGAGACAATTTAGTATACGCGATAAATGTAGAATTAATACAAATTGTGATTCAGATATATTTGTCGGAATAACGTGTGAAAATGAAGATATAAGTATTAATTTCCCCATCGGATATGCAATATCAAAAGATGACAGAGGCTTAAGAAGTGATATATTTTTGTTGTTAAATACAATAAAAATAACAACGGGCAAAAAAAATTCGGAGATTATCGAAGGTCATTCAATATACCATGACACTGCATTTCCTATTCAGGCGTACATGGCTGTGATATATGATTTCTATAGCAGGGGATATTATAAAGAACATGAGGCGATGTACGGTATTGCAAAGCGTGGTAAAGTAAACTGGAATAAGACGATAAAGACTCAAAAGCCATATGTACAAGGTACAAGTGTATATTATTTGAACTTTGTTACAAAAAGGAATAGGGTTAATTGTGATGAATTAGTAACATTAATACATGAATTTTTTGTGTATGAAAGCTTTTGCAAGATTGGCTGGTTATTTACCGGAGGTATGCCTGAGAAACCAAAGATAGAGTATAATGAGAAGCTGTTTAGAAGTATACTTAAAGAGAAAATAGCAAATACGTTTAATGATAAAAATAGGGAATTGTTTATTAATATGCTTGCGATTATTGATTATCAGGCGGATAATCATTTTCAGAAGAACTACAGATATGGAACTTATAGATTTGAATATGTTTGGGAGGCAATGATTGACAAGGTATATGGAATTAGTGAAAAAAAGGAATACTTCCCTAAAACATATTGGACAATTCCCGGAAAGGAACATGCAAATGCTCCATTGAAGCCAGATACAATCATGGTGTATAAGGGCAGTGTGTATGTTCTGGATGCGAAGTATTATAAATATGGTGTCACTGGTAAAGTAACGGATTTACCGCAATCAGCGTCAATTTATAAACAAATTACATATGGAGAATACATTACGCACCATGAAAAATTTAAGAAAAAATATGGGAAAGATTTTAAAGTATACAATGCATTTATTATGCCGTTTAATTCATTACATTCTCAATGGAAAACGAAAGACGATGTATTGTGGATAGGGGAGGCTTACGGAGACTGGAAGCGAGATGGTAAACCTGAATCGGAATCATATGAACATATTCAGGGTGTTGTAATTGATGTAAAACACTTGATGAAGATAAATACAAGTCATAATGAAGAGGAAATTATGAAATTGGCTGAAAAAATAACACGATTTTATGAGGAGGTGCAAGATGAGAATAACGGTTTCAAAGATTTTAAACAGAACTGATTTGGCAGAATCCGGTTCGCATGGAGGCTTGGTGGTTACGAGGCAGGCCAGACAATTATTGTTAGATTTTTTTGAAGTGGCAGGAGTTGAACAAGAATTTCAGGACACGGATGATGAAATTTTCGCACTTCACTATGTTGATTATACAACTAACAGAACTACTCCAAATGACAGAGTGACACCAATTGGAAGATATGCAACGAAGCATGAACTAAAACCGGGTGACAATTTGGTGCTTCAAAAGATTGAAAGTGTTGGAAGCAAACGGTATATTATAGATTATGTGCGTAAATTAGGCTCTGCGTATTTTGTTGGAAAATCAAAAGAATCTATAGATGTATTGAATTATGAGCAGATGGTTAATATTATGCAAAGATATGCGGGGAACCAAGTCAGATATATCACAGATACGGAATATGAGATGTCGGTTAGGTATCAAAGTGAAGTAGGTACTTTGATAATCAGAAAGAATAACAATAATTACGAGATGTATTTTAATAATGAGCATATAGAGGAAAACAATAAATATTTTGAGCTGGATACATCAACTATTCCATTTGAATTAAAGAAAATGGATACATGGAAAATTGAGGTTAGCGCGGATGATAGTGATATAGAACTAAATGAAATTGAAGAACGGCGCCTTGTAAGAGAGATGGAAAACATTCAGTTCAATATGTGTGAGGTTGTTTATACTCCTCAACCGGAAAATAAAAGAGCGGCAAGAAATATAGAGGGTAGGATGGTTCCGGTCAGGAATGCCGATACAGCGAGTAGAGCATTGGCAAGAGCGGGATATTTGTGCGAATATGATAATGCACATGAATTGTTTTTGCGTAAGAGGCAGCCGGTTAATTATACTGAGCCGCATCATTTGATCCCTTTACAATATGATGACTTGTTTGAAAACTCGCTGGATGTACAAGCAAATATTGTATCGCTTTGTAGTCATTGTCATAATCTTGTGCACTATGGGGTGGATGCGGAAAATGTTATAAGAAAACTATGGGAAGACAGACGAGAAGAGATAAAAAATGCAGGTATCGGTATTACGCGAAATGGAACAGAACTTACAATAGAAATGCTTTTAGGATTTTATGGAATTATGTAAAGGTGGGAAGCGGATGGATGTTTTGACCAAGGAGCAGCGACGAAAAAATATGCAGCATATTCGTCAAAAAGATACGAAAATAGAGCTTGTTCTCAGAAAGGCTTTGTGGGAAAAAGGATATCATTATAGAAAGAATTATAATGAGTTACCGGGTAAGCCGGATATTGTTTTGACCAAGTATAGATTAGCTATTTTCTGTGACGGTGAATTTTTCCATGGAAAGGATTGGGAAATCCTGAAACCTCGTCTGCAAAAAAGTAATAATAGTGAATTTTGGATAAGTAAAATTTCCAGAAATAAAGAGAGAGATGATGAAATAAATAAAAAGCTGCTATTTATGGGATGGACTGTAATCCGTTTTTGGGGTGATGAGATTAAAAAGAACGCGGATGAATGTGTAAAAGTGATAGAAGAGGCGATTTTTGATATCATAATGGAGAGGGAAAAACAATATTAGAAATATGTTGTTTTACAGTAATTTTGCAGGTGAAAGTATGCGGCTGCCTTACAGCAGCCGCATAAAATCTCCTTGAACGTAGAGCTTTTGGACGCTCTTTATCTGCCATCATGGTAGCAGATATGAGGAGATTTGTCTGTCAAATGTCTTTTACATCTCCAGCTTTTGCTTTATTTTACGTCTGATTTTAAAGAGCAGACGGCTTGTATAATGTTCATTGTTAACAAGTAACTCATACGCTTCCATCGTCCCGGCAGAATACACCATGCCTAACAGACCGATGTAGAACCCGAGAAAAATAAATCAACGATAATCAGCCCACATAACATTTTCCCGTACAGTTAGGGAAAGCGCTAAGACGCTGAGGATAAATAAGACGGTACAGGAAGCGGATAGAGCTATATACTTTTTCTTTCGTGACCTATATTCCGCAGTTAAATCTTTCATATATCCGTAATCAAATATCAACGGTTCCTGCTTTAAGACTTTGAACCGCTCCTGTTCTGTAAACATTCCAAGAACAAATGAGATGATTCCTACAGCAATGCAGATACCTATACCTAAGTAGCGTCCCGTGGTATTTACATCAAGCATTACATAGGGTATTCCGGTCAGGGCTAATGACATAAAACCTATGCCCATGTAGCGGCTCAGTTTTTTTGCATTAGCAATATAACTTGTTGCCATTTCCATACTTACATAATATCCACGTTCTTCTGTGGCGCTTTGCATTAATTTCTCATCTTTTAGTAGGAAGTCAGTTGACACTTCAAAAATATTGGATAACTGTAATATTTTTTCTGTTTCAGGAAAACCTTGATTGTTCTCCCATTTACTGACGGCCTGTCGGGTGGTTCCTAGCTGTTCGGCCAGAACTTCTTGAGATAGTCCCTTTTCTTTCCTTAACTTGTAAATCTTCTCACCTAAATTCATTGTGTGATACCTCCTGTAATTTGATAGGGAAATGCTACCAAATCATATTGACATTTTCTATATTTCTCTGAATGCACATTGTCAACGTTAAGTTGCGCAATGTGAATTTTTATTATAGATCAAGAGGTTGATTTAACTCACGTTTATTTTAGCATGATTGAATAAAATAAAAAATAGTCTTGACTCCTACGCAGCGTAATAGTTTATGGTATACTTACACGGGAGGGAATGACAATGATGACAGTAAATGAAGTCAGCAAATTGACCGGAGTGAGTATACGCGCTCTGCAATATTATGACAAGATCGGACTGCTCAGACCGACACGGTACACACAGTCCGGTTATAGGCTGTATGACGATACGGCTTTAGAGACACTGCAGCAGATTTTGCTGTTTCGTGAGTTGGAATTTCCATTAAAAGAGATTAAGGAAATTATATCAAGACCGGATTTCGATAGGAAGATGGCGTTAGAACAGCAAATTAAGCTGCTTACCATGAAGAAAGAACGTCTGGAAAATTTAATCGGATTTGCCCGTGAAATACAGCTTAAAGGAGTGAAGACAATGGATTTTTCAGTATTTGACACAAAGAAGATTGACGAATATGCACGGCAGGCGAAAGAACAGTGGGGCAATACCACAGAATACAAGGAATTTGAGCAGAAGTATGCAGGAAGAGACAAGGAGGAAGAACGGGCTGTGGCGGAGAAACTGATGCAGATATTCGCAGAATTCGGCAGGTTGAAGGAGTGTAAGCCTGAATCTGATGCTGTACGGCGTCAGGTGAAAAAATTGCAGGATTATATCACACAGCATTATTATCAGTGCTCCGAAGAGACTCTTTATGGTCTTGGACAGATGTATGCTGACGGCGGGGAGTTTACCGTAAACATCGACCGCGAAGGCGGCGAGGGGACGGCAAAGTTTACAGCCGAAGCAATCAGGGTATATTGCGGCAGGTAAAGGCGGGGGACAGCATGTGCTGCCCCCCTTGTACTATTTTTCGATATTAGTGAGAGACCGGTACATTTGATGACAGAAGAGTTGCTCTTACATTTGGCGTCAGCGTCGGTATCAATCGCACGTATGCTATGGTTGTGTCATGAAAGAGCATTGAGTGAATAAGGCCGATCTGGAAATTATTACGGAATTAGAGAAGAAATAAGAGAAAATAAAAAGTTATGATGATTCGACGTGCTTCAGATATTCGATATATCGGAGCAGCTCTTTTCTTTCGAGAGGAGCAAGGCGTTGCATATCAAACATGACATCGTGGAGCGTAATGTCGTCCAGATAGGGATCTTTGAGATTAGTACTGCCGAGGTAGCCGGAATCCGCACTTAAGAGATAGTCGGTACTTACTTTATAATATTGCGCCAAGGCAACGACTACCCAAGTCGGTATATCGCGGCGACCGCTTTCGTAGTTGGAATAAGTCTGTTGGGAAACATCCAGGTAACTTGCAATTGTTTTTTGCTTTATTTTATGGTCTTCCCGTAAATCTCGTATCAGTTCGCGCAATTTTTTCATATATGCATATGCACCTCGCGTATGCCGGTTATGGCTGCAAATGTTACAAAGAGTGTCACGAGCAAAACCAAAGTAACAATCGGAATATAGAGCAAATGATTATTTTGGCTGTTCGATGCTTTTCAAATAGCGGATATATTTGACCAAATCTCTCCGCTCATTTCGTTTTAACTGCTGGATATCATACACTACATCATGCATTGTGATATTTTCCAGATAAAGCTTCTTCAAATTTGTGCTGCCGAGATAACCGGTTTCTGCACCAAGAAGATAGTCTGTGCTGACTTTATAGTATTTCGCCAAAGCGGTAACTACCCATGTAGGAATTTCACGATATCCGTTTTCGTAGTTTGAGTAAGTTTGCTGAGAAACGCCCAGATAGTCGGCAATAGTCTTCTGCTTTATATCACGATCTTCCCGCAATTCCCGTATTTTCTCGCGCAGTTCTTTCATATCAGATACCTCTTCGATGTGTGTAATGTTGTTCTATGTATTATTCCACAACGAATGATTGTATATACAAAAGAGTGCGATATGTAGTTAATAATTTGTATCACAATATATCGTTGTGAAGGAGGAAATGATACTTCATTAGTCATTGCAAATTGACAATGAGATTGAACGTGAATGAAAGTTGTTGTAGCAATTATCGGACTATATTTGCAAAAGAGCATACGAGGGATTATAATTGTATAGTAATATAAAATAAGGAAAGAA
>ERZ779631.359-NODE-359-length-16385-cov-4.627189_pt1 | contig 16385 bp, 29 predicted proteins | sample MGYA00514193_ERZ779631 | MGnify/ENA primary metagenome ERZ779631 (study PRJEB29562, sample SAMEA4376710) | mouse gut metagenome | isolation source: Cecum | study: EMG produced TPA metagenomics assembly of the A DSS colitis mouse model was used to assess the...
CTTTTCTTCTTTTTGACTTCTAAAGTTACATAATCATTAAACGGAATTACTATATCCCATGCATTTCGAGCTGTCTGTCCAAAGGGGAGATCTGTAATAATTATATCTATAGATTTATCAGAAATATTTTTCATCAATTCAAGACAATCGCCTTGCCATAATTCGATATCTTTCATATCAGACACCATCCTTACGGCAACTCAACCTATCAACAGCTATATCAAAATATTTATCCCTCAGTTCAATTCCAAACCACCTACGATTATTTTCTTTTGCCACCAACAAATGAGAACCGCTACCAGTGCACGGATCAAATACAATATCACCCTCATCAGAATTATCTAAAATAAGTTCTTTCAATAAGTCATGATTTTTCTCTGTTGGATGCAATTTACTTCTTCCACAGGAATACTTAAAAACTGGATTCTTACAATGTGCATTAAAAGCGGCACCTTTCTTCTTGAACCATACAGCATTTTCTATTCCTGATAAATATATGTATTGTCCATTCATCGGACTTGGATTTGTCTTTTCCCAAATAATCTGTCTTACTGTTCCTAATTTCTTTTTCTGTTTATCATTAAAAAACTCATATATTTCTGAAATTTGTTCCTTGCTACAAAATATGATAATTGTTCCAGATGTTATTCTATATACCTCTGGTAAGAAATCTTTTAATTCAAATGTCATAATATCGGCATTTTCTTTATCAAGATTTCTCAGTCCATTATCATCTCTACTTACTACACCATATGGAATATCAGTAAGTATTAAATTAACACTATCCGACTCCATTGTTTTCATATATGTTATACAATCATCTTTAATAATATTGTTTATTTTTCTTTCCCAGAAAGGCATGATCATCTCACAGCTGCAGCACCTTTGTTCCTTTCTGTGTTATTTTTTCTTTTATTTATTCTTCTTCATCATAATACTGACTTAAAGACTCACTATACCATTCCCAGTTATCTACACCGCCTGCCTCTAAAGCACTGAGTTTTCTATTTCTTTCCATCAATTCTTCATATTCCTTTTTAGAAATAATTTTATCGGAACCCTCTACTTTAACACTGTTACCACCAATCAAATTACATAACTGAGTAGTCGTTTCTCTAACTTGTCCAATCACTTCTTCTTTAATAGAATGATATAAATCATCATATAGATTTTCAGTCAACCCATCTTTAATTTCTCTTTTTAACTGCTCCAATCTGTCAGAATTCTTTGTCAACTGTGACTCTATGTAACCTTCAAACTGTTCTAAATATTTGTCATCAATATCTTTAATAAGTTTATCAAATACTCTCTCTTTTATTTCCTTTTTAATTTCATCCTTTAAAGCATATTCATCACTATATGTAAGAGCCAGCTTTTCTTTTACTTCACTTTTAATCTGATTTATAGCTGATTCTTTGGCTTCATCAAAATTTGTTTCTGACAATTCTCTTATTACACCCTGTTTGATTCCTTCAAATACTTCATCAAAATCAAACTCAAATTTAAGTGGTGTTCCCATTAAATTCCTCCCTGTTTACCAATTTAACAACACTTGCATATTTTACAATATTATCTGTTGTTCAATTCTCATCTAAATAATCTTCATATGCGTCTTTACACCAACTACCCTCACAACTCCAATATCCATTTGGTGTAACACCAGACTTATATTCTCCATATTCTGTATGAGAGCAATAACTACAAATCTCTTCGCTATCACACATTTCTTCAAAAGTTTGTAACATACACTCTAAATCACCTCCTGCGATGAAACAGATTTTTCCTTGGGTTATGCTCATGCTATCTTACGGTAATTCTTATCATTTTCAATTTTGAATTCATATTGAATAAGTGCTTCATAAACATAATTAGGAATAATGTTTCTGTACTCGTTCGCAATTTTAATAATATCCTCTTTCTTCTTTTTAACATAAACAGAATATGCTTCCTCAAGTGTTAAATAACTACCAAGTTCCTCATGATTATATTTTGCAGAATATCCTCTGACACACTTTTTAATGCCATTAGGAAGACCACGGTTATTTGGTTTATTTACAAATAGCATATTAATTCTTTGAGGAACTAAAATGCAGTTATCTGGAGAATATACCTTATTCCCTGGATGTAAAATATCTTTATCCAAATGTAATCTGCCATCGCATTTATATTCTCTTTCTTCATACCAGTCAGCAAATGTTTGGAAATTGAGCCATTCATTACAAACAGTAGATATATCGAAATATGCTGGATGTAAATCTCTATTTTGTTTTCCATAACATCTATCAAGCATATTCTTCCAAGACATATATGTTTTAGTATTTGTCTTTGTATCTGGATATTGCATTTTGTGTTTTCCTGCACCTAAATAACCAATGCCAAATACTGTTTTATCATATGGATTTTTGATTTGTCCTCTTCGAAAATTTACATATGTTTGATGTTTCTTTATATGATGGAAATCATCTATAAACTCAACATCAAGATCCTCGCTACTTCTATAAGAAACTATTTTCATTAAAGTACCTTTATTATTACTTTTTGTTTCGCCTAATCTGTCCGTTATACCACCTCCATATATTCCTTTCCACACTTGACCATCTATCAGAATGCTTAAGCCACAAACTTGAACATTCCTCAAGAAAGGAGGTTAAAATGAAAACAACGAAATTTATCTGATTGAGTGATTGAACACTCTGGTAGATAGTCAAGTGTATGCTTATTTTATAGGCTTTCCAATTCTATGATTTTTTCAATGTCATACCAACTATTATCAAATCTATATATTTTATCTGAAAACTTTTTTAATTTAGGAATTAGAATTTTTACCATATTTTCAGATTTATCATGGATTGCTTTTCTTTCTTCGTAATATCTGTTTACTCTTTCTATCAAAGAGCTTTCGTCATCTTTAAAAATTTCTTCCCATTTTTTTCTATTATCACTTTTCCATTTATAATATCCAAACCATAAGATAAAACGAATCCACTTTTTATATCTGCTGAGATAAGGGAGCCTATATTTAAATAGAACATCCCAATGTTCGCCGCTGTCCTTTGCATCAAAATATTTCTTCATTACTGAATGATGTGCAAAGTAAGGGCTACTTGGTTTTCCATTATCCTTTTTATACCAATCTGTTTTTATGTATACACCTTTACATCTTGAAGTTGGTAATCCACACTCAAAATCATCCAACTCAAAATACACATAATTACAATGGACATTAACATTTTCTGCATCAGGAAATATATTTTTAACTATGACACCAAGTAAATCGCTTGTTCTCAAAGGAGTTTCACATATCTCATGCCATGTTTCTTCATTTACAGATTTATTCCAATCAATATTTTTAATTAAATTCATCTGATTTTGCTTTTCATTTATTTCTTCTTGTAGCTCTTGTAATGCCTCATTAATAGATTTTTCTATTTTTATCACCTCTTCCCAGCATTGAAATCTCGAATTTATGTCTATGCAACAAGCATAAACTTCACAATCTTCATAGCGGTACCACTTGCTAACTTACCAAACAATTCACCAACCTGTTCTACTGTCTCAGGTTCCTCTTTTACACAATCATAATAGACTTCTTTGCCGATATTTTTAGCGATAGTTCCCATATTATGTTCGTCCCAATCTTCAGGAATAATACCTTCATCAACCATTTTATGTACCAGCTTTGTGACTCGTCCTTCTGTAACAACAGATTCAACAATGGCTTGTAACTTTGCTCGTCTCTCCAGTTTCCCTTCATCAAATTTCTTTACAGACTTCTTTTCTGCAAATTTATCAGCAACAATCTTTGTGTAAAACGGAAGCCTTGTATTCGGATCGTTAAGTCTTGTCATATTCTTTACAACAATACCTTCTCCATTTTCTCCGCCTAAATCCGTCCTTCCAACAAACTGTTTTAGATGATCCCATGATTCAAATGTCCCTTTATAAAATACTGGCACATAAATCAAATTAAGCTGCTTAACAATATCTTCTACTTTGTCCTGATCCAAATATCTTTCTGACTCAGTATCCCACACATCATAGAAATATGCATTCTGGTATCTGTCATCAGGATATGCGATTGTGTGTGATACAAGCCACTCACCAAACAAAACCAAACTCGTACCCAATACTTCTTTCACTAATTCTTTGTCTAACTTCTGTGACCACTCCCATGCACCACGCAAGTTATTCCCTAAATCAAGAATCTTTTTTCTGCTAAACGATCTAATGGTATCAGTTTCATCATCATATCTGATTGAGAAATTAGCACCATCAATCTTTTCCTGTACTACTATGTAGTCACCTTTCTGAAATCCATCAACATACTTGTCTTTCAGACGCTCAATATCCATATACTTCTTCTGTTCCATTCTTGCTTACCGTCATAAGCCGTGCGCACTTTTCACCTATAGGAACTTTTGATTTTTATCCTTTCCTTTTTCTTGTTTTATTAACTATATCTATAAATTTGTTATATACTATCTGTGTTCCCTGACAGATACCAGACAAAGATCCGATTAAAGATAGTGATGACTCATGGGACATTTCTACTCACTATTCCTGCTGGAGGTGTTGCCTATGGTAGCAAATATTGCAACAATTATTTCATTTGTGTGCCTAATACTCATGAAATTTCAATGTTTACATCATCTAAGTCTGATAACCTACCTAAATCATCACTAATGTATTCTTCTATACTTCTACCACAACTGATTATGTAATCCTTTCCTAAACACCTCATCCTTTAATCTATAATATCTTGGATTATCCAATTCTAAATGTTTTAATGTATCATCAAGACAATTCTTTAACTTTTTTTGATTAGTAAAGAAATCTGATGTTTCCACAGAGTAACTAAGCCCATTAAATGAAAAGCATACATACACTCTAAAATACCAATGATACTTTCCGAATTCATCTTCACAGTCTCTTTCAAATCCGTATAACTTTTTCTTATATAAAATTTTTGCCATACTGTCTCCTTCTATCTACATTCTTCAAATACAATAACATTGAATACAGGTTTAAAATGTGGATCTTTTGTAATCACACCCATCTCTTGCAGTTTTATCAATTCTGATTGCACCTTACCGGAACACTTTTCAATATCAGATACCTCAAACATTTCTGTGTCAAAACCATACTCATCACCAGCAGCTAAAACATATCCAAAATATAAATATGAACCACTCATCGGATCATCAAAAAATTGGATTTCGCCTTTACATTGGTTGTTTATATAGTCTTCTCCTTCTTCAGTCCACTTCCAATCTTTAAATTTATCTGTTTAACAATAAGTCAAATCATAACAAGCTATTACATAATAATGACTTTCCATGCTCATAACTTCTTTATCCTCACCAATGAAATGCAAGTTTTAATACTATAATTCGATAGATTTTAACTTGTAATAAGTCCTCGGATTTACATATATGCTTCCATTCATCGTAATCACCTTTTCATCTTCAATGAAATTATATGTTGTATATCCATATCTTTTAGCCCATTTCTTGTTAATTCTCTTTTTCTTATGCTTCCTATTTTGCCTTTTGCTATCAGGAACAACTATTATTGGAATTCCTGTATAATTTGCAAATATTCCATTATTCACTTAAACACCTCATCAAATTATCCCAATGCTCATCTATACATTCTTTAAATTCTTTGTAACATTTTTTATAATTTTTCTTCGATTTAATTTTGATGTCAGCACCATAATATCCAAGTGCCTGTCCCTTATGTATATAACTTTTCTCTTTTTGGCTATCGAAGCAATAACAAATATACGGATCATACATATATGATGATTCAATGCCAAATAGGATTCTGAAACTGTTATTTTCTAATTCTATTTTGAAATCGAAACCCCCAACATTTTTAATGACTTCATCATTTAATGAATTTAGTGCATCTTCAAAAAATGATTTTACAGTCTCATTAAATTTTTCGTTATCTGTCCATTGGTTGTCAAAAATTACTGGTGATGGATTACCAAGACCAGTACAGGTATTGCCTATTAATCTTCTATGCATTACATATTCTCCAACTCAGCTAATCGTTTCTGATCCGCTTCAATTCTATTTCTAAGTACCTCAATCTCTCTTTCTCTATCTTCTTTTTCTTTCTTATCACTAAGTTCTTTATCACTCAAATAAAATTCATCTTCAAACTCCCAATAATCGTGTTCATCACCTTCCCATGAGCCAGAGGCAATATGTAAAACTTTATATAGAGAAAACTCACAAAACGCTGCATCGCATCCATGACCACAACACTGCTTGTCTTCTCTGTAATCTCGCATATCAGGTGTACATTCACAATATCCATAGTCTCTTGTGTCATATATAAAGCAAAGTTTATAATCATAATTTGGACTATGACCATCCATATACCATTGTTCATTTTCTTCATCATCTGGATATTTTACAAGATTTATCTCTACATCAATCAGTCCATTATAATCATTTTGACTATCCAAAATAGAAATATTATAATCTGGATATAGACACAAATCTTGAATAAATTCTTGAAGAACATCTGTATGCTTTTCAAAACTTTGATATAAAGATGAAATTATAAACGGAATATCTAACTGATCATTTTTTAAAGTGTTACATCCAACTTCACTCTTCAAACATTCAACAAACCTGTCTAAAAATCTCTGTAATATATTATTTTCTAATTTCCTCATTATCAAACCTCACAATATGTACTTCCAAACCGTTCTTCTCTGCCAAATCAATCATGTGTTTTGTTCCTTTACTCTTACCGTCCCAAAAAGCAAGTTAGCAACCCCCCATCTCAGATGGGGGATTAAAATACTTTTTCATTAACACACCATAATTCACATCAGCTATAGCATACTTTGCCATTTCAGCATTTCTCACATAACCAGCTTTCTTTCCTAAGCCGTCCCAATCAGCAGGAAACCTTGACACTTCATATCCTGCAACCTTGGCATACTGTTCTCCTAACCGATCTGCTCCTCTAGCTACACCGCTAACAATTCTGATTTTACCAAAATTGTCATTCTGCTCACTAATTTCATGCAAAATATCAATGCAACTATTCATAAGTTTTGGGAAGTCATCAAAATCCCTACTTCCAGCTATAATTACTCTTAATTCTTTCAAATTATATTTCCTTTCTATTGTTTATTAAGCACATTTATGGTACAATATTTTTATATTAAAATTGGAGGTGGTATTTATGTATTTTGATCCTGCTACTCTAACTTTAGAAGATGTTATTTTGAGAACAATGGGAACAAATAAGGATGTATTATATGGAGATAATTTCAAAATGGAAGATCATCCTTATCCATCATCTCGTTTTCCTGGTGCTTCAGGATGGGTAGAGATTAATATTTCTGCGCCTATGACCACAAAAGGACATATTAGTTTTGATATTCCATATGATTCAAATGGTATATTTGGACGAGCTGTTCCACACAATTAAATTGTAAATGTTATTTATGACAAGGGTATCTTAAAAGTTATAAAACAACTTGAGAGATTACCCTTTTTCATTGCTTACATCTTTTAAATGAATCGCAGATTTCAAGGCTTTACAATTTTATCTTCTTCATCAAACACCCATTCTCTCATATCATACAAAATACAATTATTCTGTCTAATGAATTTCATTGTGCGTTGTGCCTTTTCTAAATGATCTTTACATCCAGAAAAATCAGAAAGCGAAACAACATTAAAATCAATATCTTCAATATTTTTATCATTGTTTCCCCGATTTTTCACTAAATACATCTCGTCATTTGCCATTCTTACGACTAAAATACTTGATGCTTCTAATATTCTCTTACTTGGTAAATGACCTATAATATCTTCTCGCATCCATTTTATCTTGGAAATATTTGAGCCTTTATAAAAATTTACACAATCAATATAATTTTCGATTTTCATATAACACCACCACTCATTTCCGCATATAATGTATATTTTCTATTCCTATTTCTGTTTTAGCATTCACCTGTTCTCTACACGGAACAATATGTACAGAAAATCCATTATCTCTAAACATTTGAATAGCAGAAATAATATCATATGCAACACAAGTTCCCTCGAATGCCAATCCACTTTTATCACCAGTAGACACTACGCCTTTTACCTTATACCAATGTTTTACCATAATATTTCCTCCAATAATTTGTTCCTTATTTCCCTTGAAACGTGGGTTTTAAGTAATATTATTTATTCTACTTTCTGCAATTTGAATATAATTTGAGTTCAACTCTATCCCAACATAATTTCTATTATTTCTTTTAGCAACCATTCCTGTTGTTCCTGCTCCCATAAATGGATCTAATATAATACCGCCTTCAGGACATCCAGCTAATACACAAGGCTCAATCAGTGTATCCGGAAATGTTGCAAAATGAGCTTCTTTACAAGGTTTTATATTCACATTCCATACATCACGTTTATTTCGCATACCATCACCACCATACACCCTCTCACCTGAACTAAATCTGTCTCCTTTAGGATAATCTGCCTGATATCCTTCTTTATTTTTATCTCTTGCCTTTGGCTGAGTAACCGCTGGTTCCTTAATGGATTCATTATCAAAATAATACTTTCTTGATTTTGTAAGCAAAAATATATATTCATGAGATTTTGTACATCTATCTTTAAAGCTCTCTGGCATAGGATTTCCCTTTGCCCAAAAAATATCTTGACGAACATACAATCCTCATACTCTCAATGCAAATGCAGCCATCCACGGAATTCCTATTAAATCTTTGCATTTTATACCAGTTGCTTTCATATTCTGATTTCTTTTATATCTTCCCTCTTTAGGATTATGTTTTTGTATATCATTAAACACTTTATTATTGGATGAATTTTTTCTATCTCCACCAGTACCAAGCCAACTATCACCAAGGTTTAACCAAAGCACTCCATCATCCTTTAATATTCTTCTTACTTCTTCAAATACATTCACTAATTTTTCTATGTATTGCTCTGGTGTATCTTCATTACCAATCTGTCCATTTACCCCATAATCTCTTAGTCCATAATAAGGTGGACTTGTAATGCAACAGTTTATACTTTTATCAGAAAATGTTTTTAACACTTCAATACAATTCCCACAATAAATCTTATTTAGTTCCAATCTATTCTTTGGAGTAAACTATAGTTTTTTGTGCGCACAAACCTCTTACTCCTTCCTTTAAATATTTTCTCTTTTTATCATCTGTTCAAATATTGACTCAAATATCGGAACAACAATGCTATTTCCAGCTTGTCTATATAATGTTCTGTTTACTATTGCATTTCCTTTCGGATTTGCTCTTTCAGCAGCATAATAATCTTCATCAGAGTAACCAAACAATCTCCAGCATTCTAACTCAGTGAGAAATCTATACTTACCATTACCACAATCAATAATCTGAGCAGGACACCGATCCTGACGCTCTGTTATTGTATAAGCAAAATCTTTTATAATAGTTGCTCTCTTAACACCCTTTTTACCAATCGCATTTAAAATACTCGGCTGAGTCACTAAATATTGATCTGATACATTATCCTGAAGGAAATCATTTAATGGTTTCATCTTTGTATGTCTTAATTTATCAAAATCAAAACATTCACCATTAAGACATGAAATGGTAAATACTCCTTCTCTTGCTTGTGGAATACCAAAATCTCTCGCATCCAAAACTCTATATGAGTTTGTGTAACCCAATTTCTCCATTTCAGATAAGTACTTTTCAAAATTCTTTCGATTATAACTATTGAGAACATTCTTTACATTTTCCCAAATGACAAATTTAGGTTTCCACTCACTCATATTCTGTATAATATGTATCGTTTCCCACATTAAAGATGATCTTGTTCCGCTACCCTCATCTGCTCCTTTACCTCGATTGATTCTTCCACCTTCTTTTGTCGCCTTACCTTGATGACCTGCGATGGACATATCTTGACAAGGTGAGCCATGTATCAAAATATCTGGTTTCAAATTCCATCCAACAACAGATTGCGTTTTGTATTCAAGTTCGTCAGCAAACATTGCATTATATGAGCGAACTGCTTTTTCATCAATTTCTACATAATCTATTGCTTTTACTGGAATATTTAAATTCCTTAGTGCTACTCTTGGTGATCCGATGCCACCAAACAATTCTAAAATCTGTACTATTTATAATCACCCTCCTCTTCTCCAAATAAAAGATTTATTTCAATACCTCATCTTGTCCATTTCATGAACGATTTTTAATAATTCATTACCTATTTCTTCGCTTGATTGTTCTTTTTTATGGTAAATACATTCCATTGCACAATCAAATATCAATTGTTTAGCCACTCCCATTGTGTACAATGGTTTCTTTTCATCATGTTCCCACTTGGAGTAACCATTTTCTTTACATTTGTTTCTAAAATCAGGAATGGCACCTAAAGCATAGCATTCTCTGTTTTTACAGTTCCAACATGCTTTTATAAACATCACCACCTATATTAAATTTCTAATTTGGAATTACCGACTTGAAAATGATATACTTCCACATTTCTTACAACAGTTTTGATACATATTTCACGCCTCCAGTTAAAATGTTTCTTTCATTGTGCAAATTTAATTTCTTCAAATGTATTAGTTTCAGGATCATATCTATACGGAAATCCATTTGGTGCATAATATGGAGTATAAACATTCCATCCGCTATATGTTTTGTTTAACATATAAACAATTCTTGTACTAGAATCATAATGTAATCCGCTTCCTATTTCTATAAATGATTGTTCTCCTAATATATTACTATTTAACGAATCACTATTTTCAACATTAACATTTAAAGTTTTCACTTTACCACAACCAACTAACGAAAATATCATCATACAACTTAATAAACTCATAAACACTTTTCTCTTCATTAATTTCCTCCTTTGAAACCTTCGTTTTATCTAGTCCCACAATAATACATTATCAACTGCATTTTCTCTTTCAAAATCATTTATATCCCAGGGCTTTACAATTCTTATAGACCACGAATCATCTATTATTTCTTCAAGCAGTTCTCCATCATATTTCCTGTTTTGTGATTCTTCTAACCATTTTTCACACGCAGGACATAGCGTTTTGTTTTCTTCAAAATCCCAAGGTCGAATTCTAATTGGAGAACCACAGCAATCACACATATTCTTTTGTTCGCTTTCATAGTCCAAAATATAACGTTTATGGTCACGATCAAAAGTTGTTCCTGTTAATACGACTTCATCATATGGAGATGTTAAATCATCCTGAGTTGAACTCTGTCTTATTAAATTTGATAAAATACTCAAATCTCTATCGTTTTGAAAATCTCTATTTGCGGTTAAGTCTTGTATCATATCTACTTCTTTCTACTGAACACAGTTTTAACCTTTGAAAACAAACTAATCTTTGGCGTAAAATCTGCATCTGCTTTTCTAATAATCTTTGAAATACTATCCTTTTCTACTTCGTAATGAGCATCAATATATTTTCTTAATCCTTCTACATCTTTCGGAGTTGTTATTGTCCTAACAATATTTCTGCCCAACTTTTCAGTTTCATTTATCATTTTGTCAAGTGTCAAATCACAAAATTCGTCAATCCAATCACCAAGATAATAGAATCTGTCAATACACACTTTCTTTTCTTTATTTTGAAAGGTTCCAAAAAGAATAGGATCTTTTTGTTTTCGTTCTGCTTCAATTTTACGCTCTTCTTTGCCAGTATAATCAGTATATACAATATACATTTGGTCAAATAATTCCTTAGTTTTGTCAATTACTTCTACAATCTCATCAGGAATTTCTCTTTCATATCGCTCTAATTCAATAATTTTAATCGGCTTCTCATCTCTTTTTCTACTCTTAGCGACGCTATCAATATAGAAATCAATATCATCTTTATAGATAAAAGTTGTAATGTCCATATCTACAAGTTTTTGTTCTTTTTCTATAGACTCCATACAGAACAATATTTTTCTCAGCCCACGCACTTGACCAGTAATCCTATATTTATTCGCAAGTTCCAAGCAATTATCATAAATCTTCTTTAAATCTTCAGAAGATACGGTGTTTTTCTTTTCCTTCATAGAATCAAAATACTGTTGTGGGGTCATCATTGCGTTAGGATTATCCTGTTTTAATTCTTCTATGTAATTTTTCATATTATTATCCTTTCTCTAAAATAGCCTTAAAACGGAAATTTCAAATCTATTCTTCTAATCCAAGTTTAGTCATAGCCTTCTTATATAACATTTTTTCTACCTTCGGTCTAATATTCTTCTTAGCAGAATCCATAATGTCATCAACAATATCTTGCACCATATCATCTGGGCTAATTATATAATCATAACTATCATGTAAATCTTTGATTACCTGTTGGATAATCGCATCTGTAACTTCCTTTTTAAGTCTCTCAACATTCTCAGCTCCAAGGAATTTCATCAACAATCCATCTTCGTTTTCTTTAATTTTATTTGTAATTCTTTCTTCTATTGATTTCATAATTTTTCTCCTTAAAACTCGTGATTCATCGTTTTACGAAACTACTTTTTATGCTTTTCATTCCACAATTATGTTTACAATCGTCACACATTGTTGTGTGTCTCCAATCGCAAATTTCTTTTGCGCTGCATTGGACACACAAACTTGAATTGTATATGTTATATCCATCCTTATTTTTATTACTGTCCATAATATTCAAGCAGACAAATATAAACAATAAGACAGGAGCTAATACCAATCCAACTAATAATACTACTAATAATATTTGATCCATTGTCGCATTCTCCATACTTTATAAAAATCAATTACTAAATAATTCTTCTACATATCTATCCATATCATATCTCAATTTCACACAATTTCCATGGGATATATGATTCTTCCAGGCATTATAACTTTCATAGAACTTTTCTTCACTTAACTTTCCGTTCTTTACCAACCTGACCATTTTCTTAAATTTCTTTTTAGCTGCGCGCTTATTTTCGTTCTTCAACTTACGGATTACTTTCCCGTTAGAAGTCACATATGTATGAAAGCCACAAAATTTAATTCCATTCTTAAATGGAATGATTTGTGTCTTCCCATTTAATTCCAATCCAAGTGTATATACATACTCATAAACTGCCTCCAAACACCATTTTGCATATTCTTTATTTTGAACAATCAAATAAAAATCATCCATGTATCTACCGTAGTATTTGATACCAAGTTCACCAGTAATAAAGTGATCCAAACCTGATAAATATAGAAGTGCATAAACCTGACTAATCTGGTTACCTAAAGGAAGTCCTACCCCTTCTGTACTATCAATAAATTTCTCACACAACCAATACACTTCTTTATTTTCTATAAAATATTTCAAAATATCCTTCAAAATATAGTGATTGATATTATAAAAGAACTTACTGATATCAGCTTTCACAATCCAACAATCATAACCATACTTCTGATATGCCAAATACATTTGTGCTTTTAAATAATCTAATCCATATAATGTTCCTTTCCCAATTTGCCCAGCGCAATTTGTTTGAATAAACTCTTTATTCAATCTCGGAATCAATACATTATCACATAGACTATGCTGTACGATTTTATCTATAAATGAACACGCCTTAATAACTCTTTCTTTTGGCTCATATATCGTAAATTCATTGTATTTTGATACTTGATATGTTTTTGTTTCTAATCTTCTCTTTATTTGGTGAATTCCATCAAGAGCTACTACTTGGAATTTTTGACTGCTTTTTGAAAATCCTTTACCTGATTTAGATTTTAAATATGCTTGATACAAATTACCGAAATCTACTACTTTTTCAAAATCTGTTTTATCTTCTATCATAGTATTTTGTTCCTTTGTATTTATCCTGACATTTTTGAATCAGGAAAGGTTGTTTATTCTTTTGATATCGGGACTCTAATTTCAGTGTTTCTCTTACTTTCATTCGTCTTCCGATCCAGAACGGACGCACACCTTTGTCATTCCAGTTACAGTCATTGTAGTTCACATTGCCATTGGAGTTAACGTACTGAACATAGTGGGTCATACAACAAACAACCTAAAATTATCTCTCTTTATCTTTTGAACGCCATGCAATACTCATATATTTCACATCATTTATTTGTTTCTGCCAATATCCTACTGTATCACTTCCAATTAATTTCAATTTCATAGAAAGTTCCACATAACAAGACAACTTATCACAACATGAAATTGCTTTTGTTTGTAATTCTTGGCGTTCCGATTTTGAAGTATCCAATTTCAGCCTATTTGCATCAAGCAAATATTCATATATATCCATACAGCGATTTTGGATGCGTTTTACCAATGTTAAATGCTTAACTGGATACCTCTTTCGGTTTGATGTAATTGTCATAGTATATTCCATAAGATTTATTGCTTTTACAATAACATCCAGTTTCGCTTCGCTCACTGGTTTTCCCGCTCCTTTCAGTCGCTCATCGGCTGCCTACGTAATGCTGACGCATTCCTGATTACTGGCTACCCGATGTTTTTTTGCAAGATTCAAAGATTTAAGATTGAAGGATAAAAAACGGACGCACACCCAAGCCACCCCAGCCACAGTCACTGTAGCTCACATTGCCAAAGGAGCTAACGCACCGAACATAGCGGGTATCGTTTCTCTTCGGTGTCTGATTAGGATTAGCAAGCCAATACCAATTATTAATCAATGGAATACTTTCACCAAACTTCATAAGCAACTGAATATTTGGGATTGCTAAAATATCACCTTCAACACTTCCATAATCTTTAAATCCATCCATAGAAGTCAAATCAAGAGAAATCGGAACAAGTTTATCTCCAAATTCTTTCTTTAAATCCTCTGCCAACTCACTATTAATAAGATCTCTCCGCACATAAGATTCTGCGTAATTATTTGTTTCGCCAAAATCTGACTTTTTAAGAATCCCATTCATAAAATAATATGTACGATTCCCATCCTGAACACTTGTCCAATAATGCCCACAAATGAATTTGAACTGTTTTCTCCACTCATTCATATATTCTTCAACTGCATTTCTAAAATCCTGTTCATATCTCTCTGGGTCTTTTTCGTACCAATCAGGCACAATATCCTGATCGACCTTATATCTCCAGTCTTTTACATTGGTCATTTTATCATTATTTTTAGGAATTAACTCTGCTCTTACAAATGTTTTAGATGCATTCATGTGAGTATCCTCAATCCCAAGACTCTCTAACAAATCCGAATGACTTTCGTTTCCTTCTGGCGTTAAAACAACTTTATTTCTTAAAATAATTCCACTCTTAAACTGACACATAATCTCATCTCTCCTTTTCTATTTGTGTGTTTAATATATACTTCTCTTTTTATTACTTGAAAGTTTCAATTCTTGTTCATTTCCTCATCACTTATAATTCCTATATTACGCATGTAATCTTCTTCCAGCATTAAAATTTTTTCAATAGTATCCAGACTAATATCACATCTTTCTGAAATAAAATTAATTGCATCTTCAAAATCGTATACTGGCGTTTTGTTATCCATACTACTTCCTCCAATTTTCTTTAAACTATAATTTCAATTTTTTCATTGTAAATTATCAACTGACAAGTTACAATATATATTAATGGTATGCCACCTCGGGATATGCTTTGCTTAAATGAAGACACCTCAAATAAAGCTTAATTATTCAGCTACAAAGGAGGTGATAAGACATGGGCAATGTACCTATGGTGCATGTCCGTGCTTACTGGCGGTTCCGTCTGAGAAGATGGGAACACGTTCGTAAGCATCTGCGTCATTATCCTCACCGATAATGACCGGAGGTGGTTATACCAGAAATACCAAATAGAATCAAATATTCAAGACTGTTTTAATGTCAGTAATGCAACAATCATATCTATAATTTTACCCTTATAATTAGAATCTATATTTTCGTCATCTAAAAATTTATTAAGTAAATCATTCAACCGTCTTTTTGTTTGATTTAAACATGCTTTCTTATAATTTTTATTCAACATATCATTATTTTTCATATTCATTTTTCTCCAATTAAAATGTTAGTTCTATTGGGTCTTATCCTTTAAACTACTTATCCATGCTTCTTCAAAATCTACAACATCTTCATAAATGTCTATCATCTCTTTTATACATCCTCTATTTTCTTTAACTGTTGCATTGTATCCAATACATGTTCTTTCAATAATATTATCACTCGATAAATCAATAGATTTTGACTCTTTTCCATGATAAAGTAATAAAAGCATAATACTAAATGGATAATCAAGGATCATATAAAAAGCATGTCTATCACTTGGTAATTGAATCAATTGATTAGTTCTTGTCTTTTTCATTTCTTTTATTCTTGATAATATTATTGAAAGAACATGTATTGGATACAATGCAA
>ERZ779631.361-NODE-361-length-16345-cov-18.494721_pt1 | contig 16345 bp, 14 predicted proteins | sample MGYA00514193_ERZ779631 | MGnify/ENA primary metagenome ERZ779631 (study PRJEB29562, sample SAMEA4376710) | mouse gut metagenome | isolation source: Cecum | study: EMG produced TPA metagenomics assembly of the A DSS colitis mouse model was used to assess the...
CGGCTTTGCCTCGGCCCCCATTTCAAATGGGGGATATAGATACTATTTCATTATTATTTTCGCAAAATTTATTTGTATATATTTTTGTGGTCTTATGTTCCTGTTAATTTAACAACCAGTAAAACAGATCCTCACCTATTACTTTAGCTGTACAGGCATCGATTAAATACATTCAGAAAAAATTATCTCTTGTAAAATACCCGTAAGGAAAAAAATATTATTTCACTATAAGATTGAGTTTTGGTGCAAACAGTCAATAACAAATTGGATATGGCTGTTGCTTAATTTCATAAACTTAGATTTCACAAGTGTTGCAGGGGAAGCGTACCCGATAATGCATATTCCCCTGCGGCTGTACCGTTTCCTGTCTAGAGCCGGGTAATCCGACATTGGATTTTCCGACACCGAATTACCCGTGGTTAGATTTTCCAACTGCGGCGACTCATGAATAGTGTACTCTATGGCTACATTTTACCATTTCCATCCCATAATTCCCGTATTCTCTTAGATCCCCTCCCCACGAAGGATTTCCAGCAATCGGTCGATGGACATGCTTCCCAGATCACCGGCATCTCTCTTGCGGACTGAAACGCTGTTCGTTTGAACTTCCTTCTCGCCGATCACAAGCATGTAGGGTATTTTTTCCAGCTGTGCGGTTCTTATCTTGCAGCCTATTTTTTCAGCCCTTTCGTCCACTTCGCAGCGCAGCCCTGCTTTTTTCAAAGTCATTTCAATCGCTTTTGCGCAGTCAATGTATTGATCCGAGATCGTTAATATTTTCACTTGCACTGGCGACAGCCATAGTGGAAATTTTCCGGCAAAATGCTCGATCAGGATCCCGATAAACCGCTCAATCGAACCGAACACAACCCTGTGTATCATAATCGGCCGATGTTTTTTTCCATCTTCCCCGATATACGATGCATCAAAACGCTGCGGCAGCTGGAAATCCAGCTGGATCGTCCCACATTGCCATGTCCTTCCGATCGAGTCCTCCAGGTGGAAATCGATCTTTGGTCCATAAAATGCCCCATCCCCCTCATTGACAATATATGGCAGTCCCAGATCATCCAAAGCGTCTTTTAAAGCGTCTGTCGCCATTTCCCAGTCCTCGTCACTTCCGATGGAATCTTCCGGTCTTGTCGACAACTCTACATGATATTGAAATCCAAAATCGTTATACACCTCGTCGATCAGGCGGGCGACACCTTTGATCTCATCCTGTATCTGCTCCGGTGTCATGAAGATGTGGGCATCGTCCTGTGTGCAGCAGCGAACGCGCATAAGGCCATGCAACGTACCCGACTTTTCGTTCCTGTGTATGAGTCCCAGCTCACTGATACGCATAGGAAGTTCCCGATAAGAGCGGGGTTCCATCTTGTATATGAGCATACCGCCCGGACAGCTCATCGGTTTTATGGCGAAGTCAGCCCCGTCGATCGAAGTTGTATACATACAATCCCTGTAATGTTCCCAGTGCCCGGATGTTTCCCAAAGCTGGCGGTTCAGCATGATCGGCGTGGATATTTCCACGTACCCTTCTTTTGTGTGCAGCCTTCTCCAGTAGTCGATCAGCAGATTTTTTAATATCAGTCCCTTGGGAAGAAAAAAGGGGAATCCCGGTCCTTCTTCAAACAGCGCAAATAAGCCTAATTCTTTTCCTAACTTTCTGTGATCCCTCCTTTTTGCCTCTTCCAGCCGGTTCAAGTACGCTGCCAGCATATACTCGCTCGGAAAGGATGTGCCGTAAATCCTGGTGAGCATTTTATTTTTTTCATCACCGCGCCAGTATGCACCTGCAACAGACAACAGCTTAAACGCCTTGATCGCACTGGTGTATGCCACATGCGGTCCGACGCACATTTCCAGATATTCTCCCTGCTGGTAAAAACTGATCTCCTCATCTTCCGGAAGTTCCTCCAGCATTTCGACCTTATAGATCTCATCGCTTTCTACCATAATCTGCATCGCCTTTCTGCGGTCTGCCGTAAAGTGCCTGAGCTGCAGATTTTCTTTTACGATCTTTCTCATCTCCGCCTCAATCTCAGCAAAATTTTCTTCCGAAAAACGGAAGGCAAAGTCGAAATCGTAGTAAAAACCATCTGCGATAGACGGACCGATCGCACATCTGGTATCCGGGTACAGTCTTTTTACTGCCTGTGCCAGGATGTGTGCAGTCGTATGCCGAAATGCGTTTTTCCCCAGTTCCTCCTCAAAACCAGCTTCCCGGATGGAACCGTCTTTCATTTTGATCTTCATTTTACCATTTCCTTTCTTGAATAAATATTTTTCGATCAACATAAGAAAAGCACTCTCAAAGATACCACAGTATCTTTAAGGGTGCTTCTTGCACGGTTCCACCTTAATTTTTTACTTCAGATTCCAACAAACCCTAACCTTTAACGCAGGTGTACGGTAATACTTACATCTACTTTCAGTATTACAGCTCAAGAATGGTTTTCACATACGCTCCACATAAACATCTTCCACCAAATGATGCTCTCTCTGTCTGCAATCGATATGCTACTTGTTTCCGTCATCGCTTTTTCCTATGCTGATTTATCTAACATAATAGCACTCACCTTATGGATTGTCAATAATGAAACGATTGATTTCCCAAGCAGGAATGTGAACCATAGTTACTGTTCACACAGGACTTAGCATTTACTGCTAAGTCCGTACGAAAACGTGCATGTAGCGAGTAAAAATCCATTCTCCCAGTTCATAGTTTTCATGAAATATTTATCCCGTTGGCACATCTCACATCTTTCCTTACCTTATTCGATCCTTATATACCTCCTGTTTTTAGTGGCTGCTGTGCAGGTTAATCTGCCCATTGCCACCAGTTCATTCAGCAGCTGCCTTGTCCTTGGTCCTTTTAATCCTATTTTTTCAGCAATCTCTTCTGTCTTATACAATACTTCTAATTGCATGCACGCAAGTATCTGTTTCTGCCTTTCAGATAACAATATCTCTTGCGTTTCTGCTGATTTTTCTGCTGATTCTGCTGATTTTTCTGCTGTTTTTTTTGTTGATTGTTTCCCATGTTCCGGAATCATTTTGAGATAAAGCGTTACCTGATTAAGGGTGGCATTTTCTACCAGTTCCGGTTGCATCCAGCCCTCTTCCTCCCAAGTTGCCAATATGGAGGGAAAGCCAGAGCCCGCATTGTCCCCAAATCCGACCATTCTAAGCATGGTCTGCATATGCGGGTTTCTTGATTTTGAATTTCCTCCCCGGTAAATATCCTCCAGCGGAAGCTTCAGCGTGCCCGGATTCGTAAACTCGAAACCATCTGAACTTTTTATCACCTTCAACACACCTGCATCCATCAAATAATCGGCATGTATGATAAGGTTTACAAATGCTTCCCTCACCGCTTTGTGTACCGGAGTTTCATCAATCCGCTGTATTCCCTCAAGCTTAAATGGTTTCTTCAAATCCTCCGTTAATTTAGGCGTGACTTTTGTAAAAAAATTAAACAGATTATTCTCCCATGTGCCATCGTAGGTAATCCTGTCATTCCAGCGAATATCCATTGTAATTTCGCTTTCGTTGCGATAATCCATAAAAATATTGTCAAACTCGTCCCGTATGGCAAGCCCGTCTCCAAACATCATCAGACCGGCAAGTGTCAGCCCCTCCTTGCCCTCTCTTCTGTCCTTTCTGTATCCTCCAAGTTTCTCCAGAAACGATTTGTCGTCAAGGGCATTCCAGACATGTCCATCATTCCTGATTTCAAAGATCTGCCGATATTTCCGCAGTGTTTCCTTGTCAATATCGTTCATTGTATAATATTCCAAAATCATCCCATCATTGCCGTCCGGGTTCTGGTCGCGGATCATTCCTCTGATTTCATATTCCGTTGCGTGATAATCACCTTCATTATTTCGCTTAAATGTTCCTTTATATGGATTCTCACCAACATAAACAGGACGCATTTTATAATCAGCTCTTGGCACTTTTATCACGATCAGACAAATACCGGACTCTTCCACAATAAATACATCTTCATCTTTCAGAATATTTCGGTTGACCTTGCTGCTGTTAATAGTGTTCCAGAAATCCTCGACTTGTTTCTTCGCATTATGAATTCCCTGTATAATAAATCTTTCTTGTGACAGTGTTTTCTTTTTGTCTTCTTTCACCCCAAGAATGATATAGCCGCCTTTGGTATTGGCAAAAGCAGAATAGGACTCGTAGGCAGAACGCGGCACATTGCTCTCTGCTTCCTTGCACTCTATGTCTACTTTTTCGCCTTTATAGATCAACTGTTTTAATTCCTGCATGTTCATACTAATCATTACCTGCCTTCATTCATGCTTTCCACAATTTGTATCAGCCGGGTTACAATAACATCCACAAGTGGCATCCTGTCTCCTGTCCACCGCATAAAATGTACGCGCATACAATGGCATTTTTAACATCGCGGTATTCCACAGCACCAGGAAATCTTTCGTGCTGATCTTTCTGTTGTACCCGCGCTCGCTGCAGTTGGCAAACCCTGCCGCCGAGTCCGCCAGATAGAGATTGTCCTCGTCAAAGCCGACGACAGGGACAAAGTGCAGCCATTTCCGGTCTGCCCTGGACTTTATGAACACTATGACGGGTGCGCCCTTACATACCTCTCTCTTTAGTGCATTCAGGTTTCCGGCGCAGTATCTTGCCCGAAACCCGTAGCTTTCGAGCACCTTCCGGATCCCCTTGGGCGGAACGCACCCGTCGGAGGCTTTGAAGGGCATCTTTTGGTAAATCTCCGCTCCGTCTGCCGGGATATCATGGTGGCGCAGGAGATACGCTGTGGCATAGCCTGCGCACTCATTTCCCTTCTGTATGTCGATACGGTTTTCTTTGCGGACCATATATCGGGAAACTTCGCACGGCGGCGCGATCTTTAACCGATAACTCCCCATCACTATGATATCCACGATCGTCGTGATGACAAGCGCGCTGATGCCTGTCTCCATGATCCACCAGATCATCTCTGCCATCGCCTCACCTCCGCCCTGTTCTCCATGATTTTCATAATCTATTGTCTGTCACATACCCTGCAGGCAGCGGCGCAGTCTCAACATGACCGCCACCTTAGGAACTGTAGAAAAATAACTGACACATCTTGACTTGCCTATTTCTCCGATTATGCATATCAAAAAGCCTCGTCGCAGCCCGCTACGCCTACGTTTTTTGACAATTGCTTTAGCAATTTCACCTCGAAGAACTATCCTGCGCAAGTTGCATCGGTTATTTTCCTACAGTTCCTTATTAACAACATACTATCACATATACCCGCACAATACCACGATCAAGTGAGAAATTTTTCTGCCCCACTTCAGCCGCGGATTGTAGTACTTGTCACACCCCCGCAGGTGTGATAAGATAGGATTATCATAGACAAAGGAGTGGATCGCACCATGATATTTGATCTGAATTGCGATATGCAGGACGGATTCGTCCTGATCGATCAGGGTTTTTGAATGAACTGGACAGTGACATGCTCTATGCTATGGATGTACTGCTTGACACATCCGGTAATTCCGAACTTATATTTGATTTCCCCGGCGAGGCGTGGAACGACGTGAGGGAACGGGAGACAAAATGCATCAGGGAATTTTGCAACAGCGGCAAGATGATCCTCTGGCTTATCGATGGCGCTGAAAAAGAATGCAGCTTTGAATACGATGACCAGATTCCCGCCGCATCAAAATGGCTCCATCTCCCTACAGGAAATCTGCTCGCCGTCACAGCCAGCGAGTTGATCCAATGTCTGTCCTACCCGGAACTGGAGATGGAAAAAACTTTTGAAATGACGCTCAAAGAAAGCTGGTATGCAATCTCCGACGACAATATGGATCAAGTAAAATACTGCCTGCGGGAACCTTCGGGCACGATATTTGACAACATTCAGGAGACATGAGCGTCAATTCGCTGTTCACTGCGTCTGCGGAGGTGTAAACAGCAATGACAGTGAATGCACTGAGGGCTTGATGCTCTTGAGACAATGAAATGATATTATGATTTCAAGGGAGGGAAAACCGATGGGAAACTGTATGGTCTGCGAGCGGATCGAACTGACAAAGAGCGGCAGGAATCCGTATTTTGTCAAAGAATTGAGCACGGGATATGTCGTGATCGGAGACCACCAGCGCATCAAAGGATATTCCCTGTTCCTGTGCAAGGAGCACGCAACCGAACTGCACTTTCTGGAGCCGTCTTTCAGGGATCGGTTTCTTCATGAAATGGCGATCGTGGCAGAGGCCGTCTACAATGCATTTCAGCCGGACAAACTCAATTATGAACTTCTGGGGGCAGGAGACGGCATGCATATGCACTGGCATATCTTCCCCAGGCGAAAAGGGGACACGGAGACGGGCGGACCTGTCTGGAAACTGGGTGCGGAGCTGGTGTCTGATGAATTTTTGCCGACGCCGGAGGAACTGGAGGACTTAAAAGCCCGTTTGCGCAGCGAATTGGAGAAATTGCTGGAAAAAGAAGGACAGATTTGAAGGGCGCTTGTCACAGCAGTGGCGGGCGTCTTTTTTGTGGTGATTTTCTTTATAGTCATTTTCACCGCTTTCCTCAATTTTGAGGATTTTTTTGATGCGCATGGGCAGATTCGATTTGTATATTACCATGATTGTAATGGTCGCGATGGCTGCAACCGCAAGTTGCCCAAAAGCACTTTGATGTTGGTGGTAATTCGTATTGTTATCCTGTATACTATATATGAATGAGGAGGCGTGACAATGAAATTATCTGAAAAAATCATACGGCTCAGAAAATCAAACGGCATGACTCAGGAAGAACTTGCATCCATATGCAATGTCAGCAGGCAGTCCATATCCAAATGGGAAGCTGACATTGCATTGCCGGAGACAGAAAAACTATTGATACTGGGAGAAGTTTTTCAGGTATCTATGGATATTTTGTTAAAAGATGCATTGACCCTCAATGAGGTCAAAGAGGTTCATACCTGCGGCAATAATGCGATCCAAAAAAGGAAACAGGAATTGTATGAGGGCATATTGATTAAAGAAAGCATCGTGGATGACAGTATTATTGCTTGTCTCAATATTCATAAAATCGAACTGTGGAATACCGACGGGAAACCGAAATATTGGACTGTGCTGTTCTTTTCAAGCGACAGGAACGATTTCCCGGAGCAGATCGCCAAAGTCATGCGGTCCGATCCTGATACAAATCAGCATTGGTTTGTTGATTTTAAGGCAGGAAACGTCAAATACATCGTGTTTAAAGACAGGATCTTAAAATATCAGATCGGAAATCAGACTGAAAAAGAATCTGTGTGCGATGAGTGCCGGCGATTCGGTATCTCCGATGAGCAGATGAACTGGCCAGAATAGGAGGATAGAAACATGAGGATATTAGTAACATCAGCGGGGTTAGAAACTGAAGAGATCAAGGAGTGCTTCGTGGATATGGCAGGGAAAGATATGTCTGCGGTAAAAGCCTTATTTATCCCTACCGCGGCAATAGATGCCGATGCGATAGCAGTTCTGCCAAAATGTATGAATGATCTGCTAAAGTGCGGTATTTCAGACAAGAATATTGACGTATGGGATCTGCACGCCGGGATGGCGTTTGAGAAGCTGCAACAGTATGATGTGGTATATCTGTGTGGCGGAAATACACGTTATCTGCTTGAAAGGATCAACGACACCGGGTTTTATAAGTCTTTGACGGCGTATATCAACGACAATGGCATGGTAATAGGGGTAAGCGCCGGAAGTATCATTTTTGCCAACAATCTGGAAGGCAATCTGGGATTGATCGACACCAGGTTAGACGTCCACTGCGTAACAGGAGAAAAAAGGGGAAAACTGCCCTATCCCTTAAAAAGTAATGTACGGCTCACAAATACATGCGCACTTGTTATCCGTAATCTTCCGGACGACATGGCAATAATCGGGGAATAGCGAGACGACTATAAATGAAATGTATTTCATGTTGAAGGAAGCACTGTCGCAGAGCCGCCGAGTCATTGGCATCTCTGCGACAGTGGGTATGGAGTGTTTTTTATTCACTGAGGACTTTGTATAATTGGAAAAATTCTCCTTCTTTTTCCATCAACGCGTCAAACGTTCCGCTCTCCACGATCTTGCCTTCCCCCATCACAATGATCTCATCGTATTTCTGTATAAGTGTTTTATTGTATCTGTGGGTGATGCTGATGATCGTCATATCTTCATCCAACAGTCTCTTCTCAATCTCATAAGCGGTGGCATTGTCAAGCCCCGATGTGATCTCGTCGAGAAAGGTCATTGCTTTATTTCTCAAAAACAGTCTCGCCAGAGCGATCCGCTGCAGTTCACCGCCCGAAAAATTCTTCCCGTTCTCCTGGATCTTTTCATCTACGCCATCCGGAAGTTTCTGGATCGTATCATAGATACCTGCCTTCCGCAGTGCCTCGATGACCTCGCCTTTTGGGAAATCCTGATACAAGGCTACGTTGTTGAAAACCGTGTCGTTGAATATGTAGGTCTGCTGGTAGCAGACCGGGCTTATATGCATGATACTTTCCCTGTTCAGTCCTGAAAGCTCGCGCCCGTTGATCAGAACCCTGCCTGTGTAGCCCGGTCCGTACTCTGTCAGCAATTTTATGATGCTTGATTTTCCGCTCCCGCTTTTGCCGACAATGGCATATTTCCTGCCTTTCTCAAAGGTCAGTGTCAGTTTATCCAGCGAAAAAGTCTCGCTGATCTTCTGATCGACATCTTCCAGACAGATCTCCTGTATCGCCTCTTCAAGGTGCTCTTTGTTGTCGTTTTCGCTCTCCTGTCCCAGCAGATCTTCCAATTCAGCCGTCACCTTCTCCATCGCTTTTAGCTGGATCATTCCGTTGGAAATAGCCCTGCACGGCGTCAAAACGAAATTCATCATGTTTGTGATCGCCACGATCTCGCCGATCGTGATCCTGCCTGCCACGGCAAAGAACATACAGCTCCCCAAAACGATCAGGAAAGCTCCGTTGTTTACAAAAGAAGCCAACGCCTGTGCCCAATACATCGTCTGGCAGGAATACTCATTTTTCCTGCACACAAAATCGCTCAGCTTTTGCTGCTTTCCCAGGATCTGCTTCACGGCGTCAAAGGTTCTTACGACTTTATGACCTCCCAGATCACTTTTCACTCCGTCCAGATAGACCTCCAGGGCTTCCGTATACTCTTTTCTTGAAGAAGCGATCTTCTTTTTCAATATGCCCGGGATCACAAACTGCACCGCACTGACTACGGCTACGATCAGCAGGATAAACGGTTCCACGCAGAGCAGGTAGATGACGGCGACAACCCCAAAGACAACCTGCATGATCATGCCGTATATATTGTTGACCCCGTCATTCAATATGATATTGATGTCTGTGGTAAATTTTGAAAGATAATATGCAAGCCCCTTTTTTTCAAACTGATTGGCAGAGATGTGAAACAGCTTGTGCATCAATCGATCGCGCATATCTTTTTCAATATCCCGCACAACGATCGCCTGGCTCTTCTTGCTCACCCACTCAAAGATGAACACCCCGATGCTGAAAACAGCGGCGATAAGGCATTTTTCCAGCAGATCCCTGTAACTTGAAGAATCGATCAATAGCTGCATGATATAGGAACGCATGGGCGCCATGATCCCAACGATGATCACCGGGATCAGGCTCAGCAACTCCCTGCAGAGCGCAAAAAAACTCGTGCACGAATTGCTATTTTTCGTGCACGAATCTGTCACAGAATTTGATCAAAAAGCCTTTTACAGTGCTCCCTAATGTGCTATAATAGCCGTGTTGCGCCACAGCAGTGACATGATCTCTCGTGTCCGCTGCTCTGGCAAGGTACAATCTCACAAAAAGGAGTGCTCGCATGTTAAAAAAGTTTTTGGAGGAATTCAAGAAGTTTATCAGCAAGGGAAATGTGATGGACATGGCTGTCGGTATCATCATCGGCGGCGCCTTTACCAGCATCGTCTCTTCTCTGGTAAATGACATTATCAACCCGGTTCTCGGTCTGTTCGGCGGCATGAACTTCGACCAGCTCGCGTGGAATATCACGGGCGATGTCACCCTGTACTACGGCAAATTTATCACTGCGGTGGTCAATTTCCTGATCATGGCTCTGATCGTTTTCCTGCTCGTCAAGGTGATGAACACGGCTATGTCGCGCATCCACAAGGAGGAGCCGCCCAAAGCTCCCACCACCAAGACCTGCCCTTTCTGCAAGTCCGAGATTGCGCTTGCAGCCACCAGATGCCCGCACTGCACATCGCAGCTTGAGGGCGAAACAGTCCATAAGACAGAACAGATCGAGCAGCATTAAACTGCTCGATCTGTTTTTATGCACACGGGCACCCAGAGGAAGAATGTCAGCAAAAGCTGACGGGTGCCCGGCTGTGCGATCACAGCCGTTCTCCAGCCAGCAAGTCTGTCAATGCCGCAAATTCTCGGAGCGTGAGCGCCTCCCCGCGGATCGCGGGCGGCAGTCCCATCTCTTCCAGCGCCGACAGCACCCTTTCTTTTTTGAGGTTCAGTCCCGCGGCATTGCCCAGCCCGTTCACAAGTGTTTTCCTGCGCTGGTTGAACGACGCGCGGATCACGTCAAACATCATCTTTTCGTCCGACACGGTCACGGGCGGCTTGTCGTGGCACGTCAATCTTATGACAGCGCTGTCAACATTGGGGCGCGGCATAAAGCAGCCTGCCGGCACGGTCATCACCACTTCCGGTTTGGCGTAATACTGGACTGCCAGCGAGAGCGCACCGTAATCTTTGGTGCCCGGTCCCACCTGCATGCGCTCTGCCACTTCCTTCTGCACCATGATCGTGATGCTGTCGAGCGGCACATGGCTCTCAAAGAGCCCCATGATGATCGGTGTCGTGATATAATACGGAAGGTTTGCCACGACCTTGATCGGACGGCCGCCGTTTCTTTCCCGCACGACCGCATTGATATCCACTTTCAGGATATCCTCGTTGAGGATCGTGATATTGTCATAAGATGAAAGCGTATCCTGTTCGAGGATCGGTATCAGCTTTTTGTCGATCTCCACTGCGACAACCTCCCTCGCGTTCTCACAGAGGTACTGCGTCATCGTGCCGATCCCAGGTCCGATCTCGAGCACACAGTCATCTTTGTCGATCCCTGCGGCGGCAATGATCTTTTCCAATATATTGGAATCAATCAGAAAATTCTGCCCGTATTTTTTCTGAAAGTTAAAATTGTATCTCTGCAATACTGCGATCGTGTTTGTCGGATTTCCAAGCGTCGCCATATACCACTCTCCCTCTGCCCTTCCTTTTCTGGAACTTGTGTTCGGCTATCATCTGCATATTATTTCATTATTAATTCATTATCATGATGCTGGGGTCAAAAGGGTATTTTAGAAAAATGAATTGTGCAATTTCAACAAAATAACCATTGAAAATGTTGATTGGAATAGGTTTTCAATTCATTTGTTATGCAATTACACAACAACTATTCTTTGAATTGACCTTTTGACCCCAGCATCTTATCATCTAAGTACCTATCCGATACATCTGTCTCGCATTCTGTTCGGTCTCTGATACTACTTCCTCGTAGGATATTCCCTTGATCTCGGCTATCCGCTGTGCGATGTATGGTATATGGAGCGACGAGTTTCTCCTGCCCCGGTTTGGTTCCGGCGCCAGGTACGGGCTGTCCGTCTCGAGCACGATCCGCTCGATCGGTACCGCCTCCACCACTTCCTTGAGTTTTCTGCCGTTTTTGAAGGTCACTACACCACCGACTCCGATATAAAATCCCATTTTGACATACGCCTGTGCCATCTCTGCACTGTAGGAAAAGCAGTGGATGACACCGCCAATCTCTTCCGCGCGGTGGGCTTTTAACATCTCATACGTGTCCTGTGCGGCATCTCTGGAGTGGATGATCACCGGCTTTTTGACCGCACGCGCAAGCTCCAGCTGGCGTGCGAACCACAACCGCTGCGTCTCCTGCGAAGGCTCGTCCCAATAGTAGTCGAGTCCGATCTCTCCCACTGCCACCACCTTTTTGTGAAGGCACTGCGCCCTGAGCTCCGCAAAATTGTCTTCGTTCAATTCCGCCGTCTCGCTCGGGTGCACACCCGCCGCCGCATAGACAAAAGGATATTTTTCTGCGAGTTTGATACTTGCCATAGTGCTTTTCAGGCTTGCGCCCACATTGACGATCCAGCCGATGCCGTTCTCCTGCATGGATGCCAGCAGCGCGTCCCTGTCGTCGTCATATGCCTCGTCATCATAATGGGCATGTGTCTCAAATATCATGATCTAATATACTTTCCTTTCCCCGTTTCTGAGCAAACTGATGTTTTATCACTCATCGTCATCTGCCTCATAATCTTGGTAATAGTCAATGAAACATTTGATGATATGCTCCCGCACACGGACCGATTCCGTCTGCTGTCCGTCATTTTTCAGACTGTCGATCCATTCCCCATCGATCATGCAGCCAACGTCCATATTGATGCCATACTTCGCTTTTTCAAGCAACGCCACATCAGTCATGTCGCCAACACAGTACAGATATCCGCAAAGCAATCTGATATATTCAGAACTTCCCTCTTGAAAATCCTCAATTTCCTGTTCGATCAGAGTCCGGATTTCGCTCTTTGAGATGGCAGAAAAGTCAAATCCCAGGCGTTTCACCAAATCCTGTGCTCTCTTTTCATTTGTTTCGATTATTGAATCTGTCTTGATATCTAACTCATAGTCTGCCGCAATAATATTATAAACCACATCGTACGTGACCAGACGATAATGGTGGTAACACTCTATGTCACAATCCTTTCGTATCGGGATCGATCGCAGCCATACGCTCTCCTCGATCATGTCAAAATCACTGCTATCGTGATAGCTGACGTCACCCATACTTTCATAAGTGTCCAGTTCACAGGAAAAGCATGCCAGCACGTTTCGAAAATTCAATATGCAGGGAAACCAATCTCTTTCATCCGGGCGCGCAGAAACATTCCCGCCATTGATATCTACTGTAAAAGTCATATTGAAGCCATCACTTTTCACATGGTCTAAAAATATACTGTCACGCATAGTGATAATGCCTAACTTTGTTTCGATCGGAACTGACCGCTCCATTATACTTGCTCCCCCAATATGTAATGTTGTCTTTACTAAAGCGTGTTTGAAAAATGCCAAGCATCATGCTTTCGTCTCACTGCTGATTTTGCCGAAAAAATGGTCAACCTCCTTCTTCACCGCTTCCGGCGAAAGTGACTTCGACAGATAGCCGCTTGGTTTCAACGCGAGCACTTTCTCGATGCGCTCCTTGTCCACCCTGCTGGTCAAAAAGATAACTGGTATGTCCGCATATTCCTCCTCGGCACGAATCATCTCCAGTACTTGATCGCCCTTGCACACAGGCATCTCATAATCCAGCAAGATCAGATCTGGTCTGTCAAGTATCATACTTCTAAGCGCAGCCACACCTGATGTCACCGTGGAGACTTCATAGTCATCACTCAACACCTTCTGTATAGTCTTTAGGATGAAAGCTGAATCATCTACGATCAATACTTTACTCTTACCACTCTTTGCAGCTTTTTCTGCTTTGTTTTGGGATAAGTACTGCTCAACCGCTGACATAGCGTTCTCTGTAATGATCGAAACCCCATCCTCGATCTGAACCATGTCAACCGTCGTCATACAGAATGCAAAATATCCCTTTTCGGTATCAAACAGCAGGCTATACTGCGGACTATGCTTCTCAAAAACCTTTTGGAACTGATCGTATGTCAGAAGCTGTTCTTCCTTTATCTCTGCCTGCTGCAACTCTGCAAAGTGCACCTTTATGTGCTCCACCAGCTGTCTTGCTGTATATCTTGCCGCATTCATCAACATCGTATTTACGGATTTGCTTTTCGTCTTTAACACACTACCGATTGTCTCAACAATCAGTTGTTCCTCAAAGATCAACAAAAACTCCCATCTCTTTTTTCCGGTGGTAGTGTATATCAGACGGTAGTAGATCCCATCGCCGAATTTTTCTCCCCCATAGCAGCTGCTGATCAGACGCGAATCTAACTGAAACATGCTGTACACCTGACTGACAATTGATTGTCCCATCACTGCCTGTTCCTCTTCGGACAGAAGGTTCTCCCACTGTTTTATAGGTTTTCCACTCACGATCGCGCGATCTTCTATTGTGGTATGTCCGATCAGCCATCCTGCACATACGCCAAGAAAATGATTGACGGCAATCTCAGAATAGTCTGTCGAGTCCAATTCCCTCTCTAGAGCCGGCAGGGTAATATCACGAAAGTTCTTGTGGATCCGCCTGTGCATCTCAAGTCCTTCATAATCAATTGAAGCCATATACGCTTCCTCGTCCGCAAAGTGCTGGAGTGCATGATCCTTAAAATATTTTACCGACTCCTGGCAAACCCACTTGCTTTTGTCTTCTTCTTGTCCATAATCAAACAGTTTATTGAGAATGCTAAACAATTTCTTATGCTCTTTATCGATCGTATCTACTCCGATGCTATAGCGCTTATTCCATGCCAATTGATTTCCCATATGTTTTCTCCTTTCTGAAAAGCTGCCTTAATAATTTAGTATAACACAATATTCCAAATTTTGTCTTGTCAGTTTTACGCAAAAGTCATCTTTTTTTTACACAATGGACAAACTCCTTTATAATCTTATTGCCTGTCAAAGGCTATCTAAATTGGTGTTTGGGGAAAATTTGTACACAGGGTCTGCGGCTATCTAGCCACCATTCTGCCATGGGATCCTGCGTCAAATCCTTTTTTGACTTTTCAAGTTCATAACACTGAAGTCTTAAAAATGCACAAAAAAGAACCGTCCCCAAAGCTTTTCATATCCTCAAAAACAGTCCTTTAAAGTGCACCGCCAGGGGCTCGAATCTTGGACACCCTGTTAAGAGTTTTGCTATCTAAATCTGGAAATATGGGATTTGTATTACAAAATGGATATCTGGAGATTTGTTTTGTAAAATTTGTCATACAAAGTATCTTGCAATTAGGAAATGCATATGCTATAATTGCCGTAGGCGAAGGATGTTAGTGACCATGCGGTCAGCTTAACAAAAGCGAACCCCCAAGATGTTGCGATCTTGGGGGTTCATTTCTGGTTTAATTAGTATTAAGATTAGTTTTGACCAGACTTAGGCTCGTTGCCGCTTAAAACTCTATCGAACCATTTGCATACGTAATAGGCGATTACTTTTGCCATGATAGAGAGTATGAAGGATATTAGTTCGGCCATACGGTCACCTCCTTCCTGATGCCAGTATAGGAGGGGCAACATATATATCATAATGGAAATGTCGAAAAAAGTCAATTTTATAGATTTTTCAAATTACCTATGCTATGATGATCACGGGCAGAGGATGTTAATTCGATTAATGAAACATCTCTTTTCTGAACCCTGTATTTGAGGAGTAACAAATATCACACCAACATTCAGAATTTATCAATTTTTATTGATTTCCGGGTGCTGGTGTGATATTATAATATCAATCAATCTCTATAAGGATGTAAAGCAGTGGAGCTATGCGCAAGCGTTGAAGCTGTTTTACATCTTTATTTTTTCATTTACGTTTTTGATGTGTTCCTGTTTTAGACTTTCACTAACCTGTGTGTATGGATAAAGTTTGTCATAGATCGATATCAGTTTCTTTTGTGATAATGTATTGGGGGTTTTTGCAGACAGATCACTGACTGTTCTTATAGCACGTCCTAAATATATTACCTTTGTTTCCGGATCTGCTACTTCAATATTTTTCAGAGTGCACTCATTTGAGAAAATAATAATGGAATAGATTGGTAAGTTATCCCCAATTATCTTTTTTAAATATTTTATGTGCATCCTGTTCTGCCTGATCGGGTTATAGAAATGCGTTTTATGTATTTTGTTTCCGGCTGCTAATGTCTGTGTCCATAATTCCTGGTGCTCACTTCCGTATATCCAACCGTCGTAATTTTTGCTTTCAATAACAAAAATTCCATTGTATGTTAATAAAATCACGTCAATTTCAGTTGTCTCGTTGTGCTCTCTCGGTAAGTAACAATTAAATAGGAATCTTCCGCCATAATCTTCATATATTCGAAGTATTAGAAATATCTTGTATTCTCCATGTAAGCCTTTGTCTTGTATAACATTTTCGTATCTATTCTTTGTTGTTAGGTAATATGTTGACTGGTAATAATCATCGTACTTAGTTGATGTTTTGAATACTTTTTCGAGATTTTTACAAATTTTATATGTACTCTTTAAAATAATTCTTATTATTGTCTTGACAGTTGAAAGTTCTCAAAAAAATAACCCTTTCGCATAAATCTATGGTAT
>ERZ779631.363-NODE-363-length-16300-cov-27.226531_pt1 | contig 16300 bp, 13 predicted proteins | sample MGYA00514193_ERZ779631 | MGnify/ENA primary metagenome ERZ779631 (study PRJEB29562, sample SAMEA4376710) | mouse gut metagenome | isolation source: Cecum | study: EMG produced TPA metagenomics assembly of the A DSS colitis mouse model was used to assess the...
TAGAACACCATATTCAGTCTTGGATTAGAAAGGTCCAAAAACTGTAAACTGCTGGAAATTATTGAAATTTATGAAAAAATCCTCTTGACCTAAACCTAACTTTAGCTTCTATAATAATACTACACCTGCTAAATGGCTTTGTCAATAGAGCTTTGCAGCAAATAAAAATCAAAGAGAGGTAAATGTATGATGAACATGAAATTTCATTTTAACAACCCGACAAATCTTATTTTTGGCAGAGGTTCGCTGAACCAATTGGGAAGCCTGCCTATGCCCGGAAAGAAAGCACTGGTATTGATATCTAACGGTAAGTCCACAAGGGAGAACGGCTACCTTGACCGCACTTTGGAGCAGTTAAAGAAAGCAGGCGTCGAAACAGCCCTTTTTGATAAGATTATGGAAAATCCTATTAAGGACGTGATCATGGAGGGAGCTGTGTTTGCGAGGGAAAACCAATGTGATTTTATCGTTGCGCTTGGCGGCGGGGCTGTTATTGACGCTTCGGCTGCGATTGCGGCAATGGCGACTAATGAGGGCGACCTTTGGGACTATGTATTTGGCGGTACTGGAAAATGCAAGACGCTTGAAAAGAAAGGACTTCCGATTGTTGCGGTTGCGACGACTTCCGGCACGGGTTCTGAAATGAACGGTTTCGGTGTGATCTCCAACTTGGAGACAAAAGAAAAAATCGGCTTTGGAGATCCGGGGCTTACGCCCGTGCTGGCAGTTGTCGATCCGGAACTTATGACAACTGTTCCTGACCAATATACGGCATATCAAGGCTTTGACGCGCTGTTCCACAATACCGAAGTGATGATGTCAAAAGGCGTTAATGTTTTGAGTGAAGCGATCGCCCTGTCTGCGATTGAAAATATCACAAAATACCTGCCCCGTGCGGTAAAGGACGGGAAAGACATAGAAGCGAGGGAGCATATTGCTTACGGAAGCACAATTGCGGGCGTTACCATGCAGCTTACCTCAACGATCGCACAGCACAGCATGGAACACTCCATGAGCGCATATCATCACAATCTTCCGCACGGCGCAGGGCTGATCATGATTTCGAAAGCCTTTGCGGAATTTTTTATTGAGCGCCATGCCTGCGATGAACAGTTTATCAAAATGGCAAAAGCTATGGGAATGGCAGACGCTGACAAGCCGGAAGATTTTGTTACCGCACTTGTCAAGCTGCAGGAGGACTGCGGCGTAGCTGATCTGAAAATGAGCGATTTCGGTTTTTCTCCCGATGAAGCCATGACTTTGGCAAAGGGTGCACGTTCCATGCAGGGTGGGCTGTTTGAGGCAAACCCCTGCGAAATGACTGACAAGGACTGCGCCGGGATTTTTGAAAAATCTTATCGGTAACATTTGATAAGACAGAACTCTATTGGAAATGATACGGCATATTTAGAGAAAGGAAGCATGATGCGGGTATATGGTTTTAAGGATAATCCCGTTGTTACTTCTCTGTGATAAAAAAGCGGCATTGCTTTGATAGTACTATCTGCATTGGAACTTTCTGCGTGTGGCAGTCATGCTCTATATTTGTGTGGCAAATGATAAATGAAAATGATATAATCAAAAAACAATCTATAGGAGGTTATGCAGATGAGTTCTCTATTGCGATCGACAAAAAATACACGAGTACTGCCCACAGGAACAGATCAGTACTATAGAAGTGATTTTCCAGACAACTTAACGGATAAAGAAATCCAGTGGTTATTTGATAACAATATACTTACGATCATAGATTTAAGGTCAGATGAGGAGGTTCTTAAAAAGCCATGTCGTCTCAAAGAAATAGAAGGATTTAGATATTTTCATCTGCCGGTTACGGGCGGTGGTGATACGCCAAGATCACTTGAGCATCTGCATATAGTGTATCGGCAAATGATAGATGATCAAATGAAAATGATCATTGACACGATCATGAATGCAGAATCTAAGGTTCTGTATTTTTGTACGGCGGGCAAGGATCGTACAGGTGTGGTCTCTGCGCTCGTATTGAAACGTCTTGGCGTTCGTGATGAGATAATCGTTGATGATTATATGAAGTCTAAAGACAATTTGATGGATCTGCTTACTGCATATGTGAATATGCACCCTGAAGTGGATATAGAAATTATCGTTCCGCACAGAGAAAATATGGAACAATTATTAAAACAATTATAGATTTGGAAAGTTTCAATAATGAAATAGTATCGATATCTCCCATTTGAAAAGGGGTGCAAATAGCGGGATATTGCAAGAAGGATCTGGATTATCTCGAAAAATCCTTGACGCATTTGCAGTGCAGGTAGAGGAAGTGAAAGGGAACAAGGCAGACATAAAGGAGGGTATGGGAGGTATCACGACGGCGTTTGAGGAGAGTGTGCGGGGGATCATCATGGCTGCGGACGCGGCGTCCGAGCTGGTGGACAACCTTGCCTCGATACAGGCGGAGATGACGGACAATCATCGCATTGTCAATGAGCAGAGGCAGGAAGTGAACAAATTCCGCTGAGATGATCTCTGAGTATCTTATGTTCGATATAAAACGCATTACATCAAATTATTTTTAAAAATTAGCGGCAAAAGGTTTACAAAACAGAAAAAATCTCATATAATGTGAAAAGTACAAGATAATATTGGAACTTAAAGCAACCAAAGACGGTTAACAGCTGTTTTTTAGTTGCTTTTTTATGCGCAGCCCCGTGCAGAGGAACTAAGCCGCAAGGCGGCGCACGGGGCGCGCGGCGAGTATGGGAGAAGGTCATTCCCCTACTCGATTGCACACGGGCACCCCGAGGAAGAATGTCAGCAAAAGCTGACGGATTAGAAGAATATTCTCCTGCTTGTTCAGAGACACACGGATGCAGGAAAAATAAATAGACTCCAAGAGTCAAATAGACTCCGAGAGTCTATATAAGAAAAAGGAGAAGAAAGATGTTTGATGCAAAGATGAATGTCCCCCAGGCACCGCTTTACAGGGCGGAATTTGAACACGACAACTGCGGGATCGGTGCGGTTGTCAATATCAAGGGCACAAAGACGCGCGGAACCGTCGAGAATGCCTTGAAGATTGTGGAAAATCTGGAGCACAGAGCCGGCAAGGACGCGGAGGGAAAGACGGGCGACGGCGTTGGCATTCTGGTCCAGATCTGCCATGACTTTTTTGTCAAGGTGACAAAGCCGCTCGGGATTGAGCTGGGCGGTGAGCGGGAGTACGGTGTCGGCATGTTCTTCTTCCCGCAGGATGAGCTCAAGAGGAACCAGGCGAAGAAGATGTTTGAGATCATTGTCGAGAAGGAAGGGCTTGTGTTCTTAGGATGGCGCGAGGTGCCGTGTGTGCCGTCGGTGCTGGGGCACAAGGCGGTGGAGTGCATGCCCAATATCATGCAGGCGTTTGTGAGGAAGCCGGCAAATGTGGAGAGGGGGCTTGCCTTTGACAGAAAGCTGTACATCGCAAGGCGCGTGTTTGAGCAGAGCTCCGACAACACGTACGTCGTGTCGCTCAGCAGCAGGACGATCGTGTACAAAGGGATGTTTCTCGTCACGCAGCTGCGGACATTTTTCAGGGATCTGCAGAGCAGTGACTATGTGTCAGCAATCGCGATCGTGCACTCCCGTTTCTCGACCAACACGAATCCGAGCTGGGAGCGGGCGCACCCGAACCGCTTTATCGTACATAACGGCGAGATCAACACGATCCGCGGCAATGTCGACAAGATGCTTGCGCGCGAGGAAAATATGGAGTCTGAATTTTTGAGTCACGAGTTTCACAAGATACTGCCGGTCGTCAACGCGCAGGGTTCCGATTCGGCGATGCTCGACAACACGCTGGAATTTCTGGTGATGAGCGGTATGGAGCTGCCGCTCGCGGTCATGATCACGATACCGGAGCCGTGGGCGAACAACAAGACGATGTCGCAGTCCAAGAAAGATTTTTATCAGTATTACGCGACGATGATGGAGCCGTGGGACGGTCCGGCGTCCATTCTCTTCTCGGACGGCGATATCATGGGGGCTGTGCTCGACAGAAACGGACTCAGGCCGTCGCGCTATTACATCACGTCCGATGACCAGCTGATCCTGTCGTCGGAGGTCGGTGTGCTCCCAGTCGACGCGTCAAAGATCGTCAAAAAAGACAGACTCCGCCCCGGAAAAATGCTCCTGGTGGACACGGTAAAAGGTGAGGTGGTCGACGATGACACGCTGAAAGAAAAGTATGCAAAGAGCCACCCTTACGGGGCGTGGCTCGACTCCAACCTTGTCACGCTGAGGGAGTTAAAGATACCGAATGTGCGGGTGCCGGCATTCTCCGACGAGGAGCGGCAGCGCATGCAGAAGGCGTTTGGCTATACTTACGATGAGCTCCAGACCAGTATCCTGCCGATGGCGAGGAACGGCGGGGAGAGCATCGGCGCGATGGGGGTCGACACGCCGATCCCGGTGCTGTCCAAGACGCACCACCAGCTGTCGCACTATTTCAAACAGCAGTTTGCCCAGGTGACAAATCCGCCGATCGACGCGATCCGCGAGGAGGTTGTCACATCGACGACCGTGTATATCGGAAAGGACGGAAACCTTCTGCACGACACGGAGAAGAACTGCAATGTGTTGAAAGTCAACAATCCGATCCTCACGATAACGGACCTGCTAAAGATCAAGAATATGAAGCGCGAGGGCTTCAAAGTCGAGGTCATTCCGATCATTTATTACAAGAACACCAGCCTCGAGCGCGCGATCGACCGCCTGTATGTGGAGGCGGACCGCGCCTACCGCGAGGGCGTGAACATCATGATCCTCTCGGACCGCGGCGTGGATGAGAACCATGTGGCGATCCCTTCGCTGCTCGCTGTGTCGGCGATGCAGAAGCATCTGATCCGCACGAAGAAGAGAACGAGCGTGGCGCTCATCATCGAGTCCGCGGAGCCGAGGGAGGTGCACGACTTTGCGGCGCTCATCGGCTATGGCGCCTGCGCGGTGAACCCTTATCTGGCACAGGAGTCCATCAAGGAGCTGATCGACAATAACATGCTCGACAAGGATTACCATGCGGCGGTGGACGACTACAACAGCGCGGTACTGCACGGTATTGTTAAAATTGCGTCAAAGATGGGGATCTCGACGATCCAGTCGTACCAGGGTTCCCAGATCTTTGAGGCGATCGGGATCGACGCTGACGTTGTTGATAAATATTTTACCAATACGGTCTGCAGGGTGGGCGGCATCACACTGCAGGACATCGCAAAGGAAGTGGACGATCTGCATTCTCTGGCGTTCGATCCGCTGGGGCTTGCGACAGACTTGACGCTCGACAGCCCGGGACAGCACAAGTCAAGAGGCGGCGCGGAGGAGCATCTGTACAATCCCGCCACGATCCACATGCTGCAGCAGTCCACGCAGAAGGGCAGCTATGAGATGTTCCGGCAGTACTCGGATATGATCAACGACGAGAACAGTGTGCGCAATATCCGGGGACTGTTGGACTTCAACTATCCCAAAAAAAGTATTCCGATCGACGAGGTTGAGCGCGTGGACAGCATCGTCACCCGTTTCAAGACAGGCGCGATGTCCTATGGTTCGATCTCGAAGGAAGCGCACGAGACGCTTGCGATCGCAATGAACCGGCTCCACGGAAAGTCCAACTCCGGCGAGGGCGGCGAGGATCTCGACCGCATGACGATAAGCGCGGACGGGCTCGACCGCTGCTCGGCGATCAAGCAGGTGGCGAGCGGGCGGTTCGGTGTCACCAGCAAGTATCTGGTGAGCGCAAAGGAGATCCAGATTAAGATGGCGCAGGGTGCAAAACCCGGCGAGGGCGGACATCTGCCCGCCGGGAAGGTCTACCCGTGGGTGGCAAAGACGAGGCATTCCACACCCGGCGTCGGTCTGATCTCACCGCCGCCCCACCACGATATCTATTCGATCGAGGATCTGGCGCAGCTCATCTACGACCTGAAAAATTCAAACAAAGATGCCAGGATCAGCGTCAAGCTTGTCTCCGAGGCGGGCGTCGGCACGGTCGCGGCGGGAGTTGCCAAGGCGGGGGCGCAGGTTGTGCTGATCTCCGGCTACGACGGCGGCACGGGTGCGGCGCCGAAGAGCTCGATCCACAACGCTGGGCTCCCGTGGGAGCTGGGACTCGCGGAGACGCACCAGACATTGATCCAGAACGGGCTGCGAAACAAAGTGCGCATCGAGACGGACGGCAAGCTGATGACAGGGCGGGACGTCGCCATCGCGGCGATCCTCGGCGCGGAGGAGTTTGGCTTTGCGACGGCGCCGCTCGTGACGATGGGCTGCGTGATGATGCGCGTATGCAACCTCGACACATGTCCGGTGGGTATTGCGACACAGAACCCTGAGCTCAGGAAGCGCTTTAGGGGCAAACCGGAATATGTCATGAATTTCATGCGGTTCATCGCGCAGGAGCTTCGCGAGTACATGGCAAAGCTCGGCGTGCGGACAGTCGACGAGCTGGTCGGACGCACGGATCTGTTAAAAATGCGGGACGAACTGCCCAAAGGAACCGTGAAACTCGATCTGAGCCGGATCCTGAACAATCCGTATCAGACAGAAAAGGCGGTGTTCGATCCCAGACAGGTATATGATTTTGAGCTGGAAAAGACGCTGGATGAGAAAGTGCTGTTAAGACAGCTCGGCGGCGCGCTGGAAGCAGGCAAGGAGCATAAGGCTCCTAAGAAGAAGAGCATCACGGTGGACGTCACCAACACGGACCGCTCGTTTGGCACGATCTTCGGATCCGAGATCACGAAACGGTATCACGACACACTCGGGGAGGACACGTTCCATGTGCGCTGCAACGGCGCCGGCGGACAGAGTTTTGGCGCTTTTATACCAAACGGTCTCACGCTGGAACTTGCCGGCGACTCCAACGATTATTTTGGCAAGGGCTTATCCGGCGGCAAGCTGATCGTGTACCCGCCGGAGGGCAGCCGCTTCAAGCCGGATGAGAACATCATCGTGGGCAACGTGGCACTGTACGGCGCCACGAGCGGCAAGGCGTTCATAGGCGGTGTGGCGGGCGAGCGCTTCTGCGTCAGAAATTCAGGCGCGTCGGCTGTTGTCGAGGGCGTTGGCGACCACGGCTGCGAGTACATGACAGGCGGGCGCGTCGTCGTGCTCGGCGGCACAGGCAAGAACTTTGCAGCCGGCATGAGCGGCGGGATCGCGTATGTGCTCGACGAGGAGAATGATCTGTACATGAGAGTGAACAAGGAAATGATCTCCATGAGCGAGATCACGAATAAATACGACGTGATCGAGTTGAAGGAGATGATCGAGGAGCACGTGGCGTGCACCCACTCCGAGAAGGGCAGGAAGATTCTGGATCATTTCGGTGAATATCTGCCGAAGTTCAAGAAGATCATACCGTATGATTACGAGCGCATGTTAAAGACGATCGTTCAGATGGAGGAGAAGGGACTCAGCGCGGAGCAGGCGCAGATCGAGGCATTTTACGCGAACACGCATAAATAGTGCGGAAGAATTTTCATGCGGAAGGCGTTTCACGTAGGAAGAATGCAGGAGCAGCGTTCTTACGGTATTAAGGAACTGTAGAAAAATAAGTGACACATCTTGCTTGTCTATTTCTCCAATCTTGCAGGACAAAAAGCCTCGCCGTAGCCCGCTACGCCTACGTTTTTTCTCCTACAATCTTGAAGAAATATCCTGCGCAATCTGAGCACTTATTTTCCTGCAATTCCTAACTCTAAAGCGAACAGGATTTTTTATATCGAGATTTTTTGTGCACACGGGCACCCAGAGGAAAAATGTCAGCAAAAGCTGACGGGTGCCCGGTGCAAGTAGTGGAGAAGGTCATTCCCCTACTTGATTATCGAGATGTTATATATAGAAAAAAGGGAGATAGAAGATGGGAAAACCAACAGGATTCATAGAGTATGAGAGAAAAACCTCGGCAGCACAGACGCCGGAGGAGCGGGTAAAGCATTTTGATGAATTCCATGAGCATCTTCCGACGGAGGAGCAGCAGAAACAGGGCGCCCGGTGCATGGAATGCGGCGTGCCGTTCTGCCAGTCGGGAATGACGATCGCGGGCATGACCTCCGGCTGTCCGCTGCACAATCTGGTGCCGGAGTGGAATGACCTGGTGTACACGGGCAACTGGGAGCGAGCCTACAACAGACTGAAAAAGACGAACAACTTCCCGGAGTTCACGTCCAGGGTGTGTCCGGCACTCTGCGAGAACGCCTGCACCTGCGGGCTGAACGGTGACGCGGTGGCGACGAAGGAGAACGAGTATGCGATCATCGAGAATGCGTACAGGACAGGGCTTGCGGACGCGAGACCGCCCAAGGTGCGCACGAACAAGACCGTCGCGGTGGTCGGGAGCGGACCTGCCGGGCTTGCCGTGGCGGACCAGCTGAACAAGCGGGGGCACAACGTCACCGTGTTTGAGCGCAGTGACCGCCTTGGCGGGCTTCTGATGTACGGGATTCCGAACATGAAGCTCGAGAAGCACATCATCGACCGCAAGATCAGGATCATGGAGGAAGAAGGTGTGAAATTTTTCACAAACACCGATATCGGCATAGATGTCAAATCGAAGAAGCTCGTGGAGGGTTTTGACCGGATCGTGTTCGCGTGCGGCGCCTCCAATCCGAGGGACATCAATGCGCCGGGAAGGGATGCAAAGGGGATTTATTTCGCGGTGGATTTTCTGAAAGGCGTGACAAAGAGCCTGCTCGATTCCGACCTTGCGGACAACGCCTATGTGTCTGCAAAGGGAAAGGACGTGGTGATCATCGGCGGCGGTGACACCGGAAACGACTGTGTGGGCACTTCTATCCGGCTCGGCGCGAAGTCCGTGACACAGATCGAGATGATGCCCAAAGCGCCGGATGTCAGGGCGGAGAACAATCCATGGCCGGAGTGGCCGAAGATCTGCAAGACCGATTATGGACAGGAAGAGGCGATCGCGCTGTTTGGGCACGATCCGCGCATCTATGAGTCCACGGTCAAGGAGTTCATCAAGGACAAGAGCGGCAGTCTCTGCGGTGTGAAGATCGTGAAGCTTGCCTGGGAAAAAGATCCGGAGAGCGGCAGGCTCAACAGTAGGGAAGTCGAGGGGAGCGAGCAGGTGCTGGAGGCGCAGCTTGTGCTGGTCGCGGCGGGCTTCCTCGGCAGCCAGAAGTATGTCGCGGACGCGTTTGGGCTGGAGCTGGACGCGCGCACCAACGTAAAGACCGAACCCGGCAGATTCAGGACCAGCGCGGACAATATCTTTGTCGCGGGAGACATGCACACCGGGCAGTCGCTCGTCGTCAAGGCGATCCGCCAGGGACGCGAGTGTGCGCGCGAAGTTGATGAGAGCCTGATGGGGTACTCGAATATGTTTGTCCAGTAATTCAGGATTTTGGGTATGCTTTTGTCACGCTCGCATGGTAATTGTTGGCTGTTCGGTTACAATTTTGCACACAAAATGCGAAAGGGCAAGCATTTTGGCGCATGATTTCCACTGCGTTGGCATGGGGGTGAAAAGTGACACTGTTTGCTCTGCAGTATTAAAAACATCGAACTTTTGTTGCATCAGCCTGCATACTCTGCTATAATGAACTCATTACATAACGCGGTCAGAGCACTTGCAGATAGGATCCATGACACAAAAGGAACTGTGTGCATGTGAAAGGAATATTTGGAGTGCGAAATAAAATGGGAAAGGGAAGGTGGATGGTTATATGGATCGTGATAATTGTATGATCGACGAAGTATTGAGACATCTCGACAGCGAGCTGGCACTTGGCGCTGTCCGCATGAGTGTTGTTTTCGATGACAAGGCGGAGGACGAAAAGTCCGTGTCGCACAAATGCTGTCACAGTTACGGCAGACCAGCCACAGAGACCGTGGGACTGCTCGACATGTACACCGACATCAGCGCGGGCGTTTCGGATCGGGGATAATGAAAATATGAAAGGATCGGCTGGATGATTTTACGTGAATGGAGACGAGGCTTTGCCAGGAAATGGAAGGGAAGTATACAACATGGAAACTGCGGAGAATCTTGCGTGGCAGGAAGTAAACTGTGAGCATATTGTGCGTGACGAATGGATCGATTTCCGGAAAAGTACTTACAAAATGCCAAACGGAAAAATATCCGGTCCCTATTACAGTTATTCGCGCAAAAACTATGCCATCATTGTTGCGATGACTGAGGATGATCACTATATCTGTGTCAGACAATTCAGGCAGGGGATCCGGCAGGTAACTACTGAATTCTGTGCCGGATGTATCGAGTGTGTCGACGGTGTCCCGGAGGAAGTCCTGTCCGCCGCCAAACGAGAACTTTTGGAGGAAACCGGCTATGGCTCCGATGATTGGTGCCACATGTTGACGGTTCCCTCTAATGCAACTTTGGCAGATAATTACATGAGTATCTTTGTGGCAAAAAACTGTCAAAAGATGAACAGCCAGCAGGATCTGGATTGAATACCCGTAAAACAAGGGGAACTGCATAAGTATTGCAGTTCCCCGTTTCTGTTTCATTTATTTGATAAAATACACAATCTAGCCCATGACGATCTCTACATTCACATCAGACTTCCCAGCCTCAAACGGGATCACGCAGCCGTCTGCCTTCACACCGTCGACAGTCATGGAAGCGACGCCCTTCTGGACGTTGTTCGGATTCTTGACTGTGATGTGATATACCACATCGCGGAACCGCCTGGTAAGTTTGAAATCCCCAAAACCTGCAGGTACGCATGGATCGACGCTTAACCCCTTGTGTGTCGGGTACACGCCGAGGATATACTGCGAGATGTTTGTGAACGTCCATGCGGCAGTGCCGGTGAGCCAGCTGTTCTTCGCCTCGCCGTGATACTTCGCGTCGCGCCCTGCGACCATCTGAGAGTACACATAGGGCTCTGTCCGGTGGATCTCGCTGATCTCCTCCACATATGCCGGGCAGGTCTTCTGATAGATCTCAAATGCCCTGTCGCCGCGCCCGATGACAGTCTCGGCGATGGAAACCCACGGGTTGTTGTGGCAGAAGATACCTGCATTCTCCTTGTATCCGGGCGGATAGGATGAGATCTCGCCCAGTTCGACATGATATTTTGTGTAGGCAGGCTGCAATATCATCACACCGTACTTTGTGTCAAGTCTTTCCTTCACGGAGTCCAGCGCCTTTTCTGCCAGTCCCTCCTTCACGCCGATGCCGGCAAGCACGCAGAAGCCCTGCGGCTCGATGTAGATCTGACCTTCCTCACACTCTTTGGAGCCGACTTTGTGGCTGTATGCGTCGTAAGCCCTCACGAACCAGTCACCGTCCCAGCCGTCCTTGAGGACAGCGTCGTACATGACAGCGACCTCGTCCCGCGCGCGCTTTGCCTCGGCATCATCGCCGAGCAGCTCCGCGAGCTGTGCGTACTCCTCGCCGTACTTGACGAACATTCCGGCGATAAATACAGACTCTGCGACAGGACCCTCGCTCGGTCCGAAGGTCTGGAAGGATTCGCCCGGGTGCTCGGAGAAGCAGTTGAGGTTCAGGCAGTCATTCCAGTCGGCACGCCCGATGAGCGGCAGCTTGTGCGGTCCCTTGTGGTTCACGATATAGTCAAACGAGCGCTTCAAGTGCTCCATCAGTGATGTGGCGACGCTCATGTCATTGTCGTAGGGCACCATTTCCTGCAGGATGGACAGGTCGCCAGTCTCGCGGATATAGGCGCTCGTGCCTGCGATCAGCCACAGCGGATCGTCGTTGAAGCCGCTTCCGATATCGGAGTTGCCCTTCTTGGTGAGCGGCTGGTACTGATGGTAGGCGCTTCCGTCCTGGAACTGCGTCGAGGCGATATCGATGATGCGTTCGCGCGCGCGGTCAGGGATCAGGTGCACGAAACCGAGCAGATCCTGGCAGGAATCCCGAAAGCCCATACCGCGTCCGATGCCGGACTCATAGTAGGAGGCAGAGCGGCTCATGTTGAACGTCACCATGCACTGGTACTGGTTCCAGATATTGACCATTCTGTTGACCTTCTCGTTGGAGGATTCGACGACATAGCGGCCAAGCAGGTCTTTCCAGTAGTCATTCAGCTCCGCAAATGCCCGCTCGACAGCGGCGTCGGAGTTGTACTTTGCGATCATCGCGTCCGCAGGTTTCTTGTTCACCACGTTCGGCGCCTCGAATTTCTCCTCGACAGGGTTCTCCAGATAGCCCAGAAGAAACACATACGCTTTCTCCTCGCCGGGCGCGAGTGTGATGTCGATCTGGTGTGCGGCGATCGGGGACCAGCCGCTTGCCATCGAGTTTGTACATTTGCCGGCCAGAACAGCCTCGGGCTTGTCCGCGCCGTTGTAAGTGCCGATAAAGTTGTCGCGGATCGTGTCAAAGCCGTCAACGTCCGTGTTTACCGTATAGACTGCATAGTGGTTTCTGCGCTCGCGGTACTCTGTCTTGTGGTAGATGGCAGAGCCGATCACTTCCACTTCGCCGGTGCTCAGATTCCGCTGGAAATTTCTGGAGTCGTCATCGGCGTTCCACAGGCACCATTCCACATAGGAGAAGAGCGAGATCTTCTTTTCAGAAGCGGAGTTATTCCTGATCTTCACATGTGAGAGCTCGCAGTTGTCGTTCATCGGGACAAACGTGAGAACGGAAGCCTGCACATCGTTCCTGGAGGCGGTGAAGCGGCTGTAGCCGATCCCGTGGCGGCACTCGTAGGCGTCAAGTTCCGTCTTGGTCGGCTGCCAGCCCGGATTCCAGATGGTATCGCCGTCTTTTATGTAGAAATATTTGCCGTTGGTATCGTAGGGAACATCGTTGTAGCGGTAGCGCGTCAGCCTTAAAAGCTTTGCGTCCTTGTAGAAGGTGTAGCCGCCGCAGGTGTTTGAGATCAGTGTGAAGAATTCCTTGCAGCCCAGATAGTTGATCCACGGGAGCGGGGTCTTGGGGGTGGTGATGACATATTCGCGGTTTGCGTCGTCAAAGTATCCAAATTTCATAGCGCATTTCTCCTTGTCAAAGATAGATTGAAAATAGGTTTTCCGCACACGCCGATGCGGGTAATATACTGTTTTGCGAAACAATGTGCATCGGCGGAATGTTGTTACGAAAACGTTTAAGTAACCTTATATGCTAAATCTATCACAAGACTTTCACAAAAGCAAGATAAAAATCAGACAAATGGATAAATATTTGAGGTTAGCCCGTTAAAGTAGTGAAAAACATGCGCCAAAATGCTTGCTGTTTACGCCTTCAATGTTTATAATGCTGTCGAAATAATTTGGGGCGTGAACAGCAACTATTTGAGGAATGTTGGGAGCGCTGGGCACGAAGCGCTTGCGCCGGTATGCGTGTTGGTGTATGATATACGTAAACGTTTAAGAAAAATGGCTTCCACGGCTTTTGTGATCTCACGTGAAGGGAGGAAGGATATGGTTTCCATGAAAGACATCGCTGCTGCGTGCGGCGTATCTGTCGCGACAGTCAGCAAGGCGCTCAACGACCACAAGGATATCGGCGGGGAGACCAAGGAGAGAGTCCGGCGCGCGGCGAAGGCGCTTGGCTATTATCCGAATGCGTCGGCGCGGGCGCTCAAGACGCGCAGGACTTACAATCTCGGGGTATTGTACAAGGAGGAATCCGGGAGCGGGCTGACGCACGGGTATTTTTCGGGCGTGCTCGAATCCTTCAGAAATACGGCGGAGAATGCCGGGTATGACATCACTTTTTTGAGCAACTCGAAGAAGCGCAAGGACCGGATGTCCTACCTCGAGCACACCCTTTACCGCGGAATGGACGGTGTGCTGATCGCGGTCGCGGACCACAGCGACGCCGAGGTTGCGGAGCTGCTGGCGAGCGATCTGCCGGTGGTCACAATCGACTATGTGTATAACGGCAGGATCTCTGTCATGTCAGACAACATCGCCGGCATGGAATCCCTGCTCTCGTATATTTACGCGCAGGGACACCGAAAGATCGCATATATTTACGGTGAGGATTCCATGGTGACGACCAACAGGCTTTCGGCGTATTACCGCTTTCATGAGAAGAAGGGGCTGGCAGTCAGGGAGGAATATCTCCAGAGGGGAAAGTACAGGGACTCCCACACGGCGAGGATCCTCACCAGCCGGCTGCTGGAGCTGGAGCAGCCCCCGACCTGCATCGTGTACGCGGATGATTTCTCGGCGATCGGCGGCATGAACGCGATCAAAGACAGGGGATTGCGGATACCGCAGGATATCTCGATCGGGGGATATGACGGCATCACGATGGCATCACAGCTGGAACCGCAGCTTGCGACATACAGGCAGGACACTGGCAGGATCGGCGGGATCGCGGCAGAGAAGCTGATCAGCCTGATCGAGAATCCAAAGGCGACGCCCATCTGCCAGTATCTGGTGAACGGGGAATTGATCGCGGGCGGGTCAGTTTCGAAAATGGTATAATATTTTAAAAAATTTTATAATTCGTTAATTTACCTTAGATGTATCGTATGGTAGGATAGGATATAAGGATTTGGAGACAAATGAAAAGCGGGGCAGTGACATGGCAGGAATATTGTACGATGCCAGACGCATCAAGGCGTATGAGGGACTACTGGCACTTGGAGAGATCGCAGATGAGACCAGGCAGTGGTGTGATGAACTCTGGGAGGAGCTTGTTTTTGACACAGAGCTTCTGGAAGAGCTTGTTTTTTTCATGGAGCATCATTGTCTGAAGGATAAGGTGCGCTGTGAGGGCTATGGACTCACGGATCTGTATATATGGCAGATGAACAGATATAATATCATCGGCGATTCCGGGAAGAACACAGATGCCTGCAACAAGGACAGGATGGTGCTTCACGCATTTCGGGATATGATTGATATGAAAAAAGAACCCGCGGTATATGTAAAGAGGATGACGATGGGCAGAGGGATGGATCAGGCATAGACGATGAGGTGGGGATATTATGAACTGTGAGGATTTTTTGAGACAATTTCGGGATGCTCTTGATGGAAAAGTATCAGAGAACATGATACAGGACAATGTGAATTATTACAGGACATATATTAACAGTCAGACTGCGGGCGGCAGGAGTGAGGCTGATGTGCTCAGGATGCTCGGCGATCCGAGGCTCCTGGCAAAGACGATCGAGGAGAGCAGTAAGTTTGCGTCCGGCAATGGAAGCCGGAGTGCAGGCGGGTTCAACAGCAATGGCAGCTATGCGGATCCAGATCACGCCAATTACAGCTACGCAGGAAATGCAGGGCGTGATTATACGGATTCGTCAGATGAAAAGCGAGTCAGGATTCCCGCCTGGCTGTTTACCTGTATCGTGGTGGTTGTGATCTGTCTGGTGCTCTCTGTCGTGTTCCGCGTATTTGTGTTTCTGGTGCCGTATATCATGGTATTTCTGCTGGCGGGATTCCTGGTCAGGACAGTCCGTAGCTGGTGGCATGGCAGGGATCTGTAGGATGAAGGCGGGATAACCCGCAGAGCTGTATAATTCCGCTGCACGGGGCTGTGCGATCGAGCAGGGGAACGATCTGTGCATTCACGGGACTGTGCATAAAATGAAAAACGACCACGCAGTGGTCGTTTTTCGTTAAGGGGAGTATAAATAATTAATATATAAGGGTTGTAAAGAGGATTGAAGGAGTATCTCTTTACTGATTTCAGTATAGCAAGAGTAGCTGCAAAGGTCAACTGATTTCTGAAAATAAAACCTACCAAACAATAATTATCAGATTTGGGCAGTGTTTCCAAAGTTAACAAGATATGTAAATTAAATTTGATGTATAAAATTGTGCGTTTAAGCAAATCATATCTGTGTAGCATATAAAGTGCTGAGGACATACAAAAATGCAGGTGCAGCTGTATGTCAGAAAAAAGGGAGCATATTCCCAAAAAATTTGGAGGTATCATTATGGCTGGAACAAACAACAACTACGATCAGAACAAGTCAAATAACAACTCACAGAATTCTCAGAACTCACAGAATTCTCAGAACAGCACAAACAACAGCAACTCTGACAACAACCAGAAGAATTGCAAGAACAGCACAAACAACAATAACAACAGGTAAGCTGTGCTGGATCAGGAGAAGGCGGGACTTGGGAACAGGTCCCGCTTTTTCTGTGCAGTCCCGCGCAGAGGAAATATGCAGTTATGCGGCGCGCGGCGGGCAGGGGGATCTGCCCGGTCCTGATCGCCAAAGCGCAAATAGCTGCAATTAATGTTTGACAGATGGAACTAATAAATATAAGATAATATAGAAAACAAATAATACAACAGATTTGGTGATAGTCAATAACTGTGTTGGCATTACTTTAAAGTATTACTAACTTATAG
>ERZ779631.371-NODE-371-length-16037-cov-15.209548_pt1 | contig 16037 bp, 5 predicted proteins | sample MGYA00514193_ERZ779631 | MGnify/ENA primary metagenome ERZ779631 (study PRJEB29562, sample SAMEA4376710) | mouse gut metagenome | isolation source: Cecum | study: EMG produced TPA metagenomics assembly of the A DSS colitis mouse model was used to assess the...
GGATATTGACGATAACCTCACACTTACCATGCATATGCAGACCATTGATCCGGTGGAAGCAATCAAGATGATAAAACGTGCGCTCACCGACATTCAGAAAATGAAGATTGAGGAGCAGAAAAAGGCAGTAAGAAGCGGCTACGATATGGATATTCTGCCTACGGACATCGTGACTTATGAGAAGGACACGCTGGAACTGCTTGACGATTTGAACACAAGCAACCAGAAACTTATCAAGATGACTTTCCTCATTACCTGTTACGGGCGGACGAAGCGGGAACTGGAGAACCTGACGCAGAGGGTGTCCGGCATTATCCAGCAGGCAAACTGTAACCTCAGATGTTTGCAGTATTTACAGGAACAGGGGTTAATGGCAAGTGCACCGATTGGGTGCAACGATGTGGGGATTGAAAGAAACCTCACCACAAAAAGCGCCGCTGTCCTTGTGCCTTTCTGCACACAGGAGCTTTTCATGCCTGCGCCCGCCATTTATTACGGTCTGAACGCACTCAGCAATAACATGATTATGGCAGACCGGAAAAGGCTGCGTACACCGAATGGCGTGATTTTAGGCACACCCGGAAGCGGCAAGTCTTTTTCCGCAAAGCGTGAGATTTTATCCTGTTTCCTTATCACAAAGGACGATATAATCGTCTGCGATCCAGAGGGCGAGTATTTTCCGTTAGTGCAGGCGCTTCATGGGCAGGTGGTAAGGCTTGCCACCAATTCAAAGGATTATTTAAACCCGATGGACATTCAGCTCTCCCATAAGGGGGACAAGGAAGCGTTGAAATTAAAGAGCGATTTCCTGATTACCCTGTGCGATCTGATTGCCGGGGGAAAGGACGGTCTGGAAAATGACGAGAAGGGCATCATTGATACCTGTATCAAGCACATCTATGACGGGTATTTCAAACACCCGAAGCCGGAGAATATGCCCATACTGGAAGATTTGTATAATGCGCTGTTAAAGTATGAGCCGAGGGACGTTGCGCCGGAGATGCAGAGGGAAGCGAAGCAGAAGGCGGTACGGATTGCCAACAGCCTTGTATTGTATGTGCATGGCTCACAAAATTATTTTAACCACCGTACTAACGTGGATTCCCATAACCGGATCATGTGTTTTGACATTCGTGACTTGGGTAATCAGCTCAAAGAGATTGGAATGTTGATCGTGCAGGATGCGGTATGGAACAGGGTTTCGCAGAACCGGGAACGGAAAGTTGCCACAAGGTACTACTGTGACGAGTTCCATTTGCTTTTAAAAGAAAAACAGACTGCCATATATTCCGTAGAGATTTGGAAAAGGTTCCGAAAATGGGGCGGAATCCCTACCGGGCTGACGCAGAATGTGGGCGATTTTCTGAAATCAGAGGAAATCGAGGGCATCTTGGGGAACAGCGATTTTGTATATCTGCTGAACCAGAACGCCAAAGACCAGCATATCTTGGCAGATAAGTTGGGGCTGTCAGAAAAACAGCTTATGCACGTCACCAATTCCGAACCGGGAAGCGGTCTGATACTCTTTGACAACGTGGTTATCCCGTTCGTGGATAAGTACCCGGCAGATACAAAGACCTATGCGATTATGAATACAAAACCGGAGGAATCAGTGAAAAAGGAAGATGAGGACAGTTAATGGCAGAAAAGAAAGGAAAGAAAAAACAGAATACCGTCTACCGTAAAGAAGCAAATACAGAGTTCCATAAGGGAGCTGACAATGCTTTTACGGGTGGCGGCAATGCTTCATATCAGCCGAGGGATTCCGGCACAGGGAAGCCGGGGCGTGGTTCGGGCGGCAAATGGCAGGCGGAAAAGAGTATGCAGGCACAGCAGGAAACTTTTGGACAAAAAGTCCAGAAGTCCAAAGAGAGCCAGCCGGGAAAAAACAGTACGCTTACAGAGAATAAAAGCATGGATTCTAGGAGCAGCGATGCCGGACAGCGTAAACAGAACCATGCTTCAAAGGTTCAGGCAAGAAAGCAGATGTACCTGAACACTTCTGGACAAAAAGTCCAAAAGTCCGATGCAAAGCCGGGGCAGGAAGAAAAGCCGGATTTTGTAAAGGAAAACAACACTTTTACAGGGCAGGAGAATTTCAGCCAGCCGGAGGAAACAGGGAAGAAACAGACGGATGCGGAAGATTACCACCGGAGGGACACTTACAGGCAGTCGCAGAAAAAGGGGAAATACCATAAAAAGCGGGTGCAGAGGGAACACCGGAACAAAGGCGGCACGAAGGAAAAAGCGGAAAATAAAACCTTTACGGAGGAATCTTTTACGGAGAATACCGGGAATCTGTTTCAGGGGGAAGGAGGTTCTGAATTTACCGGAAGCAAAAAGCTGAAAAAGAAGCAGCGGCAGGCGCAGAAAGCTGGGAGGAAAGTACAGAAAGCAAGGGCGAAGCTGCCAAAGACAAGGGAATACACCTTGCAGAGAGTGTTTGACGAAAAAACCGGGAAGGGAAAATATGTGGCTGTTCCTCTGGATAAGGAGAAGCCATTTAAGCAGGAGGGCATACCTAAGACTACCATGCGCCGGATGCAGAACGAGAGTAAAAATTTTGTGCATGGGAAAATCGCTGAAACGGAGAAAGAAAATTCAGCAGTGGAGGGCGCACACAAATCGGAGCAGAAAGTGGAAGCGGTTTATTCTTTCGTCAAAAGGCAGATAAAAGGAAAAGAGCAGAAACAGCGGGTAAAGATAGCAAAGCTGGAAAAGAAGCAGTTTAAAAAGGAAGTCAATTTCCAGTACCAGAAGTTCTTGGAGGAAAACCCGCAGATGCAGAAAAAGGCGCTGCGGAAACGGTTACAGAAACAGCGCATCAAGCGGGAGTACATCAAGGCGAGGAAGAAAGCGGCGGCAGGGAAAACAGCGGAGCAGGCATTTGAAAAGACAAAAAACGGTGCGGTCACTGTGGCAAGGAAGTTACAGGAGTTTGCGAGGAAAAACGCAGGACTTCTTGTGACGTTGGGCATCATGGCTCTGCTCCTTATGATGGTTATGGTTTCCGTATCGTCCTGTGGGGCGATGTTTGCGGATACGCAGTCCACCATATTAGCGGCAAGCTATTTAAGCAAGCCAAAGGAGATTGACGCCGCTGACTTACAGCTTACCCGTCTGGAGCTTGACTTGCAGAATGAGATTGACCGGGTGGAAACGGATTATCCGGGGTATGATGAATATTCCTATAATCTTGGTGCAATCGGGCATAACCCGTTTACCCTTATCGGCTATTTATCGGCAGTCCATACGGAATTTACCGCAAGTGAGGTGGAAAGCGAAATACAGGCTCTTTTTGATGAGATGTATACGCTGACGCTCACGCCAGATACGGAAACGAGGACGAGGACGGTCACAAAGACAGGCACAAGGACGGTCACTGATCCGGTCACAGGGGAAGAAACAAAGGAAGAATATGAGTATGAGGAGGAAGAAGAATATGAGGTCAGTATCCTCAGAGTGACGCTTACGGTCATACCGTTAGAGAACCTTGTTTCCGGGAAAATGGATACGGAACAGGCGGAGATTTTCGCCATGTACCGGGAAACAAACGGTCTGCTTCAGGAGTTCGCTTCCCCGCTTAACCTTTACTGGTATTATTATGTGTCGAGCTATTACGGATACCGGAAAAACCCGGTTACAGGGAACGAGGAATTTCACCGGGGCGTGGATATAGCAGTCCCCACAGGCACAACCGTATATGCGGCGCATGACGGTACGGTGACAGCGGCGGCATATGACAGCCACTACGGGAATTATGTTGCTATTGAGATTGACGGTTACACAACCAAGTATGCCCATATGGACAGCATCAGCGTGGGTGCGGGGCAGACAGTGGAAAAAGGTACAATTATCGGTTCAACGGGCAATACCGGGAGCAGCACAGGAAGCCATTTGCATATCGAATGTTTGTATGACGGGGAGTATTATAACCCGTTATTTTATTTCGATGTGGGCGAGGGTACGCTTTACGGGGAAACACCGGGCGGTCTGCCGGGGAACGCCATACCGCCGGATGCCTACGATGACGCATCGGTGCAGGCTCTTATGGAGGAAGCCGCTAAATATCTCGGCTACCCTTATGTGTGGGGTGGCTCAAACCCTTCCACAAGTTTTGACTGTTCCGGCTTTGTCTGTTGGGTATTTACTAACAGCGGGGTGCATAACCTTCCACGAACAACCGCACAGGGGATTTATGACCAGTGTACTCCGGTTTCCGCATCAGACGCAAAGGCGGGGGACATCATATTTTTTACCGGGACTTACAATTCTGCCGGGGCGGTGAGCCATGTGGGGATTTACTGCGGCAACGGAACAATGATTCACTGCGGAGATCCGATCAGCTACGCAAGCATCAACTCGTCTTACTGGCAGAGTCATTTTTACAGTTTCGGAAGATTAAATTAAGGAGGCATTTATGACAAAGGAACGCATTGAAAAGGAGCTTTCCAAAGTGGATGCGCAGCTTGAATCCTTGCAGGCGAAAAAGAAAGATTTGGAAGAACAGAAGCGCATGGCGGAAAGAACAGAAAAAATGGATATTATCGAAAAGCATAAAATCTCGTCCGAGAAGCTGCAATTACTCATTAAATTCAGCGAGGACGAGATTTTGAAGTTATTGGAAGAAAAAGAAAACGCAAAGGAGATGGCAGGAAATGAAGAAAAAGTTATCAGTTAGGGCGGCGGTGTCGCTGCTCTTGTCGGCATTATTGTTCTGTATGCCCGTAGGGGCGTTTCTGGCGAACAGCGGGAATACGGTAGATGCCTATGCGGAGGAAAGTGGCGGAACGTCAGAGGAAGGCAGTACCGAAACGGAAACAGAGGAAAATAAGGAAACCGGGGAAACGGAAGCCGAGTCCGGCGAGAATGAGGGGGAAACAGAAACGGAATCCGGTGACAGCGGGGAAGGAACGGAAAGCGGTACGGTATCCGGGAATGAAGTGCCGGAGCCGGAATGTACCTGTAAGGAAAAATGCACACAGTATTCCATTGACAAAGATTGTGAGGTCTGCAAGGGGGATTACAGCTTATGCGAATATGTGAACCCGAATGTAAAAATCACAATCTCCACTCCGTCCGGCTGGCACAATGACACCACGAAGGTACATATCTCCATTGAGGACGTGGCATATTCCGGCAACTTCTCCATAAAGACGGTGCAGGCGAAAGTGGCGCAGAATGGGAGCTGGACGGACATCACAGAGGATATGTATGTGGAGATTTCGGAGAATACCACCGTCTATGTGCTTGTGACAGACCAGAAAGGCAAGACCTATGAGAAAAACCGCTATATCAAGTGCTTTGACTTTACGAAGCCTACCTTAAACGCTGCGGTCAGTGACGGTCTGCTCTCCGTACAGGCGCATGATACGGATTCCGGCATCAAGGCGGTGTATGTAAATGGGTATGAGTTTAAGGAGCTTACCAATGGCGTGTTGAATATCCGCCTGCAGCAGTTTGACGCAGGCTACCAGTATTTCACCATTTCCGCAATGGACAATGCCGGGAATATGTCAGAGGTTTATAAAACCGCCAATCCTTATTATACCGATCCGGAAAAAGAGGACGGGAATGAGAAGAACCCGGCAGAGCAGCTTCCGGTGAACGCACAGGCAACCAAGCCTTCCTCCGCTACCGCACAGGTGACGGAACATACCAAGACGGACAGTGACGGGAACACCGTTTCCGAAAACAGCCTTGCAGAGCAGAAAAAGCAGGCTATGGCGGAAGCGGCGGCATCGGAGAAGAAAGAGGAATCCGGGGAGAAGGAGAAAAGCGAAACGGGGAAGGAATTTTATACAATCCAGACCGCATCGGAAAAAGTGTTCTACCTTATCATTGACCGGGACGGGGAGGAAGAAGTGGTTTATTTCCTGACGGAAGTTACGGAAAATGACCTGCTGAACGTGACAGCGGACAACAGCGATACCTTACCGCAAAATTCCGCCGCACTGGAATCCGCAATCCCTGTGACGGAGGGCGCACTTCCCAATAACAATGGGGAACAGGAAACGGAAGAAGAACCTGCGGAAGAAGCGGCAGAGGGCGGGGAGGAAAATACCGAAGAACCCGAACCGGAGCCGGAGAAAACAGGGGAAAATCCGGCAGCAACCTATATCATTCTTGGGATTGTGGCAGTTGCGGCTATTGGCGGCGGCTATTATTTCAAGGTAGTAAAGAAAAAGAAAGAGGAATTTCTTGACGAGGACGATGAGGAGGAGGACGAAGAAGAAGAATACGATGATGACGAGGAAAACGAGGATAATGAGGATGATTTTTTTGAAGATAAGGAAGGGGAGGACGAATAAATGCAGTTAGTCATAGCGGAAAAACCGAGCGTAGCAAGGAGCATTGCGGAGGTAATCGGCGCAACGGAAATCAGTGACGGATATATGGAAGGGAACGGTTATGTTGTGAGCTGGTGCGTGGGGCATCTGGTGGAGCTGGCACAGCCGGAAAGCTACGGGGAGCAGTGGAAGAAATGGACGTATGAGAGCCTGCCTGTCAAGCCGGAAACATGGCAGTATGAGATCAAGCCGGACACGAAAGCGCAGTATGACGTGCTTTTTAAATTGATGCACAGGGAAGATGTGTCGGCTGCGATCTGTGCCACTGACGCCGGACGGGAGGGCGAGCTTATCTTCCGTCTGGTGTATGAAATGGCAGGCTGTGACAAGCCGATCAAACGCCTGTGGATTTCCTCAATGGAGGAAAGCGCCATTCGTGAGGGGTTTGAGAATTTACAGCCGGGGAGTGATTACGATAACCTGTTCCATTCCGCACTGTGCAGGCAGGAAGCGGACTGGCTTGTGGGCATCAACGGTACAAGGCTGTTTACTGTCCTGTATGGCGGAAAGGTGTTAAAGGTGGGGCGGGTGCAGACACCCACCCTTGCGATGTTAGTAGACCGGGAAGCGAAGATAATGAATTTCCAGAAGGAAAAATATTACATGGCGCATATCCTGATGGACGGGATGGATGCCGCCACCGGGCGCATTGATGATAAAAAGAAAGCGGATGAGATTGCGGGGGGTTGCCAGAACGGGCAGGCTCTCACTACGTCCGTTGTGAAAGAGGAAAAAGCGGTCATGCCGCCGAAGCTCTATGACCTCACCACCCTCCAGAGGGATGCGAACCGTTTATTCGGTTTTACCGCAAAGCAGACCTTAGAGTATACGCAGAGCCTTTATGAGAAAAAGTTAGCTACATATCCGAGGACGGACAGCCAGTTTTTATCTGATGACATGGGGCAGACCGCAGAGGGCGTGATTGATGCGGTATTCAGTTCCCTGATGTTTGAGGAAAACAAGGATTCCAGACCGGACATAAAGCGGATTCTGAACAGCAAAAAAGTGACAGACCACCACGCCATTATCCCCACAATGGAGATAGGGAAAGCTGACCTTGCGGCACTGCCGGAAATGGAGCGTAAAATCTTGTCTTTGGTTGCGAACCGCCTGTTATGCGCCACCGGGGAGAAACATCTGTATGAAACGGTAAAGGCGGAGTTTTCCTGTAATGGACATACTTTTGCGGTTTCCGGGAAGTCCGTCACGCATAACGGGTGGAAGTCCTTTGAGGATGCCTTTAAGCGTTCCTTTAAAATCTCCGGGAATCAGGAGGAAGAAAAAGAGGAAGAGAAGCTGCCGGAACTGTCGGAGGGACAGGCATTTGACGGTGTGCAGACGAAAGTCAGCGAGCATTTCACTTCCCCGCCGAAGCACTTTACGGAAGATTTATTATTATCCGCAATGGAACGTGCCGGGGCGGAAGATATGGGCGATGACGTGGAGAGGAAAGGCTTGGGTACGCCAGCGACAAGGGCGGACATCATTGAGAAGTTAGTCAAGGACGGGTTTGTGAAGCGGGAGAAAAAGCAGATCATACCCACTGAGGACGGATTGAAGCTGATAACGGTGCTGCCCGATGTGGTGAAGTCCCCGAAACTCACCGCCGATTGGGAAAATGCCCTGACACTGGTAGCAAAAGGGGAACTTCCTATGGAGGACTTCATGGCAGATATTGAAAACATGGTGTCGGAACTGATACATACCTACCATGAGGTCAGTGACGAGCAGAAAAAAATGTTCGCACAGGAGCAGGCGGTTCTTGGGGTATGCCCGAACTGCGGCGGTCAGGTGGTAAAGGGAAAATTCGGTGCGTACTGCGTGAAAAAATGCGGCATGAACGTGAGCCGGGTAATGGGAGCTGCCCTTACCGATGCACAAGTGAAGGATATGCTTGCCGGGAAGAAAATCCTGTTAAAAGGGTTAAAAAGCAAGGCGGGCAAGCCCTATGATGCCTATATTATTCCGAGTGGGACGGAGGAATACCATTACACCAAAGACGGGGCAGAAAAAAGCGGGGTACAGTTTAAGTTTGTCATGGAGTTTCCGAAAAAGAAATCTTCTGGCGGGAAGAAAAAATAAGGGAGGAAGAAAGATGTTTACAACCGGGGATAAGTTATTAAACGTGATGAAAGAGGAAGAAATCAGCATTATGGAACTTTCCAGAATGTCGGGAGTGCCGGAGAGGACAATCATGGATATTCTGGCGGGCATCAGAGAGCCGGAGCTTGGCGTGGTATGCAGGATTGCGGACGGACTTGGCATCTGTGTCCATGAGCTTCGTGCCGATGAGGAACAGTATGCCATATCCGTACATAAGGATACCCTTGCAAAGTTGATCGTGGTCAGCGAGATAAACGGTGTGGAACTGGAGGAACTGATACATACCATTTTAGAAAAGGGCATTGAGGAACATGGTTTCTATGAGTAATGCCGGAGTGTAACAGGAAACAGGCTGCAAGATACGTTTTTTGTATTTTGCAGCCATTTTTTAATGGAGGATTGCCATGAGAAAATATGACGTAATTTCCGCACTCTCCGAAGAAACATCAAAGAGGGTGACGAGAAATGAAGAAAGCTGGAAGAAATATCTGAACACAGCTTCAAGGCTCTACAAATACCCGTTCAAAGACCAGCTCCTTATCTATGCCCAAAGACCGGACGCCACAGCCTGCGCTTCCATAGAGATATGGAATGAAAAAATGCACTGTTGGGTAAACAAGGGCGCAAAGGGGATTGCGCTTCTGGATGAAGAAGGGAGTCCCTACACCGGACTGCGGTACGTCTTTGACATATCGGACGTGCATAAGGCAAGGCGCATCGGGCGTTTCCCCCAGCTTTGGAAGATGCGGGAGGAACATCAGGAAGCGGTTCTGAACCGTCTGGAAGGGATTTATGGAGATACTAACAAGGAAGCAGGATTTACAGACAGGATCAGGGAGATTGCTTCCCGGATTGCACAGGACTGTTATGGGGAGCTTGCTTCGGATATGGAATATCTGAAAGAGGGAAGTTTTCTGGAGGAACTGGACGAACTGAATATTGCTGTTCGTGTCCGGGAAACGCTGGCGGACAGCATCGCCTACACCGTCTTAAAGCGGTGCGGCATGGAAGATGCGGAGCTGGCAGAGGAAATCCAGTTCCCCTATATCCATGAGTTTAATACAATAGAAACCCTGTCACATATCGGTGACAGCATATCCGATTTATCCAAGCCTGTGCTGATGGAGATTGGCAAAGCAATCGGGGCGTATGACAGGGAAATCGCCGGAAAGGAAGCAGCGAGAAATTTTGCCCAAAAAGGACTTGCAAATACCGCTGGCACACGCTATAATACTTTAAAGCGTGAAAGTGAAGCGGAGGACGTACAACATACCACACAGACCGGGAACGCCGGGGAAAGGGGAAATAATGATGAATCTGACCTACGAGAAGAACGGGGATTACATGATACCGATGTTACGGGTGGACGAGCAGCCGGAGGGGACGCTCACGAAATACGGGCTGATGAGGAAGAATTACTTACAGGAACACAAGAAAGGGATTTACACTGGGCTTCTGCTGAAAGGGAAGCTGAAAGAGCATCTTCTGACCATTCAGGAGCAGGCGGAGCAGAGGATGGAACTGCTGACCGGGCAGATGATGAAGCAGGAGGGAGTGACGGAAAAACTCAAGGCAGAGAACCAGATGCTCTGGGTTCAGAAGATGAACAGCATCAGGCACTCGGCGGAGGAAATCGTGCTGAAAGAGCTGGTATACAGCCTGTAAGTGAAGAAGCGACTGAAAAAACTGAAAATAAGGATTTACCAGAGCCGGACAGTGGCGAACCATTGCCCGGTCTTTCTTTGTCCGGAATAGAGAAAGGCATCTTGCAGTTTGATGAATTTATGGTGCATAAATGCCCGGATATTGCCGGGGTAATGCTTTTCGAGCCGGATAAGGATAAACAGACGGAATATATCAAAAACAGTTACCGGCATAAGGAATTTACCGAGTTTTATGTAGGGGAGGAAAGAGCCGGGTACAGGGCGGACGAAAACGGTCTGACGGTCTGGAAGGGGAGCTATTTAAACCGGACAGCGGAGGCAACTGTATCATGGGAAACTGTGAGGGACAGCATCGCCTTTTACATGGGAAAGGGCGAATATCTGAAAGAAGGGCAGATTCCGCAGTGGGAAGAACCGAAGGAAAAGGAAGTTTACCAGCAGCTTAGTTTATTCCCCACGATAGAGGAACAGATCGGCACGATAGAAGCGGCACAGGCAGGAGAAAAATATACCATGCCCGCCGCTTTTTCTCTGCCAAAGGAGCAGCTTGAAGCCATTTTACGCACAGGGGGCGGACGGGATAACAGCAGGAGCCGCATTTATGCCAAGTACCAGCAGGGCAAAACGCCGGAGGAAATGGCGGAGTTTCTGAAAAATGAGTACCGAACTACGGGGAAAGGCTTTGATTTTGGCAGCAATCCCATTTCCGTTTGGTTCAATGAATCCGGCATGAGCGTCGGCTACGGGATGTCCGCAAAGGAAAACCCGGTTGCGGTGATGGGATGGCAGGAAATAGAGGGCGTTGTCCGTTCTATGGTGGAGAATGGCTCTTACATGGGCGCAAATGAAGTGTTCCTTGTGGATGCGGTGGAACGTCAGAGGGTGTCAAATGACCTGTTCAATTTCTTTTGGGACGGTATCGGGGAAGCGCCGGAGAGCATACCGATTAAAAGCCACAACCACCCGGAGAGCATGACAATCCTGTGCGAGCTTTTATCCACACAGGAGGGGCGCGATGTCATCGCCGGGGAGCTTTCCCACGCAAAAGAGCAGATTGAAGCCGGGGAAAAGCAGATCAGGTGGCGGTATGTGAAAAAGCCGGAGCATCTGCTTTCAGAGATTGCGGATTTAAGTACAGAGAAAACGGAATACCCGGTACAGGACAGCATGGAGGTGCTGCATGAGGATTTTATTACACAGGATGAGATAGATGAGCGTCTGACAGGCGGCAGCAACTATCATCATGGGCAGTTCCGTATCTATGAGTATTTTATGGAAGGGCATGATAAGAAAGAAAATATTGCTTTCCTTAAAAATGAATACGGGACGGGCGGCGGCACTCCCGCCTTAATCGGTTCAGACCGGAGCGATGAATGGCACGATTCCAAAGGAATCAAACTGGGGAAAGGCAGGATAGGCGCTCCATACGCAAAAGTGCTTTTAAAATGGAACGTGGTGGAGAAGCGCATCAGGGAGCTTGTCAATGCGGATAAATACCTTACGCCGAAGGGCAAGGAAGCCTTTGCGCAGTACAAAAAAGAGCAGGCGGAGGAAGCCATGCGCCGGGAGCAGGAAAAGCTGGAGCATGGTGTCCGGGTAGAATGTAAAGATGCCATAGAAAAAGCGATTGCGGAGAAATTTGACGGTTACACCCTTCCGGGGGATACTGCAGAGGGCGTTATCCGGCAGTATGGGAAGGAACGTGTGGAAATCGTCCTTGCAAACACAATCATGCACTTATCCCATGACGGGCGGTTTTCCCCCGACAATAAGGAGTGGGCAAAAAGCCTTGTCCCTTCCGCTGACTGGCAGACCAGGGATTACCTCGTCACGTCCCACCCGGCTGTGCTGGACGGTTTTACAAACCAGACAAGGCGGTACATAGAGCGTGACAGGGAGCCGGAAAAAATTGCTGTACCGGAACAGGAAGCGGAAATTTCCGGGGAAAAATCCCAAAGTCCCGAACCGGAAAATAAAGCCAGCGACAATGAAAAAGCGCTGATGGAAAGGCTTGCGGAGATGTCCGCTGTGGTTAAAATCTGCGGTGCGCTTTCTATGAAAGATGTGGTCGGCTGGAACGAGGATACCGGGGCGGTTGCCATTGAGGATGACAGCAGGAGGTTAGAGGGCAAGGCGGTCTATGATACTCTGTTTTTAGAAGCCGCTGATTATGTCCTGATGCAGTCATTAAGCGGCAATACGGAAAAAGCGGTGGAAATGGATGCTCTGCTGAAGGAGGCTCAGAAGTATGCGGCACGTTATGAGAGCGAGCCAAAACAGCAGAGGGAAGGACACGCTGCGGAAGTTTCTGAAGCAGAGCTGTCAGAAGAAAAGAAGGAAGAACCTCTCCCGGATGCAGAGCCGGAAAATCTGACAGAAGAACCGGAACAGGAAGAAACAATACGCTTTACGGTTACGGAAACTTCGGATGCCTTTACAGAGCCTTATGCGGTATGGGACAGTGAAACACAGGATTATTATGTAACAGGCGATGGCACAGTGCCGACATTTTCCACACCGGAGGAAGCGGATGTTTTCTGCCAAAATCTCAACGGAGATTTACAGGGGAAAGAAGCAGAAAATGTGGTTACAGAGCCGGGAACTGTTTCAGAATCAAAAGATACTGCTGAAAAAGATGATTTCTCCGACATTGACACACAGGCAGTCCGGGAAGGTCTGGAAAAAGCCGGGATTGTGGACGGGCAGTTAGTAGATGAAACCGCCTTAGAAAACGATCCGTTTATCCGGCAGGTCATGGGCGATGTGGAAACGCTGACCGGGGGCAATTCGCCAGAGCCGGAAAAAGCATCACAAAAACAGCCGGAGATTGATAAAACAGGCGCAGCCAATTACCGCATTTCTTTCAATGAAGCAGAGAATACCGGGAAAGGATTTGCGCCGAAAGAGAAGTTCCGGCAGAACGTGGAAGCCATACGAACCCTTGAAAAGATTGAAAGTGAACGCCGCACTGCCACACCGGAAGAACAGGAAGTCTTAGCAAAATATGTGGGGTGGGGTGGTCTTGCCGATGCCTTTGATTCTTCCAAAGCGAACTGGGCGAATGAGTATCAGGAATTAAAGAGCCTGTTATCCCCGGAGGAATACGCTTCCGCAAGGGAAAGCACGTTAAATGCCCACTACACAAGCCCGGTCATCATTCAGGCAATCTATGACGCAGTGGGGAAAATGGGGTTTACCAGAGGGAACGTGTTAGATCCCGCCGCAGGCATCGGGAATTTTTATGGCTGTCTGCCGGAGGAAATGGCGGGGAGCAGACTGTACGGGGCGGAGCTTGACGGGATAACCGGGCGCATCGCAAAACAGCTTTACCCTCATGCGGACATTCAAATCACAGGCTTTGAGAATACCAGTTATCCCAATGACTTTTTTGACGTGGCGGTAGGAAATGTGCCTTTCGGACAATATAAAGTGTCTGACAGGCAGTATGACAAGCACAATTTTTTGATACATGATTATTTTTTCGCAAAGACTTTAGATAAAGTACGTCCGGGCGGCATCGTTGCCTTTGTCACTTCAAAGGGTACTATGGATAAGAAAAACCCGGAAGTGCGGAAATACCTTGCACAGCGGGCGGAACTATTGGGGGCGGTCAGGCTCCCGAACACAGCGTTTAAGGAAAATGCGGGTACGGAGGTCACTTCGGATATTTTATTTTTAAAGAAGCGTGACCGGGTATTAGATATTGAACCGGACTGGGTGCATCTGACGGAAAAAGACGGTATCGTGATGAACCAGTATTTCGCAGACCACCCGGAAATGGTACTCGGAAAAATGGAGATGGTTTCCGGGGCGCATGGCATGGAATCCGCCTGCCTGCCGGATACTTCCCTTCCCCTGTCGGCGCAGCTTAAAAATGCGCTCTCTTATGTGGAGGGCAGCATCGAACAGGCGGATTTCAATGAGATTGATGACGAGCTGGCAAGGGAGAACATACCCGCCGATCCGGAAGTGAAGAATTACAGCTACACCGTTGTGGACGATAAAGTGTACTACCGGGAAAACTCCATAATGAAGCCTGTGGACGTGTCAGAGAAGGCGGAGCAGCGCATGAAGGGCATGGTGGCGATCCGGGACTGTACGCAGGAGTTGATAAACTTCCAGTTGGACGAGTACCCGGAGGAAATGATTTTAAACAAGCAGGCGGAATTAAACCAGTTATACGATGTTTTCTCCAAGAAATTCGGTCTGCTGAACTCCCAGACCAACCGGAGGGCGTTCAATCAGGATTCCAGCTACTGCCTGTTATGCTCCCTTGAAAATCTGGACGATGAGGGGAATTTCATCGGCAAGGCGGATATGTTCTCCAAACGTACCATTAAAAAGCAGGAAGTTGTGACGAGCGTGGATACAGCAAGTGAAGCACTGGCGGTATCTTTAAGTGAGAAAGCGGGCGTGGACTTAGCCTATATGTCGGAGCTTGCGGATAAGAGCGTGGAGGAAATCACAAAGGAGCTTGCCGGGGTAATCTTCCAGAACCCGGTCACAGAGGAATGGGAAACCGCAGACGAGTATTTAAGCGGGAACGTGCGGGAGAAGCTGTCAGTGGCGAGAACCTTTGCGGAAAACCACCCGGAATATGCCATTAACGTATCCTCTCTGGAAAGCGTACAGCCGAAGGAGCTTGACGCATCGGAGATTGAGGTGCGTATCGGCGCAACATGGATTTCCACAAAATATATTGAGGACTTCATGCGTGAAACCTTTGAAACGCCGGGATACCTGCTTGAACGTAAGACAATGGGCATACAGTATTCAGGCGTGACCGGGCAGTGGAACGTGAAGGGGAAAAATGCGGACAGGGGAAACGCACTTGTCAATATGACCTACGGAACAGGGCGGGCAAACGCATACAGGATTTTAGAGGATTCCTTAAATCTGCGTGACACCCGTATTTTTGACATTGTGACAGAGGACGGGAAAGAAAAAAGAGTCCTCAACAAAAAGGAAACCATGCTTGCAAGCCAGAAGCAGGAAGCAATCCGGGAAGCCTTTAAGGACTGGGTGTTTCGTGATCCGGAGCGCAGGCAGGATTTATGCGCAAAATATAATGAGCTTTTCAATTCCACCAGACCGAGGGAATATGACGGTTCGCACTTAAAATTCCCCGGCATGACACCGGACATTGTACTCAGACCGCACCAGCTTAACGCTGTGGCGCATCAGTTATACGGGGACAACACGCTGCTTGCCCATTGCGTGGGGGCAGGCAAGACCTTTGAAATGATTGCGGCAGCAATGGAAAGTAAAAGATTAGGATTGTGTCAAAAGAGTTTATTTGTTGTGCCGAACCACCTGACGGAGCAGTGGGCGAGTGACTTCCTGCGCCTGTATCCGGGTGCGAATATCTTAGCGGCAACCAAGAAAGATTTTGAACCCGCCAACCGGAAAAAGTTCTGTTCCAGAATCGCAACCGGGGATTACGATGCTGTGATTATCGGACATTCCCAATTCGAGAAAATCCCGCTTTCCACCGAAAGACAGATGGCGATGATTGAAAGGCAGATAACGGAAGTTGAAATGGCAATCGAAGCGCTCAAAGCGGAAAACGGCGAGCGATACTCCATTAAACAGATGGAAAAAACAAAGAAATCACTGTCCGCAAGGTTGAGCCGGTTAAATGATTCCAGCCGGAAGGACAATGTTGTGACCTTTGAACAGTTGGGCGTGGATCGGCTGTTTGTAGACGAAAGCCATAATTATAAAAACCTGTTCCTTTACACAAAAATGCGGAACGTGGCGGGCATCGCACAAACGGAAGCGCAGAAATCTTCGGATATGTTTGCCAAGTGCCAGTATATGGACGAACTGACCGGAGGGAAAGGCATCACATTTGCGACGGGTACGCCAATCTCAAATAGCATGACGGAATTATACACTAATATGCGTTATCTCCAGTACA
>ERZ779631.372-NODE-372-length-15988-cov-6.328124_pt1 | contig 15988 bp, 12 predicted proteins | sample MGYA00514193_ERZ779631 | MGnify/ENA primary metagenome ERZ779631 (study PRJEB29562, sample SAMEA4376710) | mouse gut metagenome | isolation source: Cecum | study: EMG produced TPA metagenomics assembly of the A DSS colitis mouse model was used to assess the...
TTTGATAGAGATGAATGTGGAGAAGGTAGATAAGAGCAACATTGTCCGCCGTTTATAACACGGCAGACAATGTTGCTCTTATCTACCTTCTCCACCTTCATCTCGATCAAACCATCATCGATCAGTACGCGCATTCCCTCTTCCAAATCTTCATAGAGGCGGTTATAAGTCACGCTTACAATGTCCTTTGTCCCTTCCACTTCCTCCGCAGTAAGGGTGAACAATTGTCCTTCTTCCAAAGTCACTTTGCCTTCTTTAAAATTTTTCACGCGCACTTCCGGTCCCTTGGTATCCAATAAAATGGCAATTGGTCTGCCCACCTCCTTGCGAAGTTTCTTCACCATATCCATTCTTTTCTTATGATCCTCGTAAGTTCCATGGGAAAAATTGCATCGCGCCACATTCATCCCCTCTATCATCATCTGTCTTAGCACGTCCTCATTATCTGTTGACGGCCCTAGTGTACATACAATCTTTGTTTTCCTCATTTTTATAACCTTGCTCCTTTCTCAACTCGCGAATTTCTGCCCGAATTACTATCGGTTTTCTGTCAGCTATCTACTTCTATTTTATACTGAGATACTATATTTTAAACGAACGTTGACATATCTCATACGATAACTTTATAACAGCGCCTCCATCGTATCATAATATTCCGATTTTCGGCAACTGATCACTTCAATAAAACGAGCTCCCGGTGGTGGAAGCACCGGGAGCCCGTTTTATATATACAAACTAAGGGATATAGGTATACGCTTACTTTATTAAGATGTCGGATTACTCCACATCCTGCAATGCCGCAAAATCCTCTTCGCCCGTGCGGACTTTAACTACTCTGTCAACATTGTATACAAAAATCTTACCGTCTCCGATATGACCTGTGTATAGAGCTTTCTTAGCTGCTTCTACAACATCCTCTACCGGAATCTTGCTGACTACGACCTCAACTTTAACCTTCGGAAGCAAAGTCGCATCCATCTCGACGCCACGATACATCTCTCCGGCGCCTCTCTGAATACCGCAGCCCATGACCTGTGTCACCGTCATACCCGTTACACCCAGATCGTTCATTGCCTTTCTGAGCTGGTCGTATCTGGACAATTTCGCAATGATAGCTACTTTGTACATACCCGTTGCGGATACCATCGGAACCTGTGCGACCTTGACCGCCGCCTCCTTCTGGATATCGGAAGCCGCATCATAGTCTTCCGTTCCGAGATTCGTATTCTCATTAATATCCATAGCCATTGTATTCGATACATCCATAATACTGAAACCGGAATATGCTGACGCAAGACCATGTTCCATAACATCCAGACCCACGATTTCCTCTTCCTCAGAAGCCCGAAGTCCGATGACCGCCTTGATAATCACAAAAGCGAGCGTGATTGTTACAGCCGTCCATACTGCAACAGCCGCAAACCCGATAAGTTGTAATCCAAGCAGCTCAAATCCGCCGCCATAGAACAAACCTACAAGCTCATTACCTGCTGCATCTGCAATAGAATAACCCGGCGCCGTATTTGTTGCAAACAAACCGACCGCAATGGTACCCCAGATACCGTTCAAGCAGTGTACCGCAACCGCGCCTACAGGGTCATCAATACGCAGTTTGTAGTCCAAGAACCATACACCGAATACTACCAGCAGACCCGCAACCGCACCGATTACGATAGCGCCGAAAGCATCTGTCACATCACATGGCGCCGTGATTGCAACAAGACCTGCCAAAGATGCATTCAAACACATAGATACATCCGGTTTACCATACTTAATCCATGTAAAAATCATGCATACTACCGTGGCGATCGCAGGGGCAATTGTTGTCGTGACGAAGATAGAACCTAACTGCTCCACGGTCGTAGCCGCCGCACCGTTAAATCCGTACCAGCCAAGCCATAAGATGAATACGCCCAATGCACCAATTGGGATGTTATGTCCGGGGAACGCATTCACTTTCGTAATTTTACCGTTTTTGTCTTTTGTGAATTTACCGATTCGAGGTCCGAGAATTTTTGCACCTATCAGTGCAGAAATACCTCCCACCATATGTATTGCACAAGAACCTGCAAAATCATGGAATCCAATCTGGGATAGCCAGCCGCCGCCCCAAATCCAGTGCGCCTCGATGGGGTAAATCAATGCAGAGATTACTCCCGAATAAATACAGTAGCTCAAGAACTTCGTTCTCTCCGCCATTGCACCGGACACAATTGTTGCCGTAGTCGCACAGAACACTAAGTTAAACACGAAATTAGACCAGTCAAAATCGGCATAACTTGTAAAAATGTCAAATCCCGGCTTACCAATCAAGCCGACCATATCCTCACCAAACAGCAGCCCAAAACCAATCAGGATAAACACTACTGTACCAATGCAGAAATCCATCAGATTTTTCATGATGATGTTGCCCGCATTTTTGGCTCTGGTAAAACCCGTCTCAACCATGGCAAACCCTGCCTGCATCCAGAATACCAAGGCTGCACCGATTAAAAACCAGACGCCGAAAATCTGTCCGTTTAAAACCTCCATAATCTCTTCTGTCATAGATAAATCTCCTCCTCACATTTGACATACCCCCAATCAAATAAAAAAGCGGAGCCAATGGTTTCCTCACATAAGCTCCATTGCTCCGCATTCCTTAAATCAGGTCATATGTACATTTTTCAAAAGCACAAGCATCTTACATTCCACAAGCCCTGCTTTTTATGCAAAAGAAAAAGGCACTTCGTATCGTCTCGAAGCGCCTTTGCTTTTACGAACTGAATTGTAGCACCATATTAACCGGGTGTCAACAAGTATTTTTATTATTGTGTCAAAATTTGACCAAACATCCAAATCGTTTCGGCAACCCGCATTGCCTTAATACGGCTCAAACGCATTCATTAACGTATCTACATCCTCTTCGTGCCCCGGAGTATAAGATACAATAAAATAAATTACACGATTACCTTTCTTGGTAATATAATAGCTCTGGTTCATCTTCGCCACACCGTAATCCATGGTAGCAGTATACTTATCACACTCCAGACCGCCGACCTTCACATTGTCAGGCTCATCCCATGTAATAGGCACATCCGGAAACAACGTCTTTATCTGTGATTGTAGCACTTCTATATATTTATCCGTTGACAATGTTGTTTTTTCGGCTGCAAGGCTGAGGTTCGGGTCTCCTGTGCCCAAATTCTCCGGGGTAGGAAGATAAGTCATAAGTTCATAGACCGTCGTCAATTCCGTATAGTCTATCACTTTCTTCCCGTTCTCTTCGTAAACTGCCTTAACATAATCTTGTCCCATAGAAATAAAATTATCCAATTCCTCCTGCGTCGCAACAACATATCCCTCGGGAGCATTAAATCTGACTCCCACCCACTCGCTCTCAAAACCGTTGTCAGACAGCGTTCCTTTGCTGTACTTCGCACCGCCGCATGCCGTTACGGATAACAGCATAAGAACCGCCAAGGCTACTACTCCTATTCTTTTGTTCATCACTTTCTTCCCCTTCCAATTATCTTATTTTTACGCCAAATCAAACTTTTCTGTTTCTGCGCGATTGATAATCCATGTAATATTATACCGTGTAGTAAGTATCCGGTCAATCGGGGACTTGTCGCTCTCTCCGAAAATCTCAGTGTACCTCTCACTGATTCTTTGAGACTCTATAACAATTAATCCTCGGCGCCTCAAAGTCTTTCAGCGCAATCCTTCGCAACTGCTTCTCTTCAATATACGGCGCGGCAAGACTCTCCGGCACAAAGCTTATACCGTCAAAAGTAATCAGGTACGGAATCAGTTTCGTACTGTTGTCAATCTCAAATCCGAACTGGTAATGTGGCGGAAAAAGTTCTCTGATAAAAACACCCACCTCCTGCAAGGCAAAGTTACAATACAAATAATTGGAGTGAATCAGTTCTTCCTTCGTAATGCCATCTTCATATGCTGCATTCTCATGTCCCGCGACAAGCACGAGTTTATCCGCGGCAAATACCTCACACCTAAATCCCGCATGGTAAAACGGCAGATAAGAATATGCCACATCAAGCATATTATCCTGCAATGCCTGTAATAAATCCGTAGAATGCCCGATTGTAATTTTTACCGCATTTTCAGGATGCATCGCCATATACTTTCTGATTACCGGAAACAGATAACATTCATAAATCGTATTCGTCGTGCCGATGCGAAATGTATTTGCATACTTTTTCAGAGAATTCACTTCCTGAATGCCGATGCTTTGCAGTTCTAAAATCCTTTTAGCATAGTAAAGAAACGCTTCTCCTTCTTTGCTCAGCGTCACCTTTCTTTTATTCCTGTCGAAAAGCTGTTTCCCGACCTCCCGCTCTAATTCCGCAATCCGGTTCGTCACCGTAGACTGCGCAACAAACAATGCGTCCGCCGTTTTTGTAAAGTTTCGGTACTCCGCCAATGTAACAAAAGTCTGTAACTGCTGTGTATCCATGTTCCACCCCTCTTCCCGGATTGCAATATCCGCCTAATACACCTACGCCCTTATAGATTCAGCATATTCTGACTGACCTTACATCAGGTTGAACGATCAGCATTGTATTATCAAGAAATCAAATTATTAATATCAATTTAATTCTATTTACAAATAATATAGCACCACGCTATGATGATTACAAGCAATAGAATTTCAAAGTTAAAACAATATTAAATATGCCAAAACGGAGGAAGCCATGTATACAAATCCCATCACAATACGACAAATTCCGTGTAATCACCCGGATTTTTTTCAATTATGCCAAGAACTGGATCTGTTTCTCAACAAAGCAATCGGCGGGGAACACAAACGGGAAAAATATAAGAAATACAATCATACAGACACCATGGACTATGTGATTATCGCCTATGACGGGCAACATGCCGCAGGATGTGCTGCATTACGGAAATATTCAGAAACTGAAATCGAATTAAAGCGAGTGTTTGTACAAGAATCTTATAGGGGGCAACATATCGGCGAACAGATGCTTACACATCTGATTGAATATGCACAGAAAGCGGGGTATCAAAATATGCTTCTGGAAACAGGCATATTTCTTAATTCTTCCGTGCGCTTATATAAACACTGCGGATTTGAACAGATTGATAATTACGGTGATTATAGGAATATGCCAGAATCGCTCTGTATGGGCCTGAGGCTCAAAGCAAATCGCTGACCAAGTTCAATGCGGGACCGCTTTCTCTCCTTGCATTATCCGTCTTCTTCTATATATAATATTATATATTTACAGAAAAAGAGGAGACGGACATATGGCCAGAATCGTTGACATCGACGTGGGAAATAAGGAAAAGCTATGCAGTATCTGCAAGGCGCTTTCTGTACCGGCCCGAATTGATATTCTTAAGCTAATCGAAAACAAAGGGATGAGTATCAGTGAGATTTCAGAGGAACTGAATATCCCTCAATCAAGTGTGACATTTCATATCAAGGTTCTTGAGCAGGCAGATTTAATAAGCATAGAGGAACGTCCGGGAATGCGGGGAACCCTGAAGCTGTGCACCAGAAAGACAGATTATATCAATATCAGCGCCTATCAGAAAAACAGTAATATTAACGGATACAAAAGCTTTGAAATGCCCGTTGGCGCCTACTTTGATTTTGATGTAATGCCTACCTGCGGCATTGCAGGCGAACATGGTATCATCGGCGTCGAAGATAAAATAACTTCCTTTTATCTCCCGGAGCGGATTAAGGCAGGTCTCTTATGGACTGCGGGCGGATACGTAAAATATCGCTTCCCCAATATGCTTCCTCCAGAAGCCCAACCCTGTAAATTAATGTTTACTTTAGAGATATGCTCAGAGGCACCTAATTACCACGAAGACTGGAAATCAGATATCACCTTTAAAGTGAACGACTTTGAAGTGGGCACATGGCGTTCCGGAGGTGACTATGGTTCCAGAAGAGGGAGACTGAATCCGGCAGTCTGGGAAGCGGGCTCTACTCAATACGGAGTTATGTTGGGAATTGAAATCAACACGGAGGGAACACTAATCAACGGAAAGAGATGTTCAGATGTAAATATAAATATACTTTTTCAAGAGGAACGGCGCTATATTGGATTTGAAATTTGTAATAAACCAGATGCACTATATATTGGCGGGTTCAACATCTTCGGAAAAAATTTTGGTGACTATGCACAGGATATCATTATGGGCGTAGAATACAGAAACTAAAAGAGAGACGATATGAGTACAATTGTTCATATCGTCTTTTTTATTGATTTTATAACAGTACTATTGATATAAATATGCTAAAATAACGTGAAATAGCATGAAATTAAGATAAAACGTCAGTAAAATTGTTGAATCAGGGTTGTATTATGCTAAAATATACTTGTAAGTATCAATAATAATAATATAATCATTATGAAGAGGGCTATGATGAAGAAGCAGACAGCATGTTATAACAAAGATTATCCCCGCCCGCAGATGGTCAGAGATTCTTGGCGCAGTTTGAATGGAGAATGGGAATTTCGATTTGATGATGACGGACAGGGAAAAAGAAATCGTTGGTATGAAAATTTTCAAAGCGAAATGAAAATTCAGGTTCCGTTCTCTTATGAGACAAGATTGAGCGGAATCAAAACGGAGAAAGAACATTTTTGTATCTGGTATGCAAGGAATCTGGAATTCAGCAAATCAGAACTTGTCAGAAAACGAGTGTTGCTTCATTTTGAAGGGAGTGATTATCTGACCAGTATCTGGATTAACGGAAAGAAGGTCGGGGAGCATAAAGGCGGATATACGCGTTTTAGTTTTGACATTACAGATTACTTGACAGAAGAAAACAGAATTGTGGTACGGGTGGAAGATTCTTTTGATGAACAGCAGCTCCGGGGAAAACAGAGATGGAGAGCTGAAAGTTTCCGATGCTGGTATGTCCAGACAACAGGAATCTGGAAAAGTGTATGGATGGAAACAGTAGATGAGGTCCATATTTCTTCTTTAAAGCTTACACCGGATATTAAAGAAAGATCACTAAAAATCGATCTGGATGTCGAGACCGGAGTTAGCGAAGAATGTAAGAATATCCGTGCCGAAGTACAGATTGCTTTTAGGGAGAAACTAATAAACACTATTGAATTCCCAGTCGGAAGATACCATACGACTGTGAAGATAGATGTGACTGATATCGATGAGGGCACCGAACTAAACGGAATCCACTTGTGGTCACCGGACCAGCCTAATCTATATGATTTCAAAATACTGCTGTACCATGGTACCCGTTTATGCGATGAAGTCGGCTCCTATTTCGGAATGCGCGAGATAACCACTTATCATGGCAACGTTCTCTTGAATGAAGAACCAATTTTTCAACGCTTAATATTGGATCAGGGATATTGGAGCGATTCAGGATTAACGCCTCACTCAGAGGAAGCAATCATCGAGGACATTACCAAGACAAAGGAACTGGGATTTAACGGAGCAAGAAAGCATCAAAAAATAGAAGATGAAAGATACTATTACTGGTGCGATGTGTTGGGACTGCTGGTTTGGTGTGAGATTCCTTCGGCATATCGTTTTGGCGACAGGACAGTCCACAATTGCATGAGGGAAATCTCTGAGATTGTAGAACAACATTATAATCATCCTTCTGTTATCGTATGGACCGTATTTAACGAATCGTGGGGAGTGAACGAAATTCGCACGGACAGGCAGCAACAGCATTTCACGGAAGCCGCTTATCATATGATTAAGTCTCTGGATAAATTAAGACTGGTGGTATCCAATGATGGTTGGGAACATACCGTTTCGGATATTATTACACTTCATGATTACGAGGAAGACACAGAGGTGTTCTTTGAGCGGTATGACGGAAATCCGGAAAAAATACTGGAAGGAGGGATTTATCACAATCTAATCAAATCAGCTTTTGCAGAAAATTATCATTATAGCGGTCAGCCTATTATGATCAGCGAATATGGGGGAATAGCATTTCGCAACGAACAGACGGGCTGGGGATATGGCAATAAAGTACAAACAGCGGACGAATTTATCACCAGATATGAGCGCATTACATCCGCAATCAAAAAACTGCCATATCTGTGCGGGTATTGTTATACCCAGCTAACAGATGTACATCAGGAGATCAATGGATTGATGGATGCAGAACGCAATTTCAAAGTGGCTCCTGAAATTATTCGGTCAATTAACCTAAAAAGACTCGGCAGCAGAATGAAAGGAAGTGAGGCGACGGAATGAGAAGAAAAATCAAGATCATTATGACACATTATGATGGTCAAAACCTAATGACAACAAAAGAGCCTTTGTTTTTCCGCGAAGACGAAAAAGGATATCGGGCAACAGAAGCTAATCTGTTCAATATATACGATCAAGTCCGATATCAAGAAATCATTGGATTTGGAGGCGCGATTACTCAGGCAAGCGCAGTCAATCTGATGAGGATGAGCGAAAAAGATCAGGAAACAGTAATGAGAGGCTATTTCGATAAGGAAGAGGGTCTCGGATACAGTTTGTGCAGGACGACAATCAACAGTTGTGATTTTTCTACAGAGACGTATTCCTATGACGATACGGAAAACGACTGGGAGTTGACAAATTTTAGTATTGAGCACGACAGACACGATGTAATTCCTATGATCAAACGGGCAATGGCCTTAAATACTGAATTGAGGATTTTTTCATCTCCGTGGAGTCCGCCGGGCTGGATGAAAACAAACGGGCGCATGGATAAAGGAAGATTCCTGAGAAAAGACTGTCAGCAGGTGTGGGCGGATTACATTGTCAGATTTATAGAGGAATACGAGAAAGAAGGAATTCCTCTATGGGGAGTGACAATTCAGAACGAGGCTCATGCCCAGATGGGATGGGAATCCTGCTATTATACCGCCGAGGATGAGCGGGAATTTGCGCAAGAATATTTACGCCCGGCACTAAACAAAGCCGGACTGAATGAGAAAAAAGTGTTTTTCTGGGATCATAATAAAGAAAGAGCTTTTGACAGGGCACTGGCAGTCTTGTCAGAACCGGAATCCAGAGAAGCCCTTGATGGCATTGCAGTTCACTGGTATGCAGGAGATCATTTCGGAGCTTTGGAAGCATTTCATCAGATGTATCCAGAAAAGTTAATTTTAGGGACAGAAAGCTGCGTGGGCACCGAGCAGAAAAAGTGTTACGAAACAGGAGAAAAATATGCGCATGACATTATCGGAAATTTGAATCACTGGGCTTGCGGATGGGTCGATTGGAATATGATTCTGGATTCTGACGGCGGCCCGGATCATTGGAAGGACGAACAGACCGCTTTTAAAGAAATATTTGAGAAAAACGGACGTAAAGAGGAATCCTTAAATGAAATTGAAAAAGAATTTCTGCTGCCATGCACTAAAACAGGAATCTGGGTAGGCGAAGCGCCCGTCATAATGGATTCCGAAACAAAGGAAATCAAATACTCCTGTTGCTATTATTACATTGGTCACTTTAGTAAATATATACAGCCGGGCGCTGTAAGGATAGGCAGTTCCATATACACCTCAGCTTTGGAGGCTTGCGCGTTTGAAAATCCTAATGGCGGGAAAGTGGCTGTAGTGTTAAACCCGGGAGACATCTCCAGAAAATTAACATTGCGTTATCAAAACGAAATTGCAGAAACAGAGCTTCCGGCTCATAGTATCGCAACCTATTTATTCCAATAGGATTTGTAAATAAAAATATCAAAATAAGGAGGATTTATATGAGAAAAAAATTAGTTAGTTTACTGCTTACATCAGTGATATGCCTAAATGTTCTGGCAGGGTGCGGTTCAAAACCGGCACCGGAAGAGAAGAAAACTCCGGAGGCATCAGATGCGCTGCAGGAAGAGACTGCAGCCGGTACAGAAGAAGTGTCTGCAGGCGAAGCAGCGACAGACAAAGATACTGCAGTCGATACAAATATGACAGCAGAATTAAACATCTGGTCATCAGGAGAAGAACTACAGCGTTTCGTCGAAGGATTTAATAAAATATATCCGAACATTACTGTAAATATTACCGTGATTCCCAACAAGGAATTTTTGTCTAAACTTACTCCGGTTCTTTCCGGCGGGCAGGATGTACCTGATATTTTTACCGGGGAATCCGATTATGTAAAATATCTGGTAAATGCCGGTGTATGGGATGATCTGACTCAGGAACCTTATCATGCAGCAGAGAAACTTAACGATATATGGGATTATGTGAAAAATGTCGGCACGGATGACAGCGGTGCGGTGCGCGCGTTAAGCTGGCAGACAACTCCGGGATCTGTAATTTATAGAAGAGATTTGGCGGAAAAGGTTCTGGGAGTAAGCGAACCGGAAGAAGTGTCAGCGTATTTGTCCGATTATAACAAGATGTTGGAAACAGCAGCTGCCTTTAAAGAAAATGATATCACCATGTTTGGGAGCTGGGAAGATGTCATGCTGATGGCATTGTCTGATAGACAGCAGGCATGGGTTGTGGACGGAAAACTGGTTATTGATGCTAAGATGGAGACGTTTTTAGACATTGTTAAAGAGATTTATGAGAAAAAATATGATCTGAATGTTTCCCAATGGGATCCGGAATGGATTGCAGGTGTGGAGAGTGATAATGTATTCTGCTACGTACTTCCTACGTGGGGCTATTCCTTTATGGTCAAAGCTAACGCAGTAAATACCATGGGAAAATGGGGGCTTTGCGAAGGACCGAATCCTTATATTAACGGCGGAACATGGCTTGGAATTTATAAGGATAGTCCAAATAAGGATGCTGCATGGGCATTCATGGAATATGTAACATTAAATTCAGAAGCGCTCCGGGAATATGCAAGTCTCTACGGAGAGTATGTTGGGTGTAAGACAGCAGATGATGCATTAGCACAGGAGACAGGCGAAGAAAATCTTGCAGGACAGAATCTATATGAATTTTATAATCAGGTGATGGCGAAAAATCCGAATGTAACAATCACGGAGTATGACGGACAGATTAACACTGCATATAAAAATGCCGCAAAGGCTTATGCAACAGGAAAGGTCACAAAAGAAGAAGCGATAACACAGTTTAAAGAAGATGTAGCTACAGCTTATCCTGATCTGATAATTGAATAATTTTGATAATTGAACATAATGGTCGGCGAAGAAGCTGCTGCACAAATATTTCAAACAATGGCGGCAGCTTTCTTCACCACTATTCCTAGGAGGTGGGCGAATGAGGAAAAAGAATATAAATGACAGGAGTGGTTATGGATATTTGTTTATATTGCCCTTTTTTATAGCTTTCATTTTTTTTGGACTGTATCCGGCAGTGTTTACATTTTCATTGAGCCTCCAAAAGTGGGATGGTCTGGCACCGGAAAAATTTACCAAGCTGGCTAATTTCGAAAGACTGCTGTCCGATAAGGTGTTCTATCTTAGCGTCTGGAATACATTACGCATCTGGCTTATTAGCTTTATACCTCAGATTCTTGTTGCTTTACTTCTTGCAGCGGTATTTACAACATACAAGGTAAAGGGAATGGGTATTTTCAGAGCAATTTTCTATCTGCCGAATCTGCTTACGGCTGCATCTGTAGGACTTTTATTTCATCTTCTTTTTAATGGGAATAAGTCTGTGGCAAACAATATATTAGAGGCACTTCATGTAAGCGGAGCGCCCTTTGAATTTTTTAATGATCCGGTATTTACATCCAATCTGACCTCTTATATTCAGTGGTGGATGTGGTTTGGCTATACAATGATTCTGGTTATGTCCGGAATCACTACAATAGACAAGAATCTTTTTGATGCCGCCAGAATCGATGGCGCGGATAGGGGACAAACTTTCCGAAAGATAACACTGCCTCTGATCCGACCTACTATTGTTTATATTACGATTACCTCGATTATCGGCGGTATGCAGTTGTTTGATGTACCGGCAACTATGTCAGACGGAACGGGAGAACCGGACAAAGCGATTCTGACAATTTCAATGTATCTGTATAATCAGGGATTTAAAAATCACAATTACGGTTATGCGGCAGCAATTTCCGTAGGATTATTTGCGATAATCTGTGTTATGAGTTTTGCATCTTTGAAAGCCATGAAGAAAGGAGGCAATAAAGATGATTAAAAAAGGGATTAAAAACTTTGTAATTTACGGACTTCTTCTGCTTCTGGTGGCTATTACACTGGTTCCTTTCTATTTGATCACAGTGAACGCTACCCATTCCAGCTTCGACATCGTAACACAGCTCAACCTGCTTCCGGGAAAATATTTGACAGAAAATTACAGAAAACTACAGGAATATGTAAATATATGGAGCGGTTTTTGCAATAGCCTGCTGATTGCAGTGGTTTTTATGACAGTCTCAGGATATCTTGGCGCATTGGTAGCATTTGGCTTTGAAAAATATCAGTTTAAGGGTAAAAGAATACTGTACATGATCGTGCTTGCTTCCATGATGATTCCCAGTCAGGTAAGTATCATTGGGTTTTACAGACTCGGACTTAAAATCGGACTGGTAAATAAATTGACCACTTTTATGTTTCCCTTTTTTGCACCCGGCGTAAGCAGCGTGTCTACTATTTTTTTCCTTAGAGGAATGATTTCACAGGGAATCTCAACCTCTCTTCTGGAAGCCGCACGGATGGAAGGATGTTCGGAATTTCGAATTTTCAACAGAATTGTTTTACCGTGTATTATGCCCGGAATCGCCACTATGTGTATCTTCAATTTTGTAAACAGTTGGAATAATTATATTGGTCCGTTAATCATGATTACTGACACAAAGAAATATACCATGCCGATTTTAATCTCTCTGGTGAAAGGAATTTATTTAACAAATTATGGAGCAATGTATCTGGCGGTAGGTATTTCCATTTTGGTAGTGGTGATAATATATCTATTTTGTTCAAAATATATTATAGACGGTCTGACCATGGGCGCAGAGAAATAACCATTTGAGTACAGGCGGCGTATCCATCATCTCAGGCACTCTTTTTCAGTGCGTGTCGGGACCATTTCCTCCCTTTAATCCTCCCGGCAATCGCCGCCAGTGCGCAGACGCTTCCGCAAACACAGATAATTACCGCCGCATATTGTCCGAATCCTTCCCATTCATTGTGATACAGCCTTTTTACAAAAGGAAGGGCAAGCACAATCAGAAGATACCAGAATGCCGGAACAAACAGCCTGCAATGCCCCCATCCTTTCACAATACGTCCCCGAATCTGCACTGCCGCCAGATAAATAATGCACAGAAAAACAAAATATGTTGCCGTTCCGATGAATGTATGAAGCCTGTCAGCATTGAGCCACCCGTCCATCAAATGCATTTTGTCTAACATAGCCGGCAGAAAAATGGACACCGTAATTCTTATCCCGTTTACAAAAACGGTAGTCGCATAGGCAAAAATCATGCTAAAACCAAACCACACAGACTCCCTTATTAGTGTGCCGCGCTCTTTACTCCCGTCTCTTTCTTCCGGCTGACGCGAAAACAAGAAGGAACACACCAGCATCAAAAACACAATCAACATAAACCTGCTTCCCGAACATGACGGCGCAATCAAAAACTGATGATAATGATTGACATATCCTCGATGCGGAAGGTATTCAAAAGATATGCCGCCAAGGACACTGACCCACCAAGTGGTGGGTGTCAGTATCCATCTAAGGGCATCACTGTCATTTGTCCTGCAAAAATGATTCATCACAAGAGTAACTATGGCTGCCGCCATAAACAGCAGCCGGTAATCCCAAAGTATTCTTTTAACATAATCTATTTGATTTCGATAGTATGTAAGTCGCTCCTGCTTCATCTTAATATCTCCCTATGATTCACCGTACATAATTTTCCGTAGGTTATCTTCTCCATCTCTATATTCGATTCTCTTTGATCAGCCTGCTCTACATCTTGTCTTCAGCGAGCTTCTCCGAATAACGCTTTTTTACTACTGCCGATAAAACTGTTATCGCTACCAGCATACAAATCAGCATCACTTCTCCCGGTTCCGAACCGACTCTGTAACCGACTGCCAGATTCGACACTTCCAGAGGAAGCGGCAAGGGCTGGTCCACATCAGTGGCTTCACCATCAGGATTACGGACAACATCCAGCACTGCAATAAATGATGTATATGGTGTTATCATATGATAATCCAATCCGATCTGCGTCACTTCTTTCTGTACCTCCGGATTGTCCCCACTCGCGCCGTAATCAGTCAGCCGTTCTACACGTTTACGAGCCCACAGATAACCTACAGCATCATTTTGACCGCCACTTTGACTTAATATCGCGTCCGCAACGTTAATGCTCTGGGAGTATGCACCCTGTCCGGTCATACCGTCTATACGAATAGTTCCCTTTGCCTCACCTTTCCACTTTCCGAGCAGCACGATGGGCTTCTGTGCATAGAGCGTAGGAAGAACCGTCGGCTCCACATCATAAGTATCAAATCCTTCAAACGATACCTTAATGTCCGTCAACACAGGCGACTGTATGTAAGTGCGGAAACGCTCCGCCATCTCGTTCGCTTCCTCTTCGTCAGTGACAACAAAAGGCTCTCCCTGTCCAATTGTGGCAATACCGTTAATCAAGTGGCGGTTGACCGCCGTACCGATTCCGAAGGAGAAAAAGTCCGCTTTGTCCAAATTTTCATTCATCATGTCAAAGACTTCCGATTCTCCATACACATAACCGTCGCTTATGATCACAATATTACGGGAAGCATTCTCATCTTCTGGAATACGCAGCGCATCTTCCACCGCCATGGCAAGCTCGGTTCCACCGCCGCCTTCTTCTTTGTCAATAATACGGATTGCCCTATTAATATTTTCTTCCGTAGCCGGGAGCGAACGTCTTGACATCTGAAACGAATCCCCCGAAAACAGAATCAGGTTAAAAGTGTCCGTCTCGCGCAATCCGGATACCAGATTCTTAATCAGCTCTTTGGCGGTATCAAGCGGAAAACCATACATGGAACCGGACACATCCAGAACAAAAATATATTCTCTGGGCGGAGTGTCCTCTACCTCATAACGTTCCGGCGGCTGTATCATCAGCATAAACGTATTTTCCTTGTCAGTCTGACTCGTAATCAGCCCGGTATTAATCTGTTCGCCTGTCAGTTTATAATCCAGAATAAAATCACGGTTGCCGGCATAATCCGACGGATTTGACAGACTGACATGCGCTTTCGTATTTTCGTCCCAGCCAATATTGATGTCATGCGAACTGCTCGAAAGCGATGTGATCGGCACGCCGGAAGATACCGTTACATTAATATGATACTGATCGGACGGCATCGTGCCCTCTTTCAGGTAGGGTGTTCCTGCCCATTCCTCTCGATTACCCGTATCATCCAGCACCGGACCTACATAACGCGGACCCACAACGGTCGGGAAGACATACTGATAAGTTCCCTCTACCGGCGCGATCAATTCCGTATAGTGCAGTTCAATCCTCACTTCATCGCCGGGCATAATGTTGGCAACGTCCATCGTAAACACATTGGCTCTCTGCTCGGACAGCATGGACGCGCTCTTTCCTTCACTCTTAGCCTCTTCAAATTCTTCTTCTGCTTGTTCTTTCTCCTTAATCGTCGCCGTCACGGTCTGATTTCCGATTCTCATCTGCATACCGTGTATCGTCACCTTTGTCGACGCCGGGAACACGTAACTGGCATTGATCGGTTTCGTCCCCTGATTCGCATAGGTCTGTACCACATAGGTATCAGCAATGATTCCTTCAATGTTGGTCGTTACGTCCGTACTTTTAAGCGGAAAACTGTCCACCCCCACTTCCTCACTCTCCACATGGAAATAAGGAGAACGGGTCTTATCCTCATTTTCTTCCTCTTCTTCGGCATGTACCGTCGGAACATAGCTTGTAAATAACAGTAGCACAGATAACATACACAGCAGCATTCTATGTCTCTTCGTCTTACACATAAATTATCCATCCTTTCCTTCATCCTTTGGCATATTTCACGTCCTAAAGTGTGTATTTCTCATTTTCCGTGATT
>ERZ779631.376-NODE-376-length-15891-cov-7.641197_pt1 | contig 15891 bp, 7 predicted proteins | sample MGYA00514193_ERZ779631 | MGnify/ENA primary metagenome ERZ779631 (study PRJEB29562, sample SAMEA4376710) | mouse gut metagenome | isolation source: Cecum | study: EMG produced TPA metagenomics assembly of the A DSS colitis mouse model was used to assess the...
GCTCTTTCACCAAGACGATGATGGGCGGCTACAACATGACCATGGTGGACGAGTTCCTGGACGAGCTCACCGAGGACTACACATCCCTCTACAAGGAAAACACGGCGCTGAAGGCCAAGATGAAGGTCCTGGCCGAGGCGGTGAAGGAGAACCAGGCCAAGGTGGAGGAGTACCGGGCCACGGAGGACTCCATGCGGGCCGCCCTCCTGGCCGCCCAGCGGATGGCGGACTCCATCGTCAAGGAGGCGGAGGAGAAGCGGGACGGCATCCTCCGGGAGGCGGAGGACGCCGCCCGGGAGAAGCTGGACGGCTTCCGCAAGGACGCGGAGCAGTGCGACAAGCGCCTCCAGCTGGGACAGGAGGAGCTCCAGCGCTTCATTGCCGAGTCCCGGGCCCTGTGCGAAAAGCAGCTGAAATTCCTGGACGAGTTCCCCACCATGCCGCTGGAGAAGGCGGAGGACGGGGAGGACGAGGCCGGCGTGGTGGAGGAGATCGAGGAGAAGATTCTCTCCGCCTCCGCCGCCGGGGAGGACCCCGACGCCCCCCGGGCGGAGAGCGCGCCGGAGCAGCCGGAGCCCCCGGCGGGGCCCGGCGTGGTGGACGAGGTCTTCCGTGTCCTGGTGGCCGGGCCCCAGGGCGCCGAGTCCCAGGGCCCCGGGCGGCAGGACGCCCCCCAACAGGCCGCTTCCCCGGCCCGGCCCGCGGCCCCCGCCGCGGCCCCCACGCCCTCGGCGGAGAAGCTGCTGGACACCCTGGCGGCGGCGGAGCAGGAGACCGAGGACCTGAGCGCCACCCGGCGGGTGAACATCAACGAGCTGAAATTCGGCCCCAATTACCGGGGCGGGGCGGACTGACCGCCCCGGAGGGAGGGTGAGGCCCATGACCGGACAGCGGCCCATCATCGCCTTTCTCTACGACTTCGACAAGACCCTCTGCACCACGGACATGCAGGACTACGCCTTCATCCCAAGCCTGGGGATGACCCCGGCGGAGTTCTGGGCGGAGGCCAACGGCTTCGGCCGGCGGAACCGGATCGACGGGATCCTGGCCTACATGTACATCATGCTCCGGGAGGCGGAGCGGAAGAACCTCCCCTTCACCCGGGAGGACCTGGTGGAGAAGGGACGGGGCATCGAGCTCTTCCCCGGGGTGGAGGACTGGTTCTCCCGGATCAACGCCTTCGGCGAGGCCCGGGGGGTCCGGGTGGAGCACTACGTCATCTCCTCCGGCCTCCGGGAGATCATCGAGGGGTCCTCCATCAGCCACGAGTTCAAGGAGATTTACGCCAGCGAGTTCTATTACGACGAAGCGGGCCGGCCCGTCTGGCCCAAGCTGGCGGTGAACTTCACGGCGAAGACCCAGTTCGTCTACCGGATCAACAAGGGGGTCCTGGACGTCTCCGACGACAAGACCCTCAACGACTCCATGCCCGACGACAGCAAGCGGGTGCCCTTCACCAACATGATCTACATGGGGGACGGCCTCTCGGACGTGCCCTGCATGAAGATGATGCGGGCCTATGGCGGCCAGGCCATCGCCGTCTATCAGGCGGCCAACCGCTCCGGCGTGGAGGAGCTGCTGGCGAAGCGGCGGGTGGACTACATCTTCCCGGCGGACTACCGGGAGGGCACGGGCCTGGACGAGACGGTGAAGAACATCATCCGCAAGATGGCCATCTCGGACCGGCTGTGGGAGGAGAACCTCCGCCAGCTGAGGCACCTGGGGGAGGACGTGCTCCCGGATCAGGTGGGGCTGTTTTCCAATTTGAATCCTTGAGTCTGCAAGAAGCGACGGGACCGCCTGGGGCGGCCCCGTTTTTTCTTCCTGATCCGTCCCTGGCGCAAAGTATTGCAAATCTTGTCCTCCTGTGGTACAATGGAGCATCAAAAAAGGGGGAGCGCCTATGAGCCGGATCAGCAAGGAAAACTATTACCTGGACATCGCCGAGACCGTCCTGGAGCGGGCCACCTGCCTGCGGCGGGTCTACGGGGCCATCATCGTGACCAACGACGAGATCATCTCCACCGGCTACAACGGCGCGCCCCGGGGGCGGGCCAACTGCGTCGACATGGGCTACTGCTCCCGGGAGGCCCTTCAGGTCCCCCGGGGGGAGCGCTACGAGCTCTGCCGCAGCGTCCACGCCGAGGCCAACGCCATCATCTCCGCCGCCCGGCGGGACATGGCGGGGGGCACCCTCTACCTGGTGGGGCGGGACGCCCGGACCGGGGAGCTGCTGGGGGACGCCACCTCCTGCTCCATGTGCCGCCGCATGGTCATCAACGCCGGGCTGGAGCGGGTGGTCATCCGCCGGACGGAGACGGAGTTCGAGGTCATCCAGGTGGCCGGCTGGATCGCGGAGGACGACGCCGTTCCTTTTTCTTGAAAGAAAAAGGAACCAAAAAGAACTTCAGCACGCTACCAGGTCTGGTAGGTCACCAAGCCGAAGCGACGGCAACGTGAAATTTCTTCCGACGAAAGGAAGGATTTGCTTGAAAGCGGGACTTCTCACCTTTTATCATCTGCACCACTACGGCGCGCTTCTCCAGGCCGTGGCCACACGGAGGGTCCTGGCCTCCCTGGGCTGGGACTGCGAGACCATCGACTACTATGTCAATCAGGACAACCGCATCCTGAAGCCCCCCACGACCCTCGGCCGGACGGCCGGCGACGCCTGTAACGCCCTCCACTACGCCGCCCTGAGGCGGCGGGCCCGGCGGTTTGAGGACTTCTCCAGGGCGAACCTGCCTCTGACGCCCCGGCGCTATGAGAGCCGGGAGGAGCTGCGGACGGCGCCGCCGCCCTGCGACCTGCTGATCTCCGGCAGCGACCAGATCTGGAACCCCACCATCTTCCCCGACGGGCGCTTTGACCCCGTATTTTTCGGCGCGTTCTCCTCCCTGCGGAAAATCGCCTACGCCCCCTCCTTCGGCGTGGGGCGCCTGCCCGAGGGCATGGAGGGGGAGCTGAGGGAGTATCTCGCGGGCTTCTCCCACCTCTCCGTCCGGGAGGCGGCGGGACGGGACATCGTCCGGGAGGCGGCGGGCCGGGAGGCCCAGGTGGTGCTGGACCCCACGCTGCTGCTGACGGCGGAGGAGTGGTCCTCCCTGGCGGCGGAGCGGACGGTCCGGGGGGAGTATATCCTCTGCTACTGCATCTCCCGCTCCGGGGCCCTGGAGCCCCACATCCGCCGTCTGGCGAAGGAGACGGGCCTGCCGGTGGTCCAGCTCTGCGGCACCCGGCACAAGCTCCACCCCAGGGCGAAGCTGATCTTCGACGCGGGCCCGGCGGAGTTCCTGAGCCTGTTCCAGAACGCCGCTTTCGTCTGCACCAACTCCTTCCACGGGACGGTGTTCTCCGTCCAGTTCCGGCGGCCCTTCCTCACCGCCGTGGCCCCGGCGGAGCTCCGGGAGCCGGAGCGGTCCCGGACCTTCAGCCTGCTGAGCCGCTTGGGGCTCACGGAGCGGATCGTGGGCGGTGACGCCGCCCCGCCGCCGGAGAGTCCCGACTGGGACGCCGCCGGAGAGCGCCTTTCCGCCGCCCGGCGGGAGTCCCTGGCCTATCTGAAGGCCGCTCTGGCAGACGAGCCCTGGCCGGAGGCCGGAGAGGCTGAAAAAGAGACGCCGGTTGAAAAGAAGCCTCCCGCTGAGAAGGAGCCCCCCCTGCTGGCGGACCACGACCACTGCACCGGCTGCTCCGCCTGCGCCGCCGCCTGTCCCAGGGACGCCATCTCCCTGGTCCGGGACCGGGAGGGCTTCGCCTTTCCCAGCCTGGACCCGGAAAAGTGCGTCCACTGCGGCGTCTGCACCAGAACCTGCCCCGTCCTCCGGGAGCGGGAGGACAAGCCCCTCCCCGCCGCCTTCGCCGCCTGGAACCGGGAGGCGGACGTCCGGCGGGACTCCACCTCCGGCGGGGCCTTTTCCGCCCTGGCGGACTATGTGCTGGAGGGGGGCGGCGTGGTCTTCGGCGCGGCCCTGGACGGGCGGCAGCACGTGCGGCACATCGCCTGCTTCCGCAAGGAGGACCTCTGGCGCCTCCGGGGGTCCAAGTACGTCCAGAGCGATCTGGAGGGGATTTTCCGGGAGGTGAAAAAGTGCCTGGAGACCCGGCCGGTCCTGTTTTCCGGCACGCCCTGCCAGGTGGACGGGCTGTACCGCTATCTGGGGGAGCGGCCGGACAATTTGACCACCTGTGATCTGGTGTGCCACGGCGTGCCCTCCCCCGGCGTGTGGGAGGACATGGCCCGCCACATCGAGGGAAAGCGGGGCCGGGGGCTTCAGACCGTCCGGTTCCGCAACAAGGTGGAGGGCTGGAAAAACAGCCACTTCACCGCCGTCTACGACGACGGCACCGTGGACACCCGGCCGCTGTATGAGACGGAGTTTGGCCGGGGCTTCGGCCGGGTGCTGTTCCTGCGGCCCGGCTGCCACCGCTGCCCCTACGCCAGTTTGAACCGGCCCGGGGATTTCACCCTGGGAGACCTGTGGGGCCTCCGGCCCGACGAGCTGCCGGAGGAGCAGACGAAGGGCGTCAGCCTCCTGCTGGTGAACACCCCCCACGCCAGCCACGTCTTCGACCAGCTCCCCCTGGCCCGCCGGCCCTTCCCCCTGGAGCGGGCCGTCCAGGGGAATCCCCAGCTGGCCTCCCCCACCCCCCGGCCGGCGGAGCGGGAAGCCTTCTTCACCGCCTACGCGTCGGAGCCCTTCGACCGGGTGGTCCGGCGCTTCTGCGCCCCGCCGTCCCTGCCCGCCCGGGCGGCGAGGCGGGTCCTTCCGGAGAAGGTTGCGGAAGGGCTGAGGAAACTGATTAAAAGAGGATGAAGAAAGCCCCCGGGAGCTCCCGGGGGCTTTTTATCACGTTGTCAGTCCTCCCGGCGGTCCTCCGCCAGCAGCTCCTGCCGCAGCCGCCGGGCCCGGAGGAGCTCCAGCTCGAAGTCCTGGCGGTTTTTCCGGTTGATGGTCTCCAGGATCATCCCGGCGAAGAAGGACTGAATCGCCGCGATGGCGGTGAAGCCGCAGACGATCAGCGTGGGCAGGTTGGGCACCTGCCCCGTCTTGGAGTACAGGAACAGGATGGGCACGAAGAACACCAGGGCCAGGGCCATCAGCACCGCGGCGATGCCGCAGAAGAACAGCTGGGGCCGGTAGGTCTGGAAGAGGCGGAGGATGGTCCGCAGCACCTTCACGCCGTTGGAGACGGTGTCCAGCTTGGACTCGCTGCCCTCCAGGCGGTCCCGGTAGTCCACCACCACGTTCTCCAGGCGCATGTTTTTGTCAATGGCGTGGATGGTCATCTCCATCTCGATCTCGAAGCCCTTGGACAGCACCGGGAAGGTTTTCACGAACTGGAAGCTGAAGGCCCGGTAGCCGGTCATGATGTCCTTGATGCCGCTTCGCACCAGGTCGTTTCCGAAGTTGTGGAAGGGGCGCTTGTTCTCCTGGAAGTAGGTGGAGGACAGCCGGTCCCCGATGACCATGTCGGCCTGCCGCCGCAGCACCGCCTCCGCCATCTCCCGGGCGTTCTCCGCCGGGTAGGTGTCGTCGGCGTCCACCATCAGGTACACCTCCGCGTCGATCTCCCGGAACATCCGGCGGATGACGTTGCCCTTCCCCTGCCGGCGCTCCCGGCGGACCACGGCGCCGTGGGCCCGGGCGATTTCCGCCGAGCCGTCGGTGGAGTTGTTGTCATAGACGTAGACCACGGCCTCCGGCAGCTCCCGCCGGAAGTCGTCCACCACCTTGCCGATGGTCCGGCACTCGTTGTAGCAGGGGATCAGCACGGCGATCCTGTCCATCCGGGAGGAGGCCGGGGCCTCGTCATAAACCGCTCCGGCGGTCTCGGGGATGGGGGCGGGCTGGGGAATTTCCTCCGCCGGTGCGGGGCACAGCTCCCGGTTCCGCAGGCACACGGTGCCAAAGGCCAGGGCCACGGTGATGAGCTGGACGGCGTAGACGTAGCGGAAGCTCTGGTGGTAGAGGACCAGGACCAGCCCCGCCATGTTGCCCAGCAGGGGGACCGAGGCCCAGAGGAGGGACTTCATCCGGTTCCCCCACCAGAACAGGGCCAGCACCATCAGGAGGATGACATAGGGGCCTGAGCGCCAGAGGAGCATGTCGAAGAGGCTGTTGGCGTTGGTGTTCAGCGTTTCGTTGTACATCTGGCATAGGGGAGAAGGATTCCTGTATAAGTCACCATCACTCAAATTCCGAAGTTCGGGGGGAAAGTACTCTGAAATACCCTCAAGCTGCGATGAAGATATATACACGTAGTTTAAGGCCTTTTGGTTAAAGCCGTCTGAGGGCTGGCGGACATCCCACAGAAGGTCCATGCCGTCCAGCCGGTCCTTGATAACCACGTCCGGATATCTGCGCAAGGCGTCCAGATAGACGGTGAACGCCTCCCTTGCGGTGATTTTGCTGGGAACAAAAGGATACTCATAGGCAAGGTCGCCTCTATGCCAATAGTATCGGTCGTGTCCTGAATAGCGGTCATAGAACTCCCCCCACTGGTCAAGAGGCAGAACAGACTCCATGATTGCGTTGCTTTCCTCCGAAAGGGGGAGGTCCTTGTTGATGCAGGAGGCGGCGGCGCACAGCATGGTGGTATACGGGCTCATTCTGAACTCCAAGGATACATCCAGCAGGGTGAATACCGGCCCCTTGTAAACGGCGACCAGCAGGAGGCTCGCCAGGGAGATGGCCGCCAGGGAGAGCTTCACCTCCTTGAAGCGGCGGACTGTGGTCCACGCAAAGAGCAGAAGCAGGGCGATGAACGGGACGATACCGTTGTGGCGGAGCCCGTAGATCAGGAACATATCCACAGGCATGGCGATGAGGAACCACCACTTCTGGAGAATCTCCATGTCCAGAACCAGCCGGACCAGCAGATAGACCCCCCAGAGCAGTGCCAGTGTGTACGAGTAATCTTTAATTGGGCAAATACCCGAAATCACCTGATTGGGCAGCAGACTGAACACCACGCCCAGGCCCGCCAGGAATTTGAAGGAGACGCCATTGTCGTAACCCAGCATCAGGAAATGCGTAAAAAGCAGGGCGAAAAAGAACATCTGCACGGCGGGAAGGGCGCCGGCGTGGGGACAAATATTAAGGATAGCCCGGTAGAGCAGTGTATGCAGGACCGGATGCCAATCATACAGCGGACTGATGCCGACAGCCTGTTTCATTTGGTAGTAACAGTCTCCTACAAACCCGCCCGGCCAGAAGGCCCACAGGAGGATGAGCTGGCACAGGACCATGATGCCAAGCAGGGACCAGAAGACCAGCCTCCGGTAGGGGGCCTCCTGCCGGGGCTTCCGGGCGGCGGTCAGAAGCTCCAGGCCCAGGAGCAGGAGATAGATGATGGGGATGAACCACAGCGTCCCCAAAGAGAGGTAGAGAAGACCGTCCGGGGAGTAGTGCATCCGGGTGTTCCCGTCCAGGAAGAACCGCTGGCCGAAGGAGGCGAAGGAGGCGTACAGGGCCACCAGCGCGATGACAGCCGTCTTGCCCGGGGTCCGGTACTTCTCCAGGAGGCCCCGGGCCTTTCCGGAGAGCAGACACAGCGACGAGGCGGCGGTGAGGAGGATCAGGACCAGCCGGGTGAAGAAAGTGGGGGCGATCCGCTCCGAGGTGAAGAACAGCAGCAGCCAGCTCAGCGCCAGCAGGGCCAGGACGGTCGGCCGGGGCTTGGCCTTGTAAACGAGGCCCAGGCCGTAGAGCAGGAGGGACCAGAGGAAGATCAGAGCGATCGCCGCCCCGAGGTTGTAGACGCAGAGCTCAAAAAACGTGTACTCATAAAGAGGAGTGAGGTCTATGGGGAAATGGAGGCGGGTGTCCTCCGCCGCCCACAGGTTCAGGGAGGCGGTGCCGCCGGTGGGCGTGGTGATGGAGACGGACCCGGCCCAGGGGGCCGTGACAAACACCATGTCCACCGTTTTCACGTCCTTGGCGGAAAAGCGCATGGTCAGGCGGTTTTCCGCCCCGTCCCCGGTGGGGTAAATCACGTAGTTGTCATACTCCCCCCGGTACTCCCAGCCGTCGTTTTCCGTCACCTTGACCTGGGAGATGGGGGAGTCCACGCCGTCCAGCAGCAGGTCGCTGAAGCAGACCTCTCCCGCGCCCTCGCCCCGCAGGGTGACGGTGAGGTTCAGGTTGCGGGGCAGGAGAAAGCTCTGGAAGACAATCAGGGTCAGGACGGCGGCGGCAAGGGCCGGCGGGAACGCCTTTTGAAAGGGCTCCGCCGGGAGGAAGCGGCCCTTGGCGTAGACCAGCGCTCCACCCAGGACCAGGAAGCACGCGAAGGACACATAGCGCCCCACGGGAACTCCCGGGGCGTACACCGCCAGAAAGAAGGACAGGAAGATGGCGGAAAAGAGGACCGCCAGATACTTCACCTCTCGTATGCCTGCCAGTTTCCGTAATACGCGGATCATATGGAACGCCTCCGTTTCACAAAAGTAGAGGGAAAGCGCGGGTCAGCCCGCCGGCCTGGAGAGCAGCCACAGCGGCGCGCCGTCGTGCCGGCTGGGGGAGAGCTCCTCCAGAATCAGGGACAGGTCCCAGGGAATCAGGCTCCGGTCCCGGCTGGCGGGGTCCGCCACCAGGATCTCCCCGCCCAGGGTCACGCCCCGGAGAAGAATGAAGTGCCCGCCCCGGGTGAAGTGCCCCCGGGTCATCAGGGCCACGGCCACCTCCCCGTTGGAGAGGCGGAAATAGAGGCCGTCCTCGTCCAGGCTCTCCGGGTCCAGGGATTCGCACTCCAGGCCGTAGGCCTCCGCCGCGCCCTGGACCATGGAGAGGTAGGACCCGTGGCCCGGGCACCACCAGCCCCGGTCCACGCACAGCGCCGCCATGTCCTCCGGGTCCGCCGCCTCCCCTGTCAGGGAGGACACCGCCATGGCCATGGCGGTGGGGCCGCAGCCGTGGGTGGCCAGGGGGTCCGTGCCGTAGAACTGCCCGGCCCGGGCCGGGTCGGTCTGGTTGAAGTAGACCACCTCCAGCCCGCCGCCGGTGAGGATCTCCTGCCCGTTCCGGCGGATGATGTCGCTGATCAGGGGGTCCAGGAGCTCCCTGGGGGGCGGGGCCTCCGGCTGGGCCAGAACGGAGGAGTCCACCTCCGCCAGGGGCTCCGGCTCCTTCGGGGCGCTCCGCTCCTCCATCCAGTCCCGGAGGGACTCCACGGCGGAGGCGGCGGCCTCCCCCGCCCGGCCCGCCAGGGCGGCCCCGCTCCGGCAGGCGGATTCCAGGGCCCGCCCCGCCGTCTGGACGGCCTGATGGCCGGCCTCCCGGACGGGCTCCGTCAGCCGCTCGTAGAGGGCCGGGGCGAAGAACCGGGCGGCCGCCAGCTCCGCCCCGGCGACGCAGGCCGCGGCCAGCAGGGCCAGGGCGATATATCGGACCCGGCGGGTCCGCTTTTTTCTCGGGGAGGAAGGGCCCTCCTTCATTTGGCGGAGCTCCTCCAGGGCCTGTTCCTCCGGGGAGGTCCATTGGCGCATGGCGAGCCTCCTGTCGGTCATATTCCCCCTTACTATATCACATTTCCGCGGCCCGCTCAAGGGCGGCGGCGTTTTTCCCCGGGAAGATTCCGCCGTTTCCGGCAAAAAAAGGACCGCCCGGCTGGGCGGTCCTTTTGGATGGGGCGGTTTATTTGCGGTAGTTCTGCATCCGCCAGACGATGGCGGAGACCTGCCCCCGGGTCAGGGTGTTGGAGGGGCGGAAGGTGCTGGTGCCGTTGTTGAAGTAGCCTTCCACAATGCCCGCGGCGTTCAAAGCCTGGACATAGACATCGGCGGTGTCGGTAAAGGGCTTTACGCTGGAGAGGTTGTTGATGTCCAGCCGCAGGGCCCCGGCGGCCAGCTGGGCCACCTGGAGGCGGGTGATGGGCCCGTTCAGGGCCACGGTGTTCCGGGTGACCAGACCGTCGGCCTGGGCCTTGGCCAGATACCCGCTGAAGGTGCTGCCCGCCACGGTGGGGGCCTGATCGGCGTAGCCGGCGGCCTTCATGATCAGCTTCAGGGCCGCGCCGTAGGTGATGGTGCTGTCCGGGCGGAAGTTCCCGTCGGCGTATCCGTCGATGACGGCGGAGTCCGCCAGCTCCGTGACGTATTTATAGCACCACGTGGCGGCGTTGATGTCCCCGAATTTTTTGTTCGTGTTCAGAACGCCCAGGGAGAACATGCCGGAGGCCACGGGGACGCCGCTGGCGTTCATGGCCACGTAGGGGATCTCCACGGGGCCGGTGTAGCCCGTCTGGGGGACGAAGCGGAGCTGGCCCAGCTGCTGGTTCCCGGTGTTGTAGCCATAGACCGTGGTGGTGTCGGCGGGGGTGGCCCCGGCGCCCACGTAGATGGTGCCCACGGTGGCGGCGGGGAGCTTCAGAAGCTGGATGCCGCTGGGGGTGACGCCGGTGGCCGCGGTGACGGCGGCGGCGATGGAGGACGCCGGGAAGGTGACGGCGGTGTTCCTGGGCGTGGGCCCGTAGACCTCGGACACGGCCTTGGAGGTGACGCTGATGAGGATGGCCCCCGCCGTGGACTGGCCTCCCATGCCGTAGGCCGTGAAGGGGATGGAGGCGCAGTAGTTGGACCCGGAGGGCACGTACGTCAGCTCCGTCAGGGCGTACTCCGCCGTGGTGGCGGGGCTCATGTACAGGCTGCGGCTGCGGTTGGCGGCGGTGAGCTGCTCCCGGGTGGTGGAGCCGTAGCTGCTGGCGCCGTAGTAGTTGTAGTACAGGGCCCCGGTGGCGGGCACGTCGCCCAGGACCACGTATTGCAGCGTCCCGGCGGGATAGGCGGTCTTGTAGTACCGGGCCAGGTCATTGGCGTTGATCTGGACGTTGGTTCCGCTGGTGACGGCGTAGCGCACGCTGCCCACCAGATTGGAGGAGGCCCCCGCCGTGGAGGGGGTGATCACCAGGACGCCCTCCAGAGAGCGGCCGTTGTCCCCGTAGGCGGTGAAGCGCAGGGTCACCTTCCCGCTGGTGAAGGAGTTGGCGGCGGCGAAGGTCAGCTCGTTCAGGGCGTAGTCCCCCTTCCGGGCGTCGGCGGCGTCGTAGTAGAACCGGACGCCCTGGAGGCCGCTGCGGGAGAAGGAGGTGGAGTAGCTGGTACCGTAGGCGGTGTAGAGGGTGCCGCAGCTGTCCGGGAACTCCAGGTTCCCGGGCACGTCGAAGACCACGTAGTCCAGGGTGGAGCTGGAATAGCTCTTGCGGAAGAACTCGTCGAACTTGGTCCGGTCGAGGTTCACCGTCTTGCCGGGGACCACCACGCAGGCGATGTCCCCGCCGGTGGAGACCGTCAGCTTCAGCGTGCCCTGCTCATAGGTGCTGGCGTCGTAATAGGCCCGGAAGGGCATGGACAGGGTGCTCTTGTCCGCCGCGCCGGCGTCGGGCCGGAAGTAGAGGCTTCCGATGGAATAGGCGTTGTAGTTGGGGGTGCCGTTGTAGAACTGGGTCTGGGCGTAGGTCAGGTCGCTGCGGGAGAGGCGGGTGTTTCCGGCGTAGAGGGCGCCGGGGAAGCTGGCGTAGTCGCTGCCCGCCTCGAAGGCCACGTATTTGACCGTCCGGTTGGTGTTGGACATGGCCTGATAGGCCTTGTTGAAGTCGCTGGCGGTGAAGCTGACGGAGCCTCCCGGAGGCGCCTCATAGGAGACGGTGTTCACCTCGGAGGTCACCACGATCCGCAGGATGCCCTCCTCGTAGACGTCCCGGCTGCTGCCATAGTAGGCCCGGAAGGGGATGTTCATGCAGTCCCCCTCCCTGGCGCTCCGGTCGGCCTGGAAGGTCACGTCGTCCAGGAAGTAGTCGTTCCGGCTGGGGGCGTCGCCGGAGCTGTAGTAGAACATGCTTCCGCTGTGGCTGAGGTCCGCCGCCCGGAGGATGGCGTTCTTCACGTACAGCGCGCCGTAGAAGTTCCGGTAGCTGTCCGGGGCGGAGAAGGACACGGCGCTGATGGTCCGGTTGTTGTAGTCGGAGAGGTAGCGGTAGACGTCGTTGAAGTCCGCCTTTTCCAGGCGGGCGGTGCCGCCGGGGGCCACTTTCAGCGTCACGGTTTCCCGGGAGCCGTTTTTGTCGATGATGATCCGCAGGACGCCCTTCACCGCGTCGTCCCGGTCATAGCAGGCCCAGAAGGGAATCTCCAGCTCGGCCCCCTCCTTGGCGCCGCTGGCGGCCTGGAAGATCAGATCGTCGATGCCGTAGCTGTTCTGGCGGTCCGTGGTGTAATAGAACCACTCGTCGGACAGGCCCTTCTTGGAGTAGGCGGAGTGGCCGGAGACCCGGATGTCCCCGGCGAAGGTGGTGTAGTCGTCCCCGGGGGCGAACTCCACATACCGGACGTCCCGGTTGGCGCTGGCCAGACTCCGGTAGACCTGGTTGAAGTCGCTGCGGTTGAAGGTGACGGAGTTGCCGGGGGCCACCCGGTAGACCACCTCGTCGTCCTGCCGGCCGTTTTTGTCGATGATGATCCGGAGATTGGCCTCCCGGTAGTCGTTGTTGCGGTCGTAGTACCGGACGGTCATGGTGAGCTGGTCGCCCACGTCCGCCTGGGCGAAGGCCCGGAAGCTGAGGTCCTCCAGGGCGTAGTCCCCGTCATAGCGGCTTTCGGTGTAGAACTTGTAGCGGTCCAGGTTGTCCCGGCTGAGGGAGCTGGAGCCGGCGTAGAGCATGCCGTCGAAGCTGCTGTAGTCGTTCTCCGTCCGGAAGACGATGTACCGCAGGCCGCTGACCCCGCCGGTGAGCTTGCGGTAGGCCTCCTCAAACCGGGCGAGGCGCAGGTCCGCCGTGCCGCCGGGGGCCACCCGGAGGACGATGTCCGTGGAGTCCGACGAGACCGGCGTGCCGGTGAGGGTGATGGTGCCGGAGATCTGGCCGCCGGCGGCGTTTTCGGCGGTGTAGGGCAGGCTCAGGCTGCCGGAGGAGCTGGGGACGAACCAGACCCGGTCATACAGCTCGCTGTAGGAATAGCTGTTCCACAGATAGCTGAGGTTGTCGCTGTGCCAGACCTGTCCGGACCCGCTGGTGGCGGAGAAGCGGACGGTGGAGAAGTCGCCGGACCCGGTCAGGCCCCGGAACAGGTCGGAAATATTGGTGCGGATTTGCGCGCCCACGAATTTTCCGCCGGTGGTGCCCACGGAGATGGTGAAGTTCTTCCCCTGGGTGGAGGGGGCGCTGTTGCTGGCCTCCGTGATTACGTTTTTGCAGACGGAGCATTGTTTGGTCACAATGCCGTTCCGTTCACTGATAGTCACATATGTATGAGCGCCGGTGGCGAGAATCTCCTGGGTATCCCCCCGCTCGCATATCTCGCAGACGCGGATTTTCTTGCCGGATGTGCCGCAGGTGGGCTGGTTGCTCGTGGTCCAGACGCTCCAGCGGTGGCCGGACACGCTCACCTTCTGGCCACTGCTGTCCAGCAGCCAGTGAGAATCGCTGTCGGATTTCCAATCCTCCACTGCCAGGGCGGCGGGCGCGAGGCTCGCCAGCATGACCAGCGTCAGGAAAAACGCCGGGAGTTTCTTCTTCCAAAAATTGTTCATAGACGTACCTCCGTGCCTGCCAGAAATGAGATGGTGCAGGTTACATAATACTGCTCTTTATACCATAGCCGAAAGGCTCCTCATAATCATGAACAAACTGTGAACATGCGGCAACATTTTGGTATCATTTATAGAAGAAGACCCAATCCGGCCGGGGGTGAGGGGCGGTTTTCTGTCGATTTGCCGGATGGGAAATTTTCTGAAAATCTTTCTCTTTACAAATAAATTTCCCTCCTATATAATACATACGCTACGAAATCTGCAAGCATGGAGGACCAATATGGCTTTGATTGAATACGACGTCTGCAAACAGAAGCTCCGGGACCTGAAACCGGAGCTTGACAAGCTCTCCGCCGCCCTGGACATTGAGTCCGCGAGGCAGGAGGCCGCGCGGCTGGAGGACGAGACCGCCCAGGACGGGTTCTGGAACGACCTGGAGCGCTCCCAGAAGGTGCAGCAGCGGCTCAAGCAGCTCCAGAACAAGATCGCCAGGCAGGAGAAGCTGATTTCCTCCTGGGAGGACCTGACGGCCCTGTGTGAGATGGGCCAGGAGGCCGACGACGCCGAGATTCTGGAGGAGCTGAAATCCGAGTTCGCCGCCCTGGAGGACCGGACCGCCGAGACCCGCATGGCCACCCTCCTCTCCGGGGAGTACGACGGGTGCAACGCCATTTTGCAGTTCCACGCCGGGGCCGGCGGCACCGAGGCCCAGGACTGGGCCCAGATGCTCTACCGCATGTACACCCGCTGGGTGGAGCGCCACGGCTTCACCTACAAGATCCTGGACTACGAGGACGGGGACGAGGCGGGCATCAAGTCCGCCGCCATCTCCATCGAGGGCGAAAACGCCTACGGCCTCCTGAAAAGCGAGAACGGCGTCCACCGGCTGGTCCGGGTCTCCCCCTTCGACGCCAACGCCCGGCGGCAGACGTCCTTCGCCGCCGTGGAGGTCATGCCGGAGCTGGAGAACGACGAGTCCATCGAGATTCGGGACGAGGACATCGAGATGCAGGTCTACCGGGCCAGCGGCGCGGGGGGCCAGCACGTGAACAAAACCTCCTCCGCCGTCCGCCTCATCCACAAGCCTACGGGCATCGTGGTGGCCTCTCAGCAGGAGCGGAGCCAGTTCCAGAACAAGGACAACTGCATGAAGATGCTCCGGGCCAAGCTCCTGGAGCTCAAGGCCCAGCAGCACGCGGAGAAAATCAGCGACATCAAGGGCGTCCAGATGAAGATCGAGTGGGGCAGCCAGATCCGCTCCTATGTCTTCATGCCCTACCAGATGGTGAAGGACACCCGGACGGCCTTCGAGACCGCCAACATCGACGGCGTCATGGACGGGGACCTGGACGGGTTTTTGAACGCCTACCTGACCCAATTGGCAACCGGCGAGCTGAAAAAATAAAAGCTTTTCCCTGCAGAGACGGGCCGCCGAGGGCGGCGGCCCCTACAGAATGCGCCCGTAGGGGCCGGCCCCTGGCCGGCCCGTCCTTTTTCCGCAAACCCCTGCGTACACAGAAAGGATACCAGAGATGAAAAACAACCACTTGCAATCCGCTTCCCCCGCCCCTCAGGAGAACAAGATGGGCGTCATGCCCATCGCGCCCCTGCTTGCGGGCATGGCCATCCCCATGATGATCTCCATGCTGGTCCAGGCCCTGTACAACGTGGTGGACAGCATCTTCGTGGCCCACATCAGCCAGGACGCGCTGAACGCCGTCTCCCTGGCCTTCCCCCTCCAGAACCTGATGATCGCCGTGGGCGGCGGCACGGGGGTGGGCGTGAACGCCCTCCTCTCCCGGTCTCTCGGCGAGAAGAAGCAGGACCAGGCGGACCGGGCCGCCAACACCGGCATCTTCATCTTCCTGGTCAGCGCCGTGGTCTTCGGCGTGTGCGGCATTCTGCTGGCCCGGCCCTTCTTCCTGGCCCAGACGGACATCCAGCCCATCGTGGACTACGGCACGGACTACGCCCGCATCTGCCTGGGCCTCTCCATCGGCATCTTCAGCCAGTTCTGCTTCGAGCGGCTGCTCCAGTCCACGGGCCGGACGGTGTACTCCATGATCACCCAGCTCATCGGGGCGGTCATCAACATCATCATGGACCCCATTTTGATCTTCGGCCTCTTCGGCTTCCCCCGCATGGAGGTGGCGGGCGCCGCCGCCGCCACGGTGCTGGGCCAGATCGTGGCCGCCCTGGTGGGCCTGTGGATGAACCTCAAGTTCAACAAGGACATCCACCTCAGCCTCCGGGCCGTCAAGCCGGACCGGTTCATCGTCCGGGAGATCTACCGGGTGGGCCTGCCCTCCATCATCATGCAGTCCATCGGGTCCATCATGACCTTCGGCATGAACAAGATTCT
>ERZ779631.380-NODE-380-length-15764-cov-4.457063_pt1 | contig 15764 bp, 26 predicted proteins | sample MGYA00514193_ERZ779631 | MGnify/ENA primary metagenome ERZ779631 (study PRJEB29562, sample SAMEA4376710) | mouse gut metagenome | isolation source: Cecum | study: EMG produced TPA metagenomics assembly of the A DSS colitis mouse model was used to assess the...
GTTCAATATTGAACTTACGCAGGCCGAGAAAGGAGGTGCCAAGGATGCCGGCACCGGGGCATTCCGCAATAGCCATCGACACCAGCCAGATCCCCGAACACATTCGGCTTGAGCTGCTGTCTATCGTCTACGACGCAACAGCGGCCTACTTCCAGCAGCCCGGTGTCGAGGAGCGGTATCAACGCTGGAAAGCCGAGAAAGACAAAAAGGCGGCACAAGCCGCCGCAAAGTGAAAGGAGCTGCTACCCATGAGCAGGATTGCTGACAACATCCTCAGCATCCTTGGGGAGTGCCGCGTGGAGGGGGACACCCTCTTTCTCCCCGACCGCCAGCTTGACCGGCCCACCTATCAGGCCGTGAACAAGGTGCTGGTCAACATCGGCGGCAAGTGGAACCGCAAGGCCCAGGGCCATGTGTTCGCTGACGGCGACCCCGCCGAGCTGCTGAACAACGTCCTGATGACCGGCGAGACGGTTGACCTCAAAAAGCAGTACCAGTTCTTCCCCACGCCCCGCCCCGTTGCGGAGCAGATGTGCCGGATGGCCGAGCTGGACAGCACCTGCGTCGTCCTGGAGCCGTCCTGCGGGAAGGGCGACCTGGCCGACGTCGTGTCCGAGGCTGGCGTCAAGGTGCTGTACGGTCTGGAGCTCAACCGGGACATGGAATGCTACCTCAAAGGCAAGCCCTATACCACTATGGTCGGCATCGACTTCTTGGACTTCGCCAAGGATGATGGCATCGACCACGAGTGGAACCGGATCGTGATGAACCCGCCCTTTGCCAAGCAGCAGGACATCGACCACATCCTCGCCGCTTATGACATCCTCGCCCCCGGCGGCATCCTCGTGTCGGTGGTGTCGGAGGCCCCGTTCTTCTGGTCGAACAAGAAAGCCATTGCGTTCCGGGAGTTCCTGGACAGCCACGGTGCCGAGATGGTCAGGCTGGACGAGGGGGCCTTTAAGGAGAGCGGCACGATGGTTCGCACCCGGCTTATCAAGCTGGAGAAGCCCTGGGCGGAGTAAGACTGGACCATTTCAAAATCCGAAAGGAGGTTTAAGCTATGGCGCAATACAAGACCTGCCCCCACTGCGGAGCGCATCTGGACCCCGGCGAACGGTGCGACTGCCAGGACAAGACAAAGGACGCCCCCGATGCCCCGGGGACGCCCTCAGTGGAAAATGGTTCTGTCGCTGACACAAGGGTAACACATCGGGAGCCGGATGTCAACGACTGCCTGCGGCTCCGGGAGATCCGCACGGATACCGGGGCGATGGCAAAGGACGCCGCCCTGGTGGTGCGGGACGTGTTCCCCAAGTTCAACCGCCAGCTCCTGGCCCAGTGCGAGGCCTGGGAGAAGTACGGCATCATCATCCACCCGGAGGCCCTTGGTGTTATCTGCGCCGCTTACGGCGTGAGCCTGCCGGACGGCCCCTCCGAGGCGGTTATAACCGCCCCCAGGCCCCGGAAACAGGCCAACCGTAAACTCGCCCGGAAACTCACGTTCCGCATGAAAGACGAGGACTACACGCTGTTGGAGCAGCGTGTCAGGGAAAGCGGTTGTCAGTCCAGCCAGGAATGGCTTTACGAGGTCGTGCTGAGGGCCTTGCGGGAGGGGATGCCGTGAACGGATACAACGACGTCCCGGATCACCCGGAGATAGCCTGCGCCCTGCGTACTGGATACCCCAGGCCGCTCCCTCCCCACATCACCTGTGCCGACTGCGACAAGGAATTGTACGGGGACGACCCGGTTTACACCCCAGATGGGGTAACGGTCTGCGAGGACTGTATGAAAGAACGTATCCACGAAATGACCACATCCGAGCTGGCTGAAGCACTCGGCATTGATTGCACCACAGCCAGCAATCGATTGGAGGAACTTTATGAACGATAACCTGATCATCGTCCGGCAGTTGCCGGTAATTGAGGATCAGCTGTTGCAGGTCAAAGCCTCTATTGAGTCCCGCGTCAGCGAGGCCCTGTCGCTGGCCTGCACAGAGGACACCTACAAGGCGGTGAAAAAGGCCCGCTCCGAACTCAACAAGGAGTATGCGGAGTTGGAACGTCGCCGCAAGGAGGTCAAGGCCTCCATCCTGGCCCCCTATGAGCAGTTTGAGAAACTGTACAAGGAGTGCGCCGGGGCTATCTACACCCAGGCAGATAGCCAGTTGAAAACCCGTATCTCCGAAGTGGAGGAGGGCCTGAAACAGCAGCGTCTCGACGACCTGCTGGCATACTTTGAGGAATACCGCCAAAGCCTGGGCCTCGACCCCGACCTTGCCACCTTTAGCGCCTCTGGCATTAAGGTGACGCTTTCCGATTCCAAAAAGGCGCTGAAAACCAAAGCCAAAGAGTTCTTGGATCGCGTTGCCGGGGATCTGGAGCTCATTGAGACGCAGGAGTTGAAAGAGGAAATCTTGGTGGAGTATCGCCGCACTCTGAACATCTCCACGGCGGTTACAACCGTCAATAACCGGCATAAGGCAATGGAGGCCGAGCGTCAGCGTCGGGAGGCTGCTATGGCCACGCGCACCGCCCTTGGCAATTCCAGTGCGAAAGTAGAGGAAGTTGTCAGGGAGACCGCCCCCGAGCCCGGGCTTATGCCCCCGGTAGAGGCCCCAACTGAAGATGCGCCGCAGGTCGAAGATGTATCTCCGTCTGGGCAAACCACTGAAAATCTCTACTCTACCGCTTTCCGGGTGACTGATACCCTGGATAAGCTCAAAGCCTTAAAGAAATTCCTGGTTGATGGAGGGTACACCTATGAGCAACTCTAACCAGCCGACACCCGTACGGCAACAGCCGAAGTTTTCTGTTGCCATCACCACCAAGGGCTATCAGACCTTGATCAACAATACCCTTGGTGACCCTGAGCGGTCTAAAAGGTTCATCGCCTCCATCACGTCTGCGGTAGCGGTGAACCCGGCCCTCCAGGACTGCGACGCCGGAACCATCCTCGCTGGTGCCCTGCTGGGCGAAAGCCTCAACCTGTCGCCGTCCCCCCAGCTGGGGCAGTATTACCTTGTTCCGTTTGAGTGCCGGCTGAAAGGCCCGGATGGGAAGGCTATTTGGGTCTTTGACGACAACGGGAACCATGTTACGGACAGCAAAGGGAAGTGGGTAGCCGCCACGGAAAAGCGGGCCCAATTCGTCCTGGGCTACAAGGGCTATGTCCAGCTTGCCCTACGCAGGGCCACTACTCCGACCTTGATGTTATGGAAATAAGGGCAGGCGAATACCTGGGGAAAGACCCCGCCACTGGCAAGCCTCGGTTCCAGTTCATTGAGGATGATGATGTTCGGGACGAGGCTCCGGTAATCGGCTACATGGCATTTTTCGAGTACCTTAACGGCTTTCGCAAGGTTCTGTACTGGTCCAAGCAAAAGATGATGAACCACGCCGATATGTACTCCCCCGCCTATTCTGCCGCCGCCCACAAGAAGATTCTGGACGGGGAGATCCCGGAGCAGGATATGTGGAAGTATTCATCTTTCTGGTACAAAAATTTCGACGACATGGCGAAAAAGACCATGCTCCGCCAGCTCATTTCCAGGTGGGGCGTCATGTCCACGGAGCTCCAGCAGGCGTTTGTCCAGGACACGAAATTCGCCGCTATTGGCGACGGGAACGAGATCATCACAACGCCGGAGGAGCAACTGCCGCTGCCCATCGCACAGCCGGAGGCAACCACTGTCGTGGAAAATGTTGACCTCTCCAACCTCTGAGGAGTGGCGGCATGATCCCATATCGCATTGTGTCAACGGGGTCGCAGGGAAACGCCGTGGTTATCAATACCACAGTCCTTATTGACTGCGGCGTTCCCTATAAGGCGATTGAACCGTATGTGCGGGGCCTAAAGCTGGTGCTTTTGACCCACATACACAGCGACCATTTCCGCCCGTCTACCCTGCGGCGCTTGGCGAACGAGAGGCCGTTACTCCGCTTTGCCTGCTGCCGCTGGCTCGTTTCTGATTTGGTGGCCGCTGGTGTTCCAACCCACAGCATAGATGTCCTCGAAAGCGGTACGATGTACGGCTACGGTATATGCAATGTTATCCCGGTTCCTCTTGTCCACAATGTTCCTAACTGTGGCTACAAAATCCACTTTCCTGCCGGAAAAGTCTTTTATGCCACGGACACCAACAACCTCAACGGCATTGTCGCCCGCCACTACGATTTGTATATGGTCGAGGCGAATTATGAGGACGAAATCATCAAGGCCAAAATTGCGGAGAAAAAAGCTGCTGGCGAGTACGCCTATGAGGTTCACGCTATGCGCAACCACTTATCCAAAGCGAAATGCGACGACTTCATTTACCGCAATATAGGCCCGGGCGGAGAGTATGTCTATCTGCACTGCCATGTGGACGAGGAGGGAGACGGATGCGCGGTCAGCTGAGAGATTTGACCTTTGGCGCCAAAGGAGAGCAGCACATCACCATCACCGTTACCCGGGACTTCCGGGAGGACTATGACGCCCTAAAAGATGGATACATCAACGTGGAAATCAAAAAATGGCGGGAGCCGCGGAGCAAAGACGCCAATGCATATTTCCATGTCCTCGTCAACAAGATCGCCGAGGCCCAGAGCCTCGGTGACGACGAGGTAAAGCGCAGTCTGGTGGTGGAGTACGGGGCCCTTGCCAGAGACGAGGACGGCAACACCCTGGGGGCCATGCTCCCCGTGTCCGCCGATATGGACGACTTCTATCCCTACTACCGGCTCTACAAGACCATGACGCTGGAGGGGCGGGAGTATAACTGCTACCTGTTCTACAAGCGTACGCACACTCTTGACACAAAGGAGATGGCCCGCCTCATTGACGGCACCATCTACGTCGCAAAGGGACTTGGGATTGACACCGACACACCGGAGCAAATTGCCAGATACAAGGAGGAGTGGCACCCGTGAAAGAAGTCTACTGCGACTACTGCGGCAGACGGGCCGAGTTCGTGGACAGCAAGGTTATCTATGGCAAAAGCTACGGCATGATTTACCTCTGTCGCTGTTGCCCTGGCTATGCTTATGTGGGTGTACACAAGGGCACCGACCAGCCAAAGGGTACTCTTGCCAACGCTGAACTGCGTGAGTGGCGCAAAGCCGCCCACCATGCCTTTGACCCCCTCTGGCAACAGGGGCCGTTCAAGTACCACCGCAAAGCGGCCTACAGCTGGTTGGCACAGATGATGGGACTTCCGGCCAAGGAAACCCATATCGGCCTGTTTGATGCATCCAAATGTGAGCGGGTAATCCATATATGCCAAGACGCTGAGACGGCTCCAATGGCGGTTATAACTGCCGACACGCAGTAAATCTTATTCCACAGAAAGGCGGTGAAACAACCGTGGCCCAGCGGAGAATGTTCTCCATACAGATCATCGACACGGACGCTTTCATGGATATGCCGCTGTCGGCCCAGGCTTTATATTTCCACCTCGGCATGAGGGCAGACGACGACGGCTTCGTGAGGAATGCCCGACGTATACAAAAGCTGGTCGGGGCGGCGGACGACGATTTGAAACTGTTGATTCTGAAACGCTTTGTCCTCACGTTTGATAGCGGCGTCATTGTGCTGAAGCACTGGAAAATCTCAAACTATATCCAGAAAGACCGCTACAAGCCGACCCTATACCGGGAGGAAAAGGCGACCCTATACCTCAAGCCGGACGGAGCCTATACCGACCATCCGAGCGAGGGCGCGCGCCCGTGTATCCAAGCTGTATCCAAGGAGGATACATCAGAGGAAAAACCAGCAATTCCAGCGGTTTGCGCCGATGTATCCATACTGGATACACAGGATAGGTTAGGTAAGGATAGGTTAGGTCAGGTTAGGTTAGGAGAGGATAATAATTCTCTCTCTGGTGGTGGTGCGCGCGCGCGCGAGGCGGCGGAGAGCGCCGTGACCGAGTACCTGGGCTACCGTTGCCTGGATGCCAGCACCTACTTCGGCGTCTCCGAACAGGAGCTTGCCACCGTCGCCGCCTATACCGACGCCATCTTTGCCAGGTTTGCCAGACGCCCCCCTACCGACGCAGACCGGGCCAGCGTGTTCCAGGCCATCCACCTGAGCGAACGCGACGAGCAAACCGGGACGTGGACAGTAACTTTCCCCAAAGACCGGATCGACCTGCTGATGTATGCCTTTGAGCAAGCGGCCCTTGCCGGAAAACAAGGGGACTGGAAGTACATCAACGGCGTCCTCGGACGTCTCGCACAGCGCGGCATATCTTCCCTCGGCCAAGCTGAGGATTATGACTTTGACCGCGACGAAAACAAAGGAGCTTTTTAGCGATGAACAAAGCAGCATTCCTTTTCGTCCTCGCTCTGCTCCTCGCCCTGGCGGTGCCGTTGTGTATCGCCAGGGGCCCCCAGGGGCCGAGGACAGACGAGTTTATCGATGCCCCCTATACCACCATCCCCCCGGAGGAACCGGCGACAGAGGCCACGCCAGAGGCCATACCGTCGGAGAGCCCGGGGAGGTACGGGGCGATCCACCTGACCGACGCAGAGACGGACACCCTGGCCAGGGTGATTTGGCTGGAGGCCAGGGGGGAGCCGTTCGAGGGACAGCAGGCCGTGGCCGAGGTCGTGTTCAACCGTATGCTGTCCCCGGCATTCCCCGACACGCTGGATGAAGTGATCTACCAGGAGGGGCAGTTCTCCACCGCCGAGAGCGTCCAGTCCGCCGAGCCGACGGAGGCGCAGTACATAGCCATCAGCACCGCCCTGAGCGGGCCGAGCATCCTGCCCCTGGAGGTCGTGTTCTTCAGCCAGAAGGGGGAGAACGACAACGTGTGGGGCACCATCGGAGGCCATGTGTTCTGCTACCCCTACTACTGGGAGGGGTCGTAATGGCCCGGAACGTCACCCGGCAACTGCGGAATGAACGGCAAAAAGAGTTTATCCGCATTTTCGACCAGGCGTGTAAGCGGCACAATCGCTGGACTGTCTGGGCAGATTTTGTGGTCATGGCTGCCATCAGCATTTCCAACACCGTGGACAAGAGCAACGCCAAGGGCAGGGAGGAGACCTATATGTCCCTGGCCTCCAAGTACGACAAGCAGGAGTTGGAGTGCATCTGCAGGATGTTCGCTGAGGTAGTCAGCGGCATCGACGAAAATCCAGACCAGGACTTCCTCGGGGAAATGTTCATGGCGCTGGATCTCGGAAACGACCACAACGGCCAGTTCTTCACGCCGTACAACGTGTGCAAGATGATGGCAAAAATGACCTACGGCAAAGACCTGGAGGAGAAGATGGAGCGGCGGGGGTGGGTGTCCGTCAACGACCCAGCCTGCGGCGCCGGGGCCCTCCTGGTGGCCTTTGCCAACGAATGCAAGCTCCAAAACGTGAACTATCAGACGTCGGTGCTGTTCGTGGCCCAGGATATTGACTACATCGTGGGGTGTATGTGCTATATCCAGCTGAGCCTGCTGGGGTGCCCTGGGTATGTGGTGATTGGCGACAGCATCCTCCATCCGTGTACTGGCATCGACGGGAACCCGCTAATCCCCACTCCCGGGGAGAACATCTGGTACACCCCCATGTATTTCCGGGACGTGTGGCACTACCGCCGCCTGTGGTGGACTGTTGACCGGATGATTTGTTCCGGCCCACGGCCGGTCGAGCCCCCAGCCGACGGAGAGGCGGTGCCCAAGGAAGAACCGCCGGCAGAGCAGCCACCGGAACCCGTGCCCCAGGCCCTGGGGGAAACCCCGGCGGGACAACTGACACTTTTTTGACAACTGAAAGGAGACAATCATGCCTGAATTGCAATATATCGAAGTCTCGAAGATCTATCCGCACCCGGACAACCCCCGGAAGAACCTGGGGGACATCCAGGAGTTGTCCGACAGCATCAAGGCCAACGGCGTACTGCAAAACCTCACCGTCGTGCCCATGAGCAACGGCCAGTACACCGTCGTGATCGGGCACCGGCGTCTGGCAGCGGCCAAGAAGGCCGGCCTGTCGGTGGTTCCCTGCGTGGCCATGGAAATGACCCCGCAGGAGCAGGTCAGAACCATGCTGATGGAGAATATCCAGCGGAGCGACCTGACCGTGTACGAACAGGCCCAGGGCTTCCAGATGATGCTGGATATGGGCGAGACGGTGGAGAGTATCGCCAAGGACTGCGGTTTCTCCCAAAGCACCGTGCGCCGCCGGGTGCGGCTCCTGGAGCTGGATGCGGACAAGTTCAAGAAGTCCGAGGCCCGGGGTGCCACCCTCCAGGACTATGCGCAGCTGGAGAAGATCGAGACGCCCGAGCTGAAGAACAAGGCCCTGGATGCCATCGGCACCGCCAATTTCAGGGACGTTCTGAAAAAGGCTATTGAGGAGGAGAAGAACCTGCGCCGGATGGCCCAGTGGGAAACCGACTTGGAGGCGTTTGCCCTCAAAATCGAAAAGCGGGACTGCGTTGGCTCTACTGCGGTTCCCATGGATTATGTCACCAACTACGGCATTTGGTCGCCCAAAGACAAGATGGTGGAAAGGCCCGAGGACGCCGGCGAGGTCAGATACTACTACCTCGTTGGCACCAACGGAATCGACCTCTACAAAGACCGGCAGGAGCGGGTCGAAACCGAGGAGGAGCGCCAGCGCAAAGAGAACGACCGGGCCAGGAACCGCGTCAAGGCCGAGCTGAGGGAAATCACCGAGCGGCACTACTCCCTGCGGGTTGAGTTCGTTTCTGATTTCTCCGCCGCCAAAAAGCACTTGGTTGAGATTTGCAAGTATGCGGTCGGTGCTATCGTCGGAGACGGCGAATATGGCCGGGATGAAATCAATGCTGAGCTCACTGGGGAACTCCTGGATTTGGGCATTGACGACAACACGGACTACCCCGCTTTCACGGCCATGGTGGAAGAGTGCGCCGACGAGCACCCGGAGTACGCCCTGCTGGTCTGCGCCTATGCCTCTGTTGATGCGGATGATAACGGCTACTGGGACGAGAGGTGGAACACCGACAAGCGGGAGTACGAGATCGTGCATGAGCCGAACAGTGAGCTTGACCGTCTCTACAACTTCCTGGTCTCCCTGGGCTATGAGATGTCCGACGAAGAAAAGGCTATGCGGGACGGCACCCACCAGCTGCTCAGCCGGAGGGATGCGTGATGCGGAACACTCTGACTGACCTCAACAATTATCTCTTTGAGACGTTGGAGCGGTTGACTGACGACGAGTTGACCGAAGAACAGCTCCAAAAAGAAATCACCCGGAGCGAGGCCGTTACGTCGGTGGCTGAAACCATCATCCACAATGGCGAGCTGTCGTTGAAAGCGTTGCGCCATGCGGAGGAGTACGGCGTCGGCCAGAGCGGAGAGCGGAAATTGCCGCCAATGCTGGAGGCCAAGTGATGGCTCGTCGGTATCCCCGGGAAGTCCATGAGTTTATTGCCGCAAATGTCGTGGGGCGCACGACGAGGGAGCTTGTCTCCCTCGTCAACGCCCAGTTCAATCTGGACTTCACCGAGAGCGCAATGAAATCCTACAAAACGAACCACCACCCAAAGAGCGGTACCCCCTGCGGCTTTCCGGTAGGCCATACCACCAGCGTTTTCCCCAGAGCTGTTGTTGACTACATTCTGGAAAACTACATAGGCGTCGGCCATAAGGAAATGGCGCAGCGGCTCAATGAGCGATTTGGAACATCGTATACAACAACGCAAATTAAGGGGTTTTACGGGAACCACAAGTTGAACAGCGGCCTTGATGGACGGTTCGAAAAAGGGCGCGTTCCTGCCAACAAAGGGAAAAAGGGCGTGTGCGCCCCAGGGTGTGAGAGAACCCAATTTCGGAAAGGCAACCTGCCGGCGACCACCAAGCCTATCGGCTATGAGCGAATCAGTAAAGACGGCTATGTGGAGGTAAAAGTCAAAATGAGGCCCAGCCGACCAGACTGCAACGACAACTTCGTAGCAAAGCACCGGCTGATTTGGGAACAGGCATACGGCCCCATCCCACCCGACTGCGTGGTTATCTTCAAAGACGGAAACAGGCGGAATTTCGACATCTCCAACCTTGCCCTTGTCACCAAGGCTGAGCGGCTGGAAATGACGCGCCGAGGCCTGTTCAGTACGGATGCCGAGCTGACCGAGGCTGGCGTCATGGTTGCCCGTGTCAGAACCACCGTCTACAAGAAGAAAAAGGCCACCAAAAAGCGAGGAAAAGGAGCCTGACCGTGTTTTACCTCGAAAAGCGAACCCCGCGCACAAAAGGCGGATTGAGAGGATACCACTGGGCGGCAATCTACTACTGCCCTGAGCGGTGGCCATTGGAACTCCTGCTGAGACACCTGGACAAACAGGCATATCGAATTATCCCGAAAAAGCCAAAGGAGGGATGTGGAAATGAACCAGGAAGAAATCATTAAACTTGCGGCTGAGGCCGGCGCCAAGGCCGCTATGGAGACGCTGGATCGTGAGCGCCAGCGTGACCGCCAGGAGATGGCAGACCGCCGCCTCTGGAATACCAAGCTGCTGCTGAAGAACTACCGCTCGTTCGAGGCCCACGTCGCCAACTCCGTTTTCACGGTGGACGACTATATGCCCCTGGAGGAAATCTGGGCCGACCTGATGATGCCGGGGCGTGACAGCACATTGTTCGTGGAGAGCATCAAGCAGTCTGTGGCCCGAACCGCCACCATCGTCAAGCACATGGAGGCCATGATGGATCTCTACAAGGTGTACTGCACCACCATCGGAACAGCCGAGGATGAGCGTCGCTGGCGTATCATCAACGGGCTGTATATCAGCGACGAGCGCAAGAGCGTCAAGGAGCTGGCCCAGGCCGAGGGCGTGGTCGAGCGCACGATCTACAAGGACATTGACATAGCCTGTGAGCGGATCGCCGCCCTGATGTTCGGGGTGGACGGCTTGAAAAGGCGGTGAGGGCTGATGGCAAAAAAGATGTGCAGTATCTTCAACTGCGACCGGCACCGGGAGAACCGCTGTTGTTTCACTTGCCCGGATTATAGCCGGTGCGTCAACCACTGCCTGAACAGCCCCAGGCGGTGCGGGCTGGCAAAAGACGCCCAGCCCAAGAAAGAGCGTCCGGCAAAGGACGCCCACAGAAAGGAGAATGTGGCAACATGATTTGTTCCGAGGGATACAAGGCGTTCCGGGGTACCATGCGGATCGTCCCCAAGAACCCCAACATGAAGCCCTATGAGCTGACCGCCGACTGGCTGTATAAGCCGGAGTACCAGTGCTGGTACGGCAAGGGCAGCAGTTTCCCGGAGGAGATTTGCGAGGTAGTGACCGACTTTACCGCTACGCTATCTTCCGCCGACAACGAGAGGCCCGTCCTGACCAGCCCGCGGGGCAATAGTACCGAGATCATGAAACCGCCCGAGGGAAATGCTGATCTCCACCTGTTAGAATGCCCCTTTTGCGGGAGCAAAGAGGTGGTCTATGAGAAGTACGCCCACGCCGCAGGGAAAAGGTGGCGCTGCTGGTGTACTGGATGCATCGCCTGCATAGACCACGGATACGCACAAGACCCGGGGGCTGTTCGGGCGATGTGGAACCGCAGAACGCCGCCGAGCAAGGAGGGAGGCGGCGAGGAATGAATAACGTCCAATGCAATAAGTGCGGCAAGTGGTTTGCCCTGGACGGCTCCCTTTACGGGGTAGCTGAGGCGGACGGCCTCACGGTGCAGTATTTCTCCTGCCCTGCCTGTGGTGAGAAGTACCACGTCCTTACCCTCAACGATGAAATGCGGAAACTGATTGAGGAGCGCAAAGTGATCCAGGCCAAAATCCAGGCGGCTCACGCCAAGAAGTTCCGGGAGAAGACCATCAAGGGGTACATCAAGGAGCTGGACGGCATCAAGGCCAAGCAGGAAAAGTTGTTCCAGGAGTTGAAACCGTTGGGCGAGGCAATCCTGCACCCCTGTGAGGCCCCGTCAGAGGAGGGCTCCGAATGACCGAACTTCGTAATGGCGTATACGCCACCCCCACCGAGGAGTTGTCAGCCCTGGCGCTGGAGGCCCGGCGCCGCGGCATCAGCTACGGCCATTTGGTAGCTAACACCACGCCCTACGAGCAGCAGGAGATCATCCGGAACTACTGCGAGGAGAAAGCCAGGAACCGCACCCGGCGTCGGAGATGAATTTTCAACCCACCGGACAGCTCAGCCTTTATGACGCAGAGGAGACGGAAACTTGAAACGATATGTAGCGGCCTGCTCGTTTGGGAAAGACAGCATGGCTACCGTTATCCCGGCAAAGAAGTACAAGGAGCCACTGGATGAAGTGGTGTACTGTGAAGTCATGTTTGACGAGGAGACCAGCGGCGAAGTGCCAGAGCACCGCGACTTTGTTTATCGCATCGCCATCCCGCGCCTGAAAAGGGCCGGTATCCCTGTTCATATCGTTAGAGGGGAAAAGACCTTTGTGGGGCAATTCCAGCACAGAATCAGCGGCGAGGGGCGGAGTGCCGGAAAGATGTGGTCTTGGCCCTTGTGCGGAAAGTGCTATGTGCAACGGGATTTGAAAGTCCGTCCTATGGACGCATGGAAAAGGAAACACTGGCAGGGCGACGAAATTATCCAATATGTCGGGATAGCCGACGACGAGATGGATCGGCTTGCCAGGATGGACAGCTACCAATATCCAACCGTGTCCCTTTTGGAAAAGTATGGTGTGACAGAAGACATGGCAATGGATTTGTGCCGCAAACACGGGCTGCTGTCTCCAATCTATGAGTTTGCCCCACGAAACGGATGTTTCTTCTGTCCCAATGCCAAGGAACGGGAGTTGCGCCATCTCTACGACCACCACCCGGATTTGTGGGGGCGCCTGTTGGAATTGCAGGCGCTCCCGGAGAAAGCAACCGAGTTGTTCACACGGGAACTGCGCTTTGACGAAATAGATGCCGCATTCCGCATGGACGACGCACAACTTGACTTACTATCTGAAAAGGAGACTATACCCTATGACTATGAAAGAATTTGCCAAAATGCTCTCCGGCCGTGAGTACGGCATGGAGATTACCAAGGACGAGGAGCGGCAGGCTGCCGATGCTGGACTGCTGGTGCTCTACGGCTACTCTGACGACAACGTGGAGATTGCCGGGGTCTACAATGACGAGGTTGGTGCCTGCAACGGCACCGTCGTCCACCTCACAAAGACCGGCATCCTCCAGGAGCCGGACTGCGGCCAGGAGGATTGTCCCTACTATGCCACAGCCCGGGATGCTACCAAGTCCGTCCAAGCGGTATGGCACGACAACGGCGGACCCTGCTGGACGTTCGAGACAGACATTCCCCATGAGACGTTCAACATCTACGAGGACGGGGAGTTGCTCTGCGTGGGCATTGTGCTCAGTGTGGAGGATCTGTAATGGGGGCTTTCCTGTATGCAAACGGCGCACCTGATGAAATATCCATCGGCTACATCGGGTTTGGCATGGTGCGCTGTCAACTGGCAAACAGTTTCTCTGAGGAGCTTGGGAAAATCTACGAAAAACCATACAAGGATATGTCTTTCAAACGCTTTTCGGAGAAAGAGGTTGAGCGGTGGAATCAGATTTGCCCGGAGGGATTAGACCTGTTCCTGTGGGTTAGTGACACCGGCGGGAAACTTTCGGGCTCCCAGTGTAAAAAGGTCATTTCTGATTTGGACAAATATCCCATGAAGTGGCCTAATAGCTGGCGCACAGACTGGCTGGAAAAATACGAACGGATAAAAGAATTGATACGGTGGTGTGCAAAAACGCGGCACACGCTTTATATCGAATAGCAGAATGAGAGGGGAGACAAGAGTGACTAATGCAGATCAGATTCGTTCCATGAGCGAGCAAGAGCTTGTGCGTTTGATTGTGCATACAGTAGCCGATGGATGCCCGCCCGAGATGGACTGGGAGTGCGCCAAAGATTTTTCTGGCTGGGATGGCTGTGAAAAGTGTTGGGCAAAGTGGCTCCAACAACCTGCGGAAAGGGATGGAGGGTGCTGCTGATGAACAATGACGAGCGTGTCCTTATTCGGTATGTATGCGATGGAGATATGCGGCGGGCACAGATGCAGGCCCGATGTATCCTGGGTGCAATCACGAACCAAAGAGATGCCGCTTTCCGGGATGATATGATCCGCCGGATAGAGGCGCGAAAAGGCTTTGTGAATTTGCCCGACACGCTTAAAGGCCTTTTGGCGGTTGATGATTCTGCCGTTTTCCCGGAGGCAAAATTTCTACTCCGCAAAACAGAGGCGGAGGCGACGGAGAAAACCATATCGCTCTATCGCGCGTCTGAGCGCCTTGCAAGCATGGGTATCCCATATCTGCCCGCCCTCATTCTGTACGGAGAGAGCGGGTGCGGGAAAACTGAGCTGGCCCGGTACATAGCCCATAGAGCAGAACTGCCGTTTGCCTATGTCCGCTTTTCGAGCGTCGTGGATTCCCATCTGGGCGGTACACAATCCAATCTTGCGAAAATTTTTGAGTACGTCCGCACCAACCCGTGTGTCCTGTGTTTCGATGAAATCGATGCCATAGGAACAGCTCGGGGGCAGGCCCATGAGATGGGAGAAATGAACCGTGTGGTGATTGCTATCATGCAGGAGCTTGACCAGACCCGCAACAATGCGATTATCATCGGCACCACCAATCGCTTTGACCAGCTCGACCCGGCTCTTGTGCGGAGGTTCCCTTTGCGGTATGAACTGATGCCGCTATCCCCCGACGAGGTAAAAGCGTTCGCACACAGATTCTTTCAATACGCCAGTTTGCCCCCTGACGGCTGGGTGGACGAGTGGTGCGGCAAAACCTTTGAGGGAGCTGTGCCTGCCTCGACCGTTGTGAGGGAGTGTACGGACGTTGTAGTCAAACACATTTTGCGGGAGGGCAGCAATGGATAAACGGAGAAAGCTGACCAAAGCTGAGCGCCAGGTCGTTTATGACAAGATGGAGGGACACTGCGCCTACTGCGGCTGTGAAATTAGCCTCCAGACGATGCAGGTAGACCACGTCACCCCGTTAAGGAAAGGCGGGTCAGAGACCATGGACAATATGTGGCCGGCCTGCCGAAGCTGCAACCACTACAAGCACACGCTGACAGTAGAGCAATTCCGGCAGGAGATCAGCAAGGCTCCGAACCGGCTGATGCGGTATGACACGGCCTACCGCCTCGCCGTCCGGTTCGGCCTGCTGGAACTGAACCGCAAGACCGTCACATTCTATTTCGAGCGAAAGGAGGACGGTGCTGATGGCCTATAAGCAGAAACACCCGTACATTATGCAACTGCTATATGTTTTCAAGCACATAGCTACCAATTTCCTGAAAAGGGGGAATGGCGCGCCGTGAGAAAAGCTGTTCTGCTGAGCGTCAACCCCAGGTGGTGTGGGCTGATTGCCTCCGGGAAAAAGACCCTGGAAATCAGGAAATCCAAGCCGAAGTTAGAAACCCCGTTCAAGGTTTACATCTACTGCACAAAGGGCCGTCCGCTCCATTTCTGGAGATCAAAGACCTATTCGTATGCCGACGACCGCAGCCACAACGCATTTGATCTCTGCGGCGACGGAAAGATTATCGGCGAGTTTGTATGTGACCGGGTTTATCAGTACACCACCAGCAACATGACGGACGGTGTAGATATTGAGGAAAACGAGGTTGTCTCCCAGTCGTGCCTGTCCCGTAAGGAGCTGGACGCATACGAGCATAGTGCGGAGCCGAAAGAAAACTGTGTTTATCTGGTGGGCCTCTACTGCTGGCATATCACAGGCCTCAAAATCTACGCACAGCTGGAAGACCTCTTTATCACACAGGGGTTA
>ERZ779631.388-NODE-388-length-15613-cov-7.358401_pt1 | contig 15613 bp, 12 predicted proteins | sample MGYA00514193_ERZ779631 | MGnify/ENA primary metagenome ERZ779631 (study PRJEB29562, sample SAMEA4376710) | mouse gut metagenome | isolation source: Cecum | study: EMG produced TPA metagenomics assembly of the A DSS colitis mouse model was used to assess the...
TGATCAAAGAATATATGACGGCGCACCGTAGAATCGTCTTTAATGGAAACGGCTATGCCGAAGAATGGGTGGAGGAAGCAAGGAGAAGAGGACTGCCGAATATTAAATCAATGATTGAGGCGGCGAATACGCTCACGACAGATAAGGCTGTGAAACTGTTTGAGAAATTTCACATCTTCACCAAGGTTGAACTGGAGTCCCGTGAGGAAATCATCTATGAGACCTACGCAAAAACGATTAACATCGAGGCCCTCGCGATGATTGATATGTCTGGTAAACAGATTATTCCCGCGGTTATCAAGTACTCCAAATCCCTTGCAGATACCGTGAACGCAGTGAAGGCGGCAGGTGCGGACGCTTCGACGCAGATGGAACTTCTGAAGGAAGTGAGCGAGAATCTTACGGCAATGCAGACGGCGCTTAAGAAACTTGAGAAAGTAGAGAAGGAGGCGTCTGCAATGGAAGACGCCAAGGAACAGGCTTTCTTCTATAAGGATTGCGTCAAGGCTGCAATGGAAGAACTTCGTGCGCCGGCGGACAGACTCGAGATGATTGTTGATAAAGAAATATGGCCGATTCCTACATATGGCGAGTTGATGTTTGAAATTTAATGCAAAAAGATTCGATTATTTGTTTGGGATAAGCAGAGATCAAAACTGCTTATCCCAAAATTAAAAAAATTTCATAAAAAGGCTTGCAAAAAGATATAATATCCTTTATAATCACTAATTGTTGATGGGCTATCGCCAAACGGTAAGGCAACGGACTCTGACTCCGTCATTTCAAGGTTCGAATCCTTGTAGCCCAGTTATCGAGACTCAGTTGAGAAATCAGCTGAGTCTTTTTTGAAAGATGAGGATGAGGGCATGTATACATTTGACAGCAGGGTAAGATACAGTGAAGTTGGAGTGGACGGCAGGCTGACGATTGAATCGCTTTTGGATTATTTTCAGGACTGTTCTACATTCCATTCGGAAGACATCGGATTAGGGGTGGAGTACCTGAATGAGCTGCATCAGGTATGGATGTTGTCTGCATGGCAGATTTGTGTGAACAGATACCCTCGTTTATGCGAGGAAATCGTAATCGGTACGGCGCCTTATGATTTCAGGGGTTTTATAGGGTGCCGTAATTTTGTGATGAGAACCAAAGATGGCGAAGTGCTCGCCTATGCCAATTCTATTTGGACTTTGATGGATATTCGGAAAATGCTTCCGGCGAGACCGAGCGAGAGGATGTTAGAGGGATATGTGCTGGAAGAGAAATATCCGATGAAGTATGCGCCGCGCAAGATTGCTATGCCCAAAGAGGGTAAGACACTGGAGGTCTTTGCGGTGAAACAGCATCATCTGGATACGAATAACCATGTCAATAACGGACAGTATGTGCGGATGGCGATGGACTGTATTCCTAAAGAGTTTCGTATTAAACAGCTTCGCGTCGAGTATAAGAATCAGGCGATGCTGGAGGATATCGTTTGCCCCGTGGTGGCAGTGAGTGAGGACAGCGCAATGTACACGGTTTCGTTAAACGACGAAGAAGGTAAGCCATACAGTATTGTTGAGATGACCGGAGGTAGTTTATGATCAGACTGGGAATGATTCAGAAATTGCAGATTATGAAGAAGGTGGAATTCGGAGTCTATCTGGGCGACGGTATCAATAAAGAAGACAAAGTTCTTCTTCCGAAGAAACAAGTTCCGGAAGCGGCACGGACAGGCGATGAAATGGAAGTGTTCGTATATCGTGATTCCAAGGACCGTCTGATTGCCACCGTATATACGCCTAAATTGACACTGCACAGCGTGGCGAGACTGCGGGTTGCGCAGGTTGCCCAAGTAGGCGCATTTCTGGACTGGGGTCTGGAGAAGGATCTTCTGCTGCCATACAAGGAACAGACCAAAAGGGTAGCGGAAGGGGAAGAATGTCTTGTGGCGCTCTATATAGATAAGAGCGACCGGCTGTGTGCAACCATGAATGTGTATCCGTATCTTAGCACGGACAGTCCGTATGCAAAAGAGGACAGAGTAAGCGGAACGGTTTATGAAATCAGTGAGAATTTCGGTGCTTTTGTGGCGGTGGATGACAAGTATTCCGGCTTGATTCCGAAGAAAGAACTATACGGGACGGTCAGAATAGGTGATGTGATACAGGCACGCGTGACAGGAATCAAAGAGGACGGCAAACTGGATTTGAGCGTTCGAGAGAAAGCATATCTGCAGATCGAGACCGACGCACAGAAAGTAATGGAAATCATACAAAGCTTCGATGGCGCCCTTCCTTTTACGGATAAGGCTTCGCCGGAAGTAATCAGAAGAGAGACGCAGATGAGCAAAAATGAGTTTAAGCGCGCCGTAGGACATTTGTTGAAAGAAGGTAAGATCCAGATTACGGAGCGTGCGATTCGTTTGAAATGATAAGAAGGAACTAAAATAAAAATCTCAATCCCTTTTGCGGGACTGAGATTTTTATTTGCAGTCTTAAACTGAGATATCGATGTTGCCACCGATGTGCGGATTTACGGAAAGTTCCATTGCAGCCGCATCCATCATTCCTGCGATTTGGTCGCCCGTGGAGGAAACCTGATCGAGAGATTTGCTCAACATCGCTACACCGTAAGCACTCTGAACATTTGTCATGGACATCGCCATAGATAATTCTGCAATATTCATATGAAGCCTCCTCTAAATATTGAAACTGCTAATCTTATGTTCAGTATATCATATTTATCTTTGGAAGGCGAGTTTTTTTGCCAGAAAAAGCATGGATTCTGATTTGTATAAAATGTCTAAACTCCCAAAATGGTAAAAAGTCTCATTTACATTAAAAAATACACAAAAAAATCATGATTGGAGGTAGATTTTTTTGTGGATATAGATTAAAATGAATACTGGATGTTGTATTTTGATGAATTTAGCGATTTGCCTATTTGTATAAATTGCTAAAAGAATGACAAGGGGTGGGGTTATGATATCAAATCAGATTTTACAAAATACGATTGAGGGGTTGAAAGCAATCGCGAGAGTAGAGTTGTGCGTTGTGGATATTGACGGCAAGGCTGTGGCGATGACGGCGGATGAAATGGAGAACTGCGGTAAACCGGCGGCAGAGTTCGCGAAATCACCCGCAGACTCACAGGAGATACAAGGATATCAATATTTTAAAATATTTGATGAACAGCAGCTTGAATACATTCTGATTGCCGGTGGAGTCGGCGAGGACGTCTATATGGTAGGAAAGATGGTTGCTTTTCAGATTCAGAATCTGCTGGTGGCATATAAGGAACGGTTCGATAAGGATAATTTCATCAAGAATTTATTGTTAGACAATTTGCTTTTGGTAGATATATACAGCCGTGCTAAGAAATTACATATCCAGACCGATGTTAAGCGCGTGGCGTTAATTATTGAGACGGACAATGCCAAAGACAGCAATATACTGGAGATGATGCGCACTTATTTCGGCAGCAACAGCAAGGACTTTATCACTGCCGTGGATGAGAATAATGTCATCGTAGTGAAGGATTTGTCCGAGTCAGACAGCACTAAGGAGATTGACAAGGCAGCGGGTAATATTGCAGCGTTTCTGGAGAAGGAGAATCTGCAAGATGTCAGAATCGCTTACGGTACGGTGGTTAGTGAAATCAAAGACGTAAGCCGTTCTTATAAGGAAGCGAAGATGGCTTTGGACGTCGGTAAGATTTTCTTCGGAGAGAGAGACGTCATTGCGTACAGCGAACTGGGCATCGGACGTCTGATTTATCAGCTTCCGATTCCTTTATGCAAGATGTTTATCAAAGAAATTTTTGATGGAAAAAGCCCGGATGATTTTGATGAGGAGACACTGGTTACGATCAATAAGTTTTTCGAGAACTCGTTGAATGTGTCGGAGACTTCCAGACAATTGTTTATACACAGAAACACATTGGTATATCGTCTGGATAAACTGCAGAAGAGCACGGGACTTGATCTTCGTGTGTTTGAGGATGCGATCACATTTAAGATTGCGCTCATGGTAGTGAAATACATGAAATATATGGAAAACTTTGAATACTAAGAAGATATATAGGAGTGAAGAACGTGGCGGCAAAGAAAAAGAAGAAAAGTACGGCGGCAGAAAATGAAATCATTAATTTGACGAATGTATGTAAGGCATACTCTACCGGAGCTCCGGCGCTCAAGGATGTAAGCCTGCGAATTAACAGAGGCGAGTTTGTCTTTATTGTGGGAGACAGCGGGTCTGGTAAATCTACTCTGATCAAGCTGCTTTTGCGGGAACTGACGATTACGAGTGGTTCGATCAATGTGATGGGATACGATCTGTCTAAGATCAAACATCGCAAAATTCCGAAGTTCAGAAGAAATCTCGGTGTTGTTTTTCAGGATTTCAGACTGTTAAAAGACCGTAATGTGTACGAAAATGTGGCTTTTGCACAGAGAATCATTCAGAAATCCAACAAGGAGATTAAGAAGAATGTGCCGAGTATTCTGGCGATTGTCGGACTGGCAGGAAAGTATAAGGCGAAGCCGAAACAACTGTCCGGCGGTGAGCAGCAGAGGGTGGCGTTAGCCAGAGCGTTAGTTAATAAGCCGACGGTTCTGTTGGCAGATGAGCCGACGGGAAATCTCGATCCTAAGAATTCGTGGGAGATCATGAAATTGTTAGAGCAGATTAATGAGAACGGCACTACGGTCATTGTTGTAACCCATAACAGAGAGATTGTCAATGCAATGCAGAAGAGGGTAGTTACGCTTAAGAAGGGCGTTATCGTAAGCGATGAAGAAAAGGGAGGATACATAGATGAGGATTAACAGCTTTTTCTATACACTCAGACAGGGTGTCCGAAACCTTTTCAGAAATAAATGGTTTACCCTTGCGTCGATTGCAACGATCAGTGCATGTTTGTTCCTATTTGGATTGTTCTATGCGATCGTCACAAATTTCCAGAATATTGTGAAGAGTGCGCAGGAAGGCGTCGCAGTCTCTGTTCTGTTTGAGGAGGGGACGACAGAAGTCAGAATGCAGGAAATCGGGGAGATGATTTTACGTCGTACGGAGGTTGCGGAAGTTCAATTTGTATCCGCAGATGAAGCTTGGGAAGAATTTAAGGGAGACTATCTTGGAGATTATGCGGATGGATTTACGGAGAATCCGCTCGCAAATTCCGCACATTATGATATTTACTTGAGTGATGTATCCATGCAGTCCGCACTTGTAACATATTTGGAATCTTTAGATAATGTCAGACAGGTTAACCGTTCTGAACTGGTTGCGACGACACTGACCGGCGTGAATGCGCTGATTGCTTATGTTTCGGTCGGAATTATAGGAATTTTGTTTGCGGTGTCCGTTTTCCTGATTAGCAACACGGTCATGATTGGTATTTCCGTCCGCAAAGAGGAAATCAATATCATGAAATATATCGGCGCAACAGACTTCTTTGTAAGATCGCCTTTTGTAATAGAAGGTATGATGATCGGATTGATCGGCGCGGCGATTCCGCTTGGTATTATCTACGGCGTATACAATATGGTAATTGATTATGTAATGACCAGATTTGCAGTGCTTGCCACATTGTTGAAGTTCCTGACGGTGGAGGAGGTATTCGCAGTACTGACACCGGTTTCGCTCGGAATAGGCGTAGGAATTGGTTTCTTGGGCAGTATTGCTACAGTCAGAAAACACTTAAGAGTATAGTATATAGTAAGGGATGTATATGAAGCATTGGAAGAAAGCAGTATGCCTGCTGCTCAGCGTGATAATTATATTCACATATTCAGAGCCGGCGTGTGCAGTCACGAATGAGAGCATCCGGGAGAAAGAGGCGGAGATTGAGGCAGCGAGGAAGGAAGTCTCTAATTTAAAGTCAAGTCTTACGGATGTAGAAGCGCTAAAGAAAGAACTGGAGCAGTCCAAAAGCGATCTTACGACGTATGTGACAGAGTTGGATAATAAATTGAGCGGCATACAAGAGAAAATACAGCAATATAATACATTGATTGCGGATAAGGAAGTACAGATTGAAGAGACTACCGCAGAACTGAATGAAGCGATCAGGCAGCAGGAAGAACAGTATGAGGCCATGAAAAAGCGCATCCAGTTTATGTATGAAAGGGGAGATACCTTCTATCTGGAATTACTTTTCTCGGCAACCAGCTTCTCGGATATGATTAATAAGGCGGACTACATAGAAGCATTGTCTGAATATGATCAGAAAAAGCTGGAAGAATATGTAGAGATTAAAGAGATGGTGCAGCTTTGTAAAGAAGAGCTTGAGGCAGAGAAAGAAGTTCTTGACGAGGCGAAGGTTGCCGTGGAAGCCGAGGAGGCAAATATCAGCGCCCTGATCGGAGAGAAGGAAGCGCAGATTGTTTCGGTTTCTACCGATATTTCTAACAAAGAGGCGGCAATCAAAGAATATGAGGATATGATCGCGCAGGAAAATGCGGAGATTGCGGCGTTGGAGAAGGCGGTTGCGGAAGAGAAAGCGAGACTTGCGGCAGAGAATGCGCAAGCGAGAACCTATAATGGCGGTATGTTTGCAATGCCGTGCCCGGGATTTAAGAGAATATCAGATGAATACGGAAACCGTATTCATCCAATACTGGGTACACAGCAGTTCCATAACGGCGTGGATTTGGCGGCGCCAAGCGGAACGCCGATTTACGCTGCGTATGACGGGGATGTGGTTGCGGCAACATACAGCGGTTCGATGGGCAATTACATCATGATAGACCATGGAAGCGGTTTGTATACAATTTATATGCACTGCTCTGCACTGTATGTCTCTAAGGGACAGACGGTTTATAAAGGACAGAATATTGCTGCTGTTGGAAGCACGGGACGTTCTACCGGACCACATCTTCATTTCAGTGTGCGTCTGAACGGAAGCTATGTCAGCCCGTGGAATTATATAAGTTAGTAACGGATGGAGTGAGTCATTTTGAATCAAAACGGAGACAACAACTATTATAATAATGATTATAGTCAAGGAAATGTGAATCAGGGCATGAAGAGTCCTTACTATCAACAGCCCGTACCGCCACAACCACCGCAGAGATATCCGGCGCCTGCGCCGGGAGGACCAAGCAACAAAGGCGGAGGCGTATTTCTGCTCGGGCTTTTAGTCGGCGTCATTATCATGACATTGGTAGGAAGCTGCACATATGTAGGCGTGAGACTGTATCATTTGTACGACGATCAGAAAGCCAAGACAGCCAGCACAGAGGGGAACTCCAAAGACGGTATTCTCAATGACGACTCGATGGAGAAACTGGAAGCGCTGGAAGAAGTTATTGGTGAATATTATTATAAAGATGAAGACATTGATACTGAGGCAATGACGGAAGGCATGTACGCCGGACTGGTAGCTTCATTGGGAGACCCTTATTCTGTCTATTACACTGCCGAGGAATGGGCAGAATTGATGCAGGAAACCGAAGGGATTTACTATGGAATCGGTGCATATCTGCAGCTGGATGTCACTACGGGATTTGCCAAAATTAACGGCGTCATTGCCAATACACCCGCTGAGGAAGCAGGGCTGAGGGAGAATGACATTATTTACATGGTAGATGACGAAATTGTGCAAGGAATGGAATTGACAGAGGTAGTGTCCAGAGTCAAAGGTGAAGAGGGCACGACGGTACATCTGACCATCTATCGTGAAGGAGAAGATGATTATTTAGAGTTTGACGTGGAAAGACGCAAGATTGAATCGCCGACTGTAAATTACGAAATGTATGATAACGGTGTGGGATATATCCAGATTACGGAGTTCGATGATGTGACAACCGAACAGTTTACGGAAGCGCTGGCGGTGATCAAGGGCTCCAAGGCGAAAGGATTGATTTTGGATTTGCGCAGTAACCCGGGCGGCAGTCTGCCGGTAGTGGTAGATATCGCCAGATCGATTCTTCCGAAAGGACTGATTGTGTATACGGAAGACAAATACGGAGAGAGGGAAGAATATACCTGCGACGGTAAAAATGAGTTAAATATGCCGCTGGTTGTGTTGATTAACGGTAATTCCGCAAGCGCATCGGAAATCCTCGCGGGAGCGATTAAAGATTATGATAAAGGTACGCTGATTGGAACAACGACTTTTGGTAAGGGTATCGTGCAGAGAATACTGCCGCTTACGGACGGGACGGCTTTGAAACTTACTATCAGTTCTTACTATACGCCGAACGGCAATGATATTCACGGAATCGGAATTGAACCGGATATTGAGTGCGAGTTTGACAGTGAGGCGTACTATGAAGATGAAGTGGATAACCAATTGGAGCGTGCAAAGCAGGAAATGATTAAAATGATTAAGTAGGATAGAAGTATAGGGAGACAGTCTGCTGTCCGCAAGACGGATAAGGGAAGAAAAGGAATTGTGTGTATATGAACATTGTATTGTTATCAGGGGGATCAGGCAAGCGGTTATGGCCGCTTTCCAATGACAGCCGGTCGAAACAGTTTATTAAGATATTTAAAACCGAAGACGGCAGCTATGAGTCCATGGTCCAACGAGTATATCGACAGATACGGGCGGTTGATGACGGCACTGAGGTGACGATTGCAACGTCTAAATCACAGGTGTCGGCAATCCATAATCAATTGGGAGAAGACGTAGGCATCAGTGTGGAACCGTGCCGTAGAGATACTTTTCCGGCAATTGCATTGGCGGCGGCATATCTGCATGATGTGAGAAGGGTTTCTGATGAGGAAGCCATTGTGGTCTGTCCTGTCGATCCGTATGTGGAGGAAGACTATTTTGAAGCGCTGCGCAGGTTGGGAGAACGCGCAGGTATCAGTGAAGCCAACCTTGTACTCATGGGTATAGAGCCGACGTATCCCAGCGCGAAATACGGATATATTATTCCCGAGAACAAAGAGGGCGTCAGCCGGGTGTCTGTATTTAAGGAAAAACCTACGGAGGACAAAGCGCGGGAGTATATTGAAAAGGGAGCGCTCTGGAACGGAGGCGTTTTTGCTTTTCGCTTAGGATATGTGCTGCAGCGCGCGCATGAATTAATCGATTTTACCGGGTATCAGGATCTTTTTGATAAATATGAGTCTTTGACGAAAATAAGTTTCGACTATGCTGTGGTGGAACATGAGGAACATATCGAAGTGATGCGCTTCGGCGGCGTATGGAAAGATATGGGAACATGGAATACGCTGACGGAAGCGATGGAGAGCGATAGCATCGGCAAGGCAATCCTGAATGAGCGTTGTGAGAATGTACATGTAGTGAATGAACTTAACGTTCCGGTTCTGTGTATGGGACTTAAAGATATGGTGGTGTCCGCAAGTCCGGAAGGGATTCTTGTTTCCGACAAAAAGCAGTCAAGTTATATCAAACCGTATGTGGATGAGATAGATCAGCAGATTATGTTTGCGGAGAAGTCTTGGGGCAACTTCCGCGTTATTGATATTGAAGAAGGAAGTATGACGATTAAAGTTACATTAAATCCTGGACACCGTATGAATTATCACAGCCACGAGCATCGGGATGAAGTGTGGACTGTGGTTGACGGGAATGGTAAGACCATTGTGGATGGTGTGGAACGTCAGGTAACTGCAGGCGATGTGATACAGATGCCCGCAGGAGTGGCGCATACGATATTTGCGGACACGAAGCTGCAGGTGATAGAAGTGCAGATTGGAACGGATATCAGCGTGCATGATAAGAAGAAACTGAAGTTGTGAGATTTGCGGCAGGCGTTATATGACTCAACTGCCAGATGAATCGGGATATGTTACTCGCTTTCTGCGTTATTGTGTCGGTTTCTAACATAGATTAAGATGAAGATAAGACAGAGCTTTGTTGGTAGTGAAATATTTTCATCGGAAAAGGAGAAAGACTATGGGAACCGACAATTTGAAAACGGGGGAAGTCATCTGTAAGAGGCGTAAAGAGTTGGGTTTGACGCAGAATCAGCTTGCCAAATCCCTTAATATTTCATTTCAGGCAGTTTCAAAGTGGGAAAATAATACGGCGTACCCGGATATTGAGATGCTTCCGAAATTGGCGGCGGCGCTTCATACAACCGTTGACGCGCTGCTCGGTTACAGCAGTGTGGTAACGGATTATGACAGGCGGTATAATACCGAGGAATATTATTGGGGGCTTATGCCGAACCGCATTTGTTATGATATTATGAAGATTATGCCGCCGGTGAAACCGTATCGCGTGCTGGATATCGGCTGCGGCGAGGGGAAGGATGCCGTTTTCTTTGCAAAATGCGGATATGCAGTGACCGCATTTGACATATCCGAGCAGGGAATTGAAAAAGCAAAAAAACTTGCGGAACATAATAAAGTAGATGTCAATTTCTTTAAGGCAGATATTTTTGACTATCGTCCTGATGCAGAATATGACATTATATTCAGCAGCGGTGTGCTCCACTTTCTGCCGGACACCGACCGCAGAGAATTCTGTGACAGCCTGAAGGCTCATACTGCGGATGACGGTATAGGCGCAATGAATGTATTTGTTCAGAAACCTTTTATAACGCGTGCTCCGGATGAAACAAGGGACGAGGCAAAGAGACATCCGTGGATTTCGGGTGAGCTGTTTGGATATTATCATGACTGGCTGTTTCATACCTGCAGGGAAGAAATTTTTGACTGCAACAGTGGCGGCGTACCGCATAAACATTGTATGGATACGCTGATTGCGCAGAAGATAGGATAGAACGCCCCGTACGGAGTCTGTGTTTTGATGCGGGAGTTAATCTCCCGCATGTTTGTCATGATGCATATTGACGGCTATTGCAATTGCCGTGGCAACAATAATAATGATAAGATATCCCGTTATGCCCGGAAGCGAGTCACCTATTGCGGTGTCGAATAAAGCAAATCGGAAGACGATCAACATTGCAAACGCGATGAGATAAATAATTGTACAACTCAGAATGCGGTAGCGTTTGCGCTCCGCTTTTTTTGTTTCGGATAAAAGCGCCTGTTGCTGTCGCTCTAACAGTTCCGTGCGGATGGTCAATTCGTCCACATCACTTTCTTTGAGCAGATAGTCGGTAGTGACGTTGAAAATTTTGCTTATTGCAATTAATCGTTCCAGTTCGGGTATGGCTTCGCCGGACTCCCATTTGGAGACGGATTGCCGGGAGACATTCAGCTTTTCGGCAAGCTGTTCTTGGGACAATCCTTGTGCTTTTCTCATTTCATAAATTTTGTTTGACAGATTCATCATCTTTGTTTTCCTCCTTCATAGGTAGTTTGTATAGCAAATTTACTATGAGTGAAGTATAGCAATAGAGACGGCTGCATACTATCAAGTTCACTGTCCAAACTATCAACTGTAAGTTGCATTATAAAACATTATACAATGATATGAAATTTTTTTGCCATATGAGATAAAATACTGACAAAAATAAGAACAAATGTTCTGAAATTGCTGTACAAATCTATATTGGTATGCTATAATCGAAACTGCATTTGTATAAGATAGATAGAGTTTTGCAATGTGAGTGCGTTGCGCGCGATGGATAATCGGAGGTGATTTACTCTATGAATTTTAAACTGCACAGTGAATATCAGCCCACCGGCGATCAGCCGAGGGCGATAGAAGCGCTTGTCAAGGGATTCAAGGAAGGAAACCAGTTTCAGACGCTGCTTGGCGTTACCGGTTCAGGTAAAACCTTTACTATGGCAAATATTATTCAGGCCCTTAATAAGCCGACGCTTGTGATTGCACATAACAAGACTCTAGCAGGGCAGTTGTATGGTGAGTTTAAAGAATTTTTTCCGGAGAATGCGGTAGAATATTTTGTGTCCTATTATGATTATTATCAGCCGGAGGCTTATGTGCCTTCCACAGACACATATATTGCCAAGGATTCTTCCATTAATGATGAGATAGATAAATTGAGGCTGTCGGCGACGGCATCTTTGACAGAGCGCAAGGATGTGGTGGTAGTGGCGAGTGTATCCTGCATTTACGGGTTGGGAAGTCCCGAAGAATACGCAGGCATGAGTATGTCATTAAGACCCGGAATGCAGCGCGACAGGGACGATGTGATACGCGGGCTTATAGAGATGCAGTACGACCGTAATGACATGGATCTGGGACGCTGCTGTTTCCGCGTGCGGGGTGATGTGGTGGAGGTTTATCCGGCACAGGGTGGGGACTACCTGATCCGCATCGAGTTTTTTGGAGATGAGATAGACCGTATTGCACAGACGGACCCTCTTACAGGACAGGTGCATGCGACATTGGAGCATGTGATGATCTATCCGGCGTCTCACTATGTTGTTCCGCAGGAGAAAATCAATATTGCCTGCCGGGAGATTGAGAAGGAATTGGAGGAACGGGTCAAATATTTTAAGGGAGAGGACAAGCTGCTTGAGGCACAGCGCATCTCGGAGAGAACAAATTTTGATGTCGAGATGATGCGGGAGACGGGGTTTTGTTCCGGAATAGAGAACTATTCGCGTCATTTGAACGGTATGCGTGAAGGAGAGCCGCCTTTTACGCTGCTGGATTATTTTAACGATGATTTTCTGATTATAATAGACGAATCTCACATGACGATTCCACAGATACGCGGCATGTATGCAGGCGACAGGTCGCGTAAGAATACGTTGGTGGATTATGGATTCAGACTTCCGTCGGCGCTGGACAACAGACCTCTCAATTTCGGAGAGTTCGAGCAGCATATCGATCAGATGCTTTTTGTGTCCGCAACGCCGTCTGATTATGAGGCGTCGCATGAACTTTTCCGTACGGAGCAGATTATCAGACCTACAGGACTGCTCGATCCGGAAGTGGAAGTGCGCCCTGTTGAGGGACAGATTGACGACCTGATTTCAGAAGTGAATAAGGAAGTGGCTAATCACCATAAAGTACTGGTAACGACACTCACGAAACGTATGGCGGAAGATCTGACGGATTACATGAAAGAAGTGGACGTTCGGGTGAAATACCTGCATTCCGATATTGATACGTTGGAGCGTGCGGAGATTATCCGCGATATGCGTCTTGACGTCTTCGATGTACTGGTAGGCATTAACCTGTTAAGAGAGGGACTGGACATACCGGAGATCTCGTTAGTGGCGATTTTGGATGCAGATAAGGAAGGATTCCTTCGCTCGGAGACGTCTTTGATTCAGACGATTGGTCGTGCGGCGCGTAATGCGGAGGGGCGGGTTATCATGTATGCAGACAACATGACGGATTCCATGCGTGCCGCTATCACGGAGACGAACAGAAGACGTGAGATACAGCAGCACTATAATGAAGAACACGGTATTACGCCGCAGACGATTCAGAAGGCGGTCAGAGATCTTATCAGCATTTCTAAGACCATTGAGAAAGAGAAGATGCGCTTTGAGAAAGATCCTGAATCCATGAGCAGGCAGGAACTTGAGAAGTTGATTAAAGATGTGGAGAAACAGATGAAGAAAGCGGCGGCGGATTTGAACTTTGAAGCGGCGGCAGAGCTGCGTGACCGTATGACGGATTTGAAAGGAAAGCTGCGTGACTTTGATAAATAACACAAATGGAGGATTGATATGTCAGACACGGTTAAGATGCGCCCGCGGGAATATATTAAGATTCGCGGAGCGAACGAACATAATTTAAAGAATTTAAACGTGGATATTCCAAGAAATGAGTTTGTCGTTCTTACGGGATTGTCCGGTTCCGGTAAGTCTTCGCTTGCTTTTGACACAATTTATGCCGAGGGGCAGAGAAGGTATATGGAATCGTTGTCTTCTTATGCAAGGCAGTTCTTGGGACAGATGGAGAAACCGAATGTAGAGAGGATAGAAGGATTGTCCCCGGCGATTTCCATTGACCAGAAATCTACCAACCGGAATCCGCGTTCAACGGTCGGTACGGTGACGGAGATATACGATTACTTCAGATTGTTGTATGCGAGGATTGGTATTCCACATTGTCCGAAGTGCGGCAGAGAGATCAAGAGACAGACGGTAGACCAGATTGTAGACCAGATATTGAATATGCCTGAAGGGACGAAAGTGCAGCTGCTTGCACCGGTGGTACGCGGCAGAAAAGGTGAACATGCCAAAGTGTTTGAGCGTGCGAAGAAGAGCGGTTATGTGCGCGTGCGTGTGGACGGTAATCTGTACGACTTGTCCGAAGAGATTCCTATGGAGAAAAATATCAAGCACAATATAGAAATTATTGTGGACCGTCTTGTTGTCAAAGAAGGAATTGAGAGGCGTCTGACGGATTCCATCGAAAATGTGTTTGCGCTGGCGGAAGGGTTGATGATATTGGATGTGATAGATGGTGAATCCATTAATTTCAGCCAGAATTTTGCCTGTCCGGACTGCGGTATCAGCATCGGGGAGATTGAACCGAGAAGCTTTTCGTTTAACAATCCGTTTGGTGCCTGTCCGGAGTGTTTCGGGTTGGGCTATAAGATGGAATTTGATATTGACCTGATGATTCCGAACAAGAGCCTTAGTCTGAGTCAGGGTGCAATCTGCTCGATGGGCTGGCAGTCCAGCGGAGACGAGGGTAGTTTTACGAATGCGATTCTGCAGGCGCTCGCCAAAGAATATAAGTTTAGTATGGACACGCCCTACGAGGAACTTTCACAGAAGGCGCAGGATGTGATCTGCTACGGTACTGACGGTAAGAAAGTGGAAGTGCACTATGAAGGACAGCGCGGTAAGGGTGTTTATCCTATTGCTTTTGAGGGCTTGCTCAAGAACATGGAGCGTAAATACCGTGAGACAGGTTCAGATATCATTAAACAGGAATATGAAAGTTGTATGCGCATTACACCATGTAAAGAATGTAAAGGTATGCGTTTGAAGAAAGAGTCTCTTGCGGTGACAGTCTGCGATAAGAACATCTATGAGATTACTTCCATGTCAATCCATAAGCTCCATTCCTTTATCGGAGGAATGGAACTGACGAAGCAGCAGGAGCTGATTGGCAAACGAATATTGAAAGAAATTCGTGCGAGAGTCGGTTTCCTGATGGAGGTCGGGTTAGAGTATTTGTCGCTTTCAAGAGCGACCGGAAGTCTGTCAGGCGGCGAGGCGCAGCGCATACGTCTGGCGACGCAGATAGGCTCCGGACTGGTGGGCGTATGCTATATTCTGGATGAGCCGAGTATCGGACTGCATCAGAGAGACAACGACAAGTTGATCGCAGCGCTTAAGAACCTGAAAGATTTAGGGAACACGTTGATCGTGGTGGAACATGACGAAGATACAATGCTGGCGGCGGATCATGTTGTGGATATTGGACCGGGTGCAGGCTCCCATGGCGGCGAAGTGGTGGCGCAAGGCACGGCACAGGAAATCATGCAGGTGGAAGAATCCATTACAGGACAGTATCTTAGCGGCAAAATTCAGATTCCGGTCCCGGCGAAAAGAAGAAAACCTACGGGGTACTTGGCGGTAAAAGGCGCTGAAGAGAATAATTTAAAGAAGATAGACGTTAAGATTCCGCTTGGCATTATGACTTGTGTGACGGGGGTGTCCGGTTCCGGTAAAAGTTCGTTAGTCAATGAGATTCTTTATAAGCGTCTGGCACGAGATTTGAACAGAGCGCGATGCATTCCCGGCAGACATATGAAGATTGAAGGAATCGAGCAGTTGGATAAAGTAATCGATATCGA
>ERZ779631.392-NODE-392-length-15527-cov-7.548475_pt1 | contig 15527 bp, 16 predicted proteins | sample MGYA00514193_ERZ779631 | MGnify/ENA primary metagenome ERZ779631 (study PRJEB29562, sample SAMEA4376710) | mouse gut metagenome | isolation source: Cecum | study: EMG produced TPA metagenomics assembly of the A DSS colitis mouse model was used to assess the...
CAGCTGATTCGTAATCAGCAGGTCGTGTGTTCGAGTCACATTACCAGCTCCAAAAAGAAAGGACTGCCTCTGGCAGTCCTTTCTTTTTGCTTTCGCGCCGCTTCGTGGTGCTACTCATATTCCACCGTCCCCGGCGGCTTGCTGGTGATATCGTACAGCACCCGGTTGACGCCCTTCACCTCGTTCACAATCCGCACGCTCACCCGGTCCAGCAGCTCATAGGGAATCCTGGCCCAATCCGCCGTCATGAAGTCGTCGGTGGTCACCGCCCGGAGGGCCACGGCGTAGTCGTAGGTGCGCCCGTCCCCCATCACGCCCACGGAGCGCATATTGGTCAGCGCGGCGAAAAACTGGCTCAGCTGCCGCTCCTGGCCGGACCGCGCCATCTCCTCCCGGAAGATGGCGTCCGCCTCCCGGAGCATGGACAGCTTGTCCCGGGTGACCTCGCCGATCACCCGGATGGCCAGCCCCGGCCCGGGGAAGGGCTGCCGGGCCACCAGGTATTCCGGCAGACCCAGCTCCCGGCCCAGCTGCCGCACCTCGTCCTTGAACAGCAGGCGGAGAGGCTCCACAATCTCCTTGAAGTCCACGCAGTCGGGCAGGCCGCCCACGTTGTGGTGGCTCTTGATCACCGCCGCGTCCCCCGCCCCCGACTCGATCACGTCGGGGTAGATGGTGCCCTGGGCCAGAAAGTCCACGGCCCCCACCTTCCTGGCCTCCTCCTCAAAGACCCGGATAAACTCCCCGCCGATGATCCTCCGCTTGCGCTCCGGCTCCTCCACCCCGGCCAGCTTGTCCAGGAACCGCCCCTCCGCGTCCACCCGGACGAAGTTCATGGCCCACGGGGAGAAGGCCCGCTCCACCTGATCCCCCTCGTCCTTCCGCAGGAGGCCGTGATCCACGAACACGCAGGTGAGCTGTTCCCCCACCGCCTCCGCCAGCAGGGCCGCCGCCACCGATGAGTCTACCCCGCCGGACAGGGCCAGCAGCACCCGGCCCCCTCCGATCTTCTCCCGGAGGGCCTGGACGGCGGTGCGGCGGTAGTCCTCCATGGTCCAGTCCCCCGCCGCGCCGCACGCGCCGTAGAGGAAGCGGCGGATCATGTCCGTGCCGTGCTGGGTGTGGTTCACCTCCGGGTGGAACTGCACGCCGTAGAGCCTCCGGGCCTCGTCGGCGATGGCCGCGTTGGGGCAGGCGGCGGAGCGGGCCGCCAGGGTGAAGCCCTCCGGCACCTTATCCATATAGTCCCCGTGGCTCATCCAGGTGACGCCGGATTCCGGCAGGCCCTGGAACAGCGTACAGCCTGTGTCAAAGGCGGTGTCCGTTTTGCCGTACTCCCGGGCGGCGTCCTGCTGGGCGGGAACCACCCGGCCCCCCAGCAGGTGGGCCATGAGCTGGCAGCCGTAGCAGATGCCCAGGATGGGCACGCCCCAGGTGAAGATCTGGGCGTCCACCTTGGGGGAACGGTCCAGGTATACCGAGCTTGGCCCCCCGGTGAAGATGATGCCGATGGGATCCATGGCCCGCAGCTCAGCCAAGGGGGTGGTGCAGGGCCTGACCTCGCAGTATACCCCGCACTCCCGCACCCGGCGGGCGATGAGCTGGTTATACTGCCCCCCGAAGTCCAGCACAATCACAGTCTGATGAGACATAAATCCACTCCTTTACTGGAATGGCGGCGCGCAGGGCGGGCCGCCGCTTTGAATGTTACCGCCAGAGGAAATCGTCCAGCTCCCCGGCCTGGAACACGATGTTCCCCTCGTGCTTCTCCTCGTCCCGGACGGGGAGGAAGGGGTCCAGCACCGTCAGCCGCTTGCCGCACTGGGGACAGCGGTATTGGATGGCTCCGCAGGCGTACATACCGGAGGGGATGTCCGCCTTCCTGCTTACCGGGTGCAGGTTCTTTTTATAGTAGTCCGGCTCCTTGCGCTCCACGTAGTGTCCCACCGAAACGTTGGGCAGGGCGTACAGCTGCTTGCGGTGCTTCTCCATGGCGCACTTGCAGTTCCGGCACCAGTCGTCCTGGTACTGGCGCAGCCATCTGTCAATGAGTCCCATTGCGCAGCTCCGACGCTTCCTTGGCTTCCGCCAGCACCTGAACCCACATATCCGCCTTGGAGATGCCGGTCAGCACGTGTTCGTCGTTCATCTTCCACCGCTGGTTGGAGGTGAAGGTGTCCACCCGGAGCTTGATCCCGTCGATGAGGAACAGGAAGCTCACCCGGCTGGTGCCCCGCAGGAAGCCGGAGCCGGCGGCCCCGTCGTCGGTCCAGGCCTTGGTCACCCGGCTGGCGGGGATGATGAAGCTCTCAAAGGGGTTCCAGAAGAACAGCAGGGCGATGACGCCCTTGCGGATATCCACCACCACGGTGTGGGTACTGCCGTAGAAGGTCTGGTTGCGGGTAAAGCCCTGCTGGTCCAGCTGCTGCTCCATGGCCTTTTTCCGCAGCTTCCAGATGGTGGAGGGGCCAAAGAGCCACCACACCACGGACAACGCCGTGGGCAGCATAAAGCAGATCACGGCCCCCGTCCCGCCGTCGGGGAAGAACTTGTAGCCCACGAAGCCCAGCAGGGCGATGAGGGCGATGGGCAGGAGAATGGTCAGAAGCAGGTAGACATAATTAATTTTCTTCACGGTCTTTTGGTTCATTTGCAGCTCTCTCCTTCTTCATAGAACATAATCGGCGCACCCGCGCCGGGGTTGGTGAATACAGGTGCTCAGTCCCACTCGCTCTTGGGGGCTTCCTCCTCCCCCTTCCTCCTCCGGGGCGGGAAGAACCGGGGAAACAGCCCCAGGCTGGAGCCCAGCCAGTGGAAAATGGGGAAGCACACGAAGATGGCGATCACCTGGGCCGCGCCGGTGTACCGCTGGTTGTAGTCGTCCTCCGGCATCTTGCCGCCCACGCCCAGCATATCCACGTAAAAGTCGGTGCGGGTGAGGGGGGGACCATAGCTGATCTGGTCCATGAACATCTTGCTTTCGGTGAGGTCGGCATACACCACCTTCCCCACCGGCAGGGTGTGGTCGCTGGTGTAGTAGTCCCCGTCCTGCTGGACGTTTTCCATATTGATCCGGGCGGCCACCACCTCTCCGGAGGGCAGGGTCACCCCGTAGGTATAGATCCCGTCGTAGTAGCCCGCGCCCCGGTTGCGGTACTCGATGCCGTGGGATACGATGGTAAAGGTGTCGTGGCTGAGGATGTCGTCCACGCTCTGGACCCGGAACACCTCCGGCCCCGCCTTGCCGCCGATGTCGCCGTCGGATACGGTGTGCTCCTCCACGTACCGCTCGTAGGCTCCCACCAGGAAAAACTCCGTCAGCTTCACCGCCCCCAGGCTCACCCCGAAGGCCAGCAGCAGGCACAGCCAGATATCAAACCGCAGGCGCGTATAACGCATAAAAAATCCCCCTCTTGACAGAACCGCGGAAGATTTTGGAAACAAAAGGTATTCCTCCCGCCTCTTGGCCCCATATATTGTAACGTATCTCCCCCCAAAAAACAAGACAAAGATTGGGGGCTTTTTGGCGGAAGGGGCAAAATTTGTGAATTTGGACAAAAGGCGGCATAGCGGCCCCCAGCCGGGGGCAAACTGAGAACCTGTATTGACAGCGGGACGGCGTTGGCGGCTGTGAATACAGATTCCGAGCAAGGGGCATTCTGGGAAACGAGGTGTTTTTGTGTTTGTGGTACTCATACGCACCGTGGTGCTTTACCTGTTCATTATTGTGGGCATCCGGCTGCTGGGCAAGCACCAGATCGGGCAGCTGGAGCCCTCCGAGCTGGTGCTGACGCTGATCATCGCGGATCTGGCCTCCGTCCCCATGCAGGACAACGGGATTCCCCTGCTGTCCGGGCTGATCCCCATCGTGGTGCTGCTGGCCCTGTCGTCGGTGATTTCGACGCTGTGCACCAAGTCCCTGGGCTTCCGGGCCCTGCTGTGCGGCAAGCCGTCGGTGGTGGTGGAGAACGGGAAGGTGCTCCAGCGGGAGCTGGAGCGGTGCCGCCTGACCATCGATGAGCTGCTGGAGGAGCTGCGGATGCAGGGCTACACCGACATCCGCACCATCAAATTCGCCCTGCTGGAGACCAACGGCCAGCTCTCCATCCTGCCCCGGGCGGAGGAGAAGCCCGCCACCGCCGCCCAGCTCGGAATCGCCGCTCAGGAAACCGGACTTCCGGTGGTGCTGGTCAGCGACGGGCGGCTGCTGGAGCACAACCTGAAGGGCCGGGGCTATGAGCAGGTCTGGCTGGAGAAGCAGCTGGCCGCCCACGGGCTTACCTCCCACCGTCAGGCGTTTCTCCTGTCGGTGGACGAGACGGGGAACACCTACTGTATCCCCAAGAAGGGGGCGTCGGCATGAAACGGCTGTATATCGCCCTGGGCCTGGTGGCCCTGCTGGCGGTGATGTGTACGGTTCATACCGTCTACCTGGGGCGGCTCACCGCCGACCTGTCCGGCCTCCTGGCCCAGGCCCAGGAGCAGGTGGAGCGGGGGGACTGGGAGGCGGCGGACCGGCTCACCCGGCAGTCCAAGGAGATCTGGGTGGAGCACGAGGGCTACCTCCACACCACCCTGCGCCATACCGACATCGACGCCATCCTGGTCTCCTTCGACGAGGCCCTGGCCTTTTTGCGGGCCGGGGAGCGGCAGAGCGCGGAGTACGCCGCGGTGAACGCCCGGCTTATCACCCAGATCGGGCTGCTGCTGGAGTCGGAGCTTCCCACGTTGACGAATCTGTTGTAGGCGGGGCTTGCGGACTGTCTGGCGGCGCGGGCGGGGCAACGTTGTATGCCCTCCGCCCGTTTTTGCCGTGAGGGGGGCCGGGTGGGGGAATTTTCTGGGTTGTTGCCCCGAACCGTACACCTCCGCCCCCCTTCTAACCAGCCCCGAAGGGAGTGGTAGAAGAAATGCAACAAACCGAAACGTACAAGCTCAACAAGCCCGGGATCGACGATCCCCTCGCCATCGCGCCGCTGAACGAGAACATGGACAAGCTCGAAGCCGCCATCCTCGCCGAAACCGCCGCCCTGGACAGCCGCGTCACCGTGCTGGAGGCCAAATACTTTGTATCGGGCACCTTCATCGGGGACGGCCAATCCAGCCAGTTCATCAACCTGGGCTTCACCCCCAAGGCCGTCCTGGTTCACCACGCGAACATCGCATTTTTCACCGCCTTGACCGTGGCCGGACAGCCCTGCTCCAACGGGCCCGGAACCGCTCTGGAGGTGGTGGAAAACGGCTTCAAGGCTTACAATTCCGCCCCCAATGCTTCCATTAAACGCAATATGAACGATGGCGGTCAGTCCCTCAACTACATCGCATTTGTCTGAATCACGGCAAAAAGGCCCCCCGGCGAGAGCCGGGGGGCCTTTTGCGCTGTTTTGATCAGGGACTAAAGATTAGTCGATGATGTAGATGGTATCCACGTAGTCGTACTCGTCAAAGTCGAGGACGAAGGCGTGGCTGCCGGTGTACAGCTCGTACTGCTTCACGCTGTCCAGAGTGGCGTCGTAGTACTTGCCGGTCTCCAGGTTGACGATCTTCACCACGCAGTCGTCAGCGACGGTGTAGAAGGCTTCCACATCACCGCCATTGTGGTCGGTCGCGCCGTTATCAGCGATCACGCCGGTCTTGTCGAAGCAGACCATGTCGGCCGCGGCCAGAGTCACGCCGTTGTTGACGCTCACGCTGGTGGCGTGGCCCTGGGCGTTGCTGCCCAGCACCCGGACCAGGGCCTCGGAACCGGCGGCCATGACGCCCTCAATCTGGGTGTTGATACCGGCCAGGTTGTTGTTGGACACCTTCAGCTCCACAGGCTCGCCGTTCTTCAGGGCCTTGTAGGTGGAGTAGTTCTGATAGGTGGTGCCGGTGGCGTACACCAGGTACAGGTCGGGATCCTCCACGGGGGTCCGGGCCATAACGGTGTAGTTCAGGTTGGTGTTAGTAGCGGCCATATTCGGGAACACAAACACATTGTTGCCAATCCGCTGATACAGGACGTCATAGGTGTTGGCAGTTCCCACAGTCTGGCCATTATCGCCCATAATCAGGGGGATGTTCTTGAAGCCGGTGTGGGCACTGTACTCCAGGTCGGCATAGCCGCCCTCGTTGCCCTCGTTCAGGCTGTAGTCCCAAGCCAGCTCACCGATGAGGAACTTGGTGTTGTTATCCACGTTCTGATCCACGGCGGCGTTGGCGTTATCGATCTGGCTGGGAGACTTGGAGTAGTCGGTGTTAATCGTGAACGTAGAGAGATCACCCTTAGTGGTGCACTCATCCGCCAGGGTTCCCGCCATGCCGGGGACCAGCTGGTTGTCGCCCACGGCCTTGGGAGCGGTGTAGTTCTTCCACTCGCCGTTCTGGGTCTCCACGACCTTGTAGTAAGTCTCGCCGTTCTTCTTGAACGCCTCGATCTTCACCAGCACGCCGGCCTCGGCCTTCAGGTTGCCGGTGCCGATGTCGGTCTCCGCATCGTTCATGGACTCATAGTAGTCGAAGAACTTGTCCTCGTCACCGTCATTGTGAGCGGTTCCCTCGGCCTTAAAGTTCTGGAGCATACGCACGGTCTTCTCGGTCTTGTCCATCATCATCAGAGTGGCCTCAATAGCCCACTTGCCGGTGCCGATGCGCACGGGCTCCATGCCCATCACCACGCCGATGGTGGACTCGCTCTCGGCCTGGGTCATGCCGATCACGAAGCCGTACTCATCCAGAACAAGGGTGTACTCCTTGTTGATGGCGGCGTTGTTCATGGCGTAGCTGTAGTTGGGATCGCTGGGCACGGTGCTGGTGCTGTCCGCTGTCGCAAACTGGTCAGCAGTAGCACTGCTCTTATAGTACTGCACGTCGGTGTCGGCCGCTACGGTCTGGTTCGCCAGATAAACGACATTGGCCTTGTAGTTGCCGTTGCTGGTCTCGATCTCGTTCTTGTGGTTCTTGGGACCCAGAGTGCCCTTCACAGTCACAGTGGCGGTCTTGGCCTTCCCAATGACATCCACCGCGCCGATCTCATTACCACCATCGGTGACGGTGAAGTCCTTGAAAACGGCGGGCACGGTGGTCTGGAGGAAGCCCTCATTGGCGGCGGGGGCACCAACGGCCACCAGACCGCTGTCATCGAAGGTCGTGGTCTGGTCGCTCATACCCCAGGTGGTGAACTGCACCAGATCGCCCTTCTTGTAGTCCTCGAAGTCCTCAGTCGTGCTCGTCTTGGTGATGGTCACGTTGTCATTGAAGGTGATCTCCATGGTGGCGGGGCTCATCACGTGGTTCTTGGCGGTGTCGAAGGTGCGGGGCACGATGTTGCCCACAACGCCCAGGAAGTTGTCCACGTAGACAATGATAAAGCGCTTGCTGTCGATCTTGTAGACCTCGGTGGTACGCCCGGCGGCGCCGATGGTGCCCTCCTGGGTGTGCAGGGCGTCGATAATGTAGTTGTCGGAGCCATCGCCGGCGTCATTCGCGCCGCGGGTGGCCACCTTGGCGCCGTTCAGGAACTCCACCACATTCAGGGTGGCGTTAATGGCCTTGTCGCCGTTCACGTCGGTGGTGAACTGGCACTCGGTGACCACTTCGCCCTTGTAGACGTGCACGGGCTCAATGGGGATTTCCAGAGCGTGAACCTCGTACCAATCCGCATCGGCCACGAACTCGCCCCCGGTAATGGTGCCGTAAGTGGCGCCGGGGGTGCTGCTGGGCACGTAGACGGCGTTCGCATTAGCCTTAATATCACCCTTAACACCGTTGCCAGTAGCAGCGGCAATGGCCGCAGTGGCCACGGGATTCACAATCCACTTGGCGCCGTTCTGCACGGTGTCCTTGTCGGAGTCCTTCACCCAGACCTCGTGGGGGCGGCCGTACTCGTCAAGGGCAATGAGATTGCTCTTGCCGATGATGCCGAAGGTGGACTTCATGATGGTGTCGGGAACGTCCTGGGCGTAGATCTTGCCGCCCACGGAGCTCAGGTTGACCTTGCTCACGTCCACCAGCAGCTTGCTCTCGTAGCCGCTGCGCAGGCCGTTGTAGACGACCTTGTCGGCCAGGATGGTCTCGAACATCATCTTAGCCACGACCTCACGGGTGACAGGCTGGCTCAGAGTGCCCTCGGTGATGCCCTTGGTGATGCCGACTTCCTGACCGAAGGAAGCGGTGCGGGTCTCCCAGCCCTTGCCGGTGAACTCGCCCTTCTGGTCATAGCCCAGCAGACGCAGCAGCATGGCCAGCAGCTCGTAGCCGGTGATGTCGGACTTGGGGTCGAACTTGTCGCCGCCCCGGCCCTTGATCAGCTCGGCGTTGGCGCAGTAGTTGATGTAGCCGGCAGCCCAGAAGGAGCTGTCCACATCGGTGAAGTGGCCGTAGTCCTTGTAGATGTCGGCCTGGGAATCCTTCACGTTGGTGGCGATCCGGTAGATCATGGTAGCCACCTCAGCGCGGTTGATGGTTGCGCTGGGCCGGAAGCCGCGCTCGTCGCCCTTGACGATGCCCAGGGCGGAGAGAACGTTGACCGCTTCCTTGTACTCGGCAGTGATCTCATCCTTGTCGGTGAAATCATTGGGAGTCGCGGGAGCGGCGTTGACGGTGACCATCAAGCTGAGGGTCATCATCATCGCCAGGACCAGCGCGAGAAACTTCTTCAAATTTCTCATTGGATTGTTTCCTCCTCAAATATTTTTGCCGTTGAGGAGAGAACTTTTTGACGCGAAAAAGAGGGGATGGGCCATCCTCTCTCCCCGCGCCCGTCACGTTCGCGCACTTGACTTTCTCACAATCCGGGGTAAAATATCCTTATACAGCCCAAATCATTCCGCCGCCAGCCAAACAGCCGGACAGAAAGGAAACCGCACATGAAGCTTACCACTGTTTTATTCGACCTGGACGGGACGCTGCTCCCCATGGACCAGGACCAGTTCGTCAAAGGCTACTTCGGCCTGCTGACCCAAAAGATCGCCCCCCGGGGCTACGACCCCAAGCAGCTCATCGACGCAGTGTGGGCGGGCACCGCCGCCATGGTGAAAAACGACGGCAGCCAGACCAACGAGGCCGTTTTCTGGCAGAAGTTCGCCCAGCTGTTCGGCCAGGAGGCCCTGGCGGACAAGCCCCTGTTCGACAGCTTCTACGCCGGAGAGTTCCAGGCCGCCCGGGCCTTCTGCGGCCACAACCCCCAGGCCGCCGACGCCGTCCGGGCCATGCGTGGGGCGGGAAGCCGGGTGGTGCTGGCCACCAACCCCATCTTCCCGGCGGCGGGCACCCGGGTCCGCCTGGGCTGGACCGGGCTGTCGCCGGAGGACTTCGCCCTGTGCACCACTTACGAGACCTCCCACTGGTGCAAGCCCAGCCTGGGCTATTACCGGGAGATCCTGGACACCCTGGGCCTGACGCCGGAGGAGTGCCTCATGGTGGGCAACGACGCGGAGGAGGATATGGTGGCCCGGGAGCTGGGTATGGAGGTGTTCCTCCTCACCGACTGCCTGATCAACCGGGAGGGCCGGGATCTCTCGCCCTACCCCCGGGGCGGCTTCGGTGACTTGATGGCCTACTGGACAAAGATCCGGGAGGGCGGCCGATGAACCGGGAATTTTTAAAAAAGATTTTCTTCCAATCCCTGACGGCCTTCCTGTCCCTGGCGTTGGCGATCCTTCTATTCTTCGCCATCCAAAAGCTGGACGAGATCCGCCTGGGCTTCCACTGGGTCATGGACATACTCACCCCCTTCGTCTACGGCGGCACCATGGCCTACCTGCTGAAAACCCCCTGCGGCTTCCTGGAGCGGCAGTTTGAGTCCGCCCTGCCGGAGAAGTACAAGAGGTGGGCCAACCTCCTCAGCGTGGTGGCGGTGATGCTGATCAGCGCGGTGATCCTCTACCTGCTGCTGAGCATGGTGCTCCCGGAGATGTGGGAGAGCATCGTGGCCCTGGCCATCGCCATCCCGCCCAAAGTGGACGAGTTCACCAAATGGGTGCTGAACCATCTGGAGGGCAATGAGATCCTGCAAAACTACGTAAACAACGCCTTCTCCAACATGGAGGACTGGATCAAAAACTGGGCCACCACCGATCTCCTGCCCACCATGCAGGGCATGATGGGCGGGGTGGTCACCACCGTGGGCTCCGTGCTGACTGTGGCGAAAAACATCATCCTGGGCGTGATCATCTGTATCTACCTGCTGGCCAGCCGGAAGAAGTTCACCCGCCACGCCAAGGCCCTGCTGTACGCCGTGTTCAAGCCGGAGCGGGCGGACAAGCTCCTGACCGAGTTCACCTACATCGATACCACCTTTGTAGGCTTCTTCGGCGGCAAGATTCTGGACAGTGCCATCGTGGGGCTGATCTGCTACGTCTTCTGCGCCATCATGTCGGTGGTGGCGGGCTTCCAGAACGGGGTGCTGATCAGCGTGATCATCGGCGTCACCAACGTGATCCCCTACTTCGGTCCCTTTATCGGGGCGGTGCCCTCCGCCCTGCTGATCTTCATCTCCAGCCCCCGCAACTGCCTGATCTTCCTGATCTTCATCCTGGTTTTGCAGCAGTTCGACGGCAACGTGCTGGGGCCCAAGCTGCTGGCGGGCAGCGTGGGGCTTACCGGCTTCTGGGTGCTGTTCGCCATCACCCTGTTCCAGGGGCTGTTCGGCTTCGTGGGCATTCTGGTGGGGGTGCCCGTGTTCGCCGTCATCTACGATCTGGCGCGGCGGGCCATCCTCTCCGGCCTGAAAAAGCACGGCAAGCTGGATGTGCTGGAGTAGCGGCTGGGAAAAACCCCCTCAGATACCTTGACAGGCGAGATATTTCGTGATATGATAGCCCTGTTTTTTCAAGAAAAAGGAGGTCTTTCTGTGTTTCCAACCATTGATCAGGCCAAACCTGGCCTGAAAAAGCTCATCGCCGCCCTGGGCGAGACATACCCCTATGCCTCCGTGCTGGCGGAGGCGGACGACCGCCGCGATTGGCGCATCAACCGCGCCGGGATGGGCATTTCCGCCTCCGGCACCGGCGGCGCGGCGGGCTTTGTGGTCCGCGTGTTTGACGGCGTGGGCTGCGCCGAGTATTCCTTCAATGAGTTTTCCGAGGCAAAGGTCCCCGAGATCTGCGCCCTCATGGCAAAGCGTCTGGCGGAGCAGAACGCCGCCACGGCGGAGTTCCAGCCCCTGCCCACCCCCATCCCGGCGGACGATCCGGCGGAGCTGAAGAAGGAGACGGGCTGGAAGATCAACCCCCGGGAGCTGGGGGACGAGGCCATCCTCAGCAAAATCACCGCCATCCGGGAGAAGGCCCTGGCTGTAGACGAACGGGTGCTGGACGCCAACGTGGCGGTGGCCAGCAAGGCGTACCGCAAGCTGTTCCTGTCCAAAAACCGGGATCTGGACCAGACCGTGATGTGGACCACCGCCGGGATGGCGGTCATGGCCTCCCGGGGGTAGGAGATCAAAATGTCCTACAAGCCCTTCTCCGTCCTGGGCGGCGCGGAGCTGCTGGACGTGATGGACGGCGGCGTGGAGCAGGTGGTGGGCGACGCCCTGGCCCTGCTGGACAGCCAGCCCATCCCGCCGGGGGAGTACGACTGCGTGTGCGACCCGTCCACCACCGGAATGATCGTCCACGAGGCCTTCGGCCACGGGGTGGAGATGGATATGTTCGTCAAGGACCGGGCCCAGGCAAAGCAGTTTATCGGGGAGTACGTGGCCAGCCCCCTGGTGACCATGCACGACGGCAGCGCGGTGGACGAGGCGGCCACCATGTTCTTTGACGACGAGGGCACCCTCACCGGGGACACGGTGATCATTGACCGGGGCGTGCTGAAAACCGGAATGTGCGACGCGCTGTCCGCCGCCCGCCTGGGGGTGGCCCCCACCGGCAACGGCCGCCGGGAGAGCTATGAGCGCAAGGCCTACACCCGCATGACCAACACCTACTTCCAGGGCGGGGACTGCACCCCGGAGGAGATGATCGCCAGCGTGGAGGACGGCTTCCTGCTGGAGTGCCCCTCCAGCGGCATGGAGGACCCCAAAAACTGGGGCATCCAGTGCATGGTGACCACCGCCAAGGAGATCAAGGGCGGCAAGCTGACGGGGAAGATCTACTCCCCCATCGTCCTCACCGGATACGTGCCCGACCTGCTGAAGTCCGTCACCATGATGAGCAGCGCGCCGGAGCTGTCCGGCAGCGGGTTCTGCGGCAAGGGCCACAAGGAGTGGGTGAAGGTGTCGGACGGCGGCCCGTATATGAAGGCCCGCATCCGGCTGGGCTGATGGAGGTGTGAGCATGATTGAGAGAATCAAAAACGCCCTGGCCCGCTGCGGCATCGCCCTGTGGCGGATCAACGAGCGGGCGGAAGAGACCGCCGAGCTGTTCTTCGTGAAGCGGCAGCTGGACACCCGGCGCAGCAAGGACGTGCGCAAGTATGAGGTCACCGTATTCCGGGATGTGGAGAACCCGGACGGCGGCAAGCCCAGCCGGGGCTTCACCTCGGTGCAGCTGGCGGCCTCCATGGACGACGGGCAGATAGAGCGGGCACTGAAGGACGCGTACTACTCCGCCCAATTTGCGGCCAACCCCTATTTTGAGCTGACCGACCCGGTGCAGGCCCCCCTGGTGGAAAAGGCCGGCGAGCTGGCCGAGGCCCCTCTGGCCTGGAGTGCCGGGAGGATGGCGAAGGCCCTGTTCGCCGCCGATGTCCAGGAGGATGCCTTTATCAACTCCGCCGAGCTTTTTGTCATCCGCAGCACCGACCGCATCCTGTCCTCCGAGGGGACGGACGTGTCCTACACCGATGCCGAGGTCAAGGGCGAGTTCGTGGCGCAGTGCAGGGAGCCGGAGGACGTGGAGCTGTACTGCTCGTTCCAGTACAGGGAGCTGGACGAGCAGGCCCTGTCCGCCAAGGCGGCGAAGGCACTCACCTTCGTGCGTGACCGGGCCCATGCCCAAAAGGTGCTGAAAAGCGGGAAATACGACCTGGTGCTCAGCGGGGATCAGGTGTTTACCATCCTGTACTACTATGCGGCCCGGTCCTCCGCGCCCATGGTCTACGCCCGCTATTCCACCTGGAAGCAGGGGGAGAACGTCCAGGGCGGCACCTCCGGCGAGCGGCTGAACGTCACGCTGCGGGCCGTGGAGCCGTACAGCGCGGAGGGGATCCCCATGGCCGACCTGCCGCTGCTGAGGGATGGGGAGCTGCTGGCCTGCCACGGCTCCAACCGCTTCTGCCGCTACCTGGGGGTGAAGCCCACCGGCGATTATCATAACGCCAAGATGTCCTGCCCCAACGGAACGGTGGCCTTTGCGGAGCTGAAAAAGGGTCCCTGCCTGTGGGCGGTGGACTTTTCCGACTTCCAGATGGACGAGATGAGCGGCCACTTCGGCGGCGAAATCCGGCTGGCCTACCTGATTGACGAGGACGGAACGGTGACGCCCGTCACCGGCGGCTCGGTAAACGGCAGCATTCTGGAGGCCCAGAAGGATCTGGCCTTCTCCACCGACCGCTACCTCACCGCGGACTATGACGGCCCCTACGCCGTCCGGCTGAAAAACGTCAGCGTGGCCGGGACGGGGGAGTGATGGAACGTCAGGCCGCGCCCTGATGTCCGGCAATGCCCTAAGTGCTCCTGGGGGGCTGTCAGGCGAATGGAAAAGAAGGGAGGAGCAGTTTCATGCGTACAGATATCACAATTGCGGTCATGACCGTAGTGGTGGGTTTCCTGGGTGCCCTTTACCTGGGTACGACCCTAAACTGGCCGGACGCGGGGGCCATCGTGGCAATCGCCTTCATGGGCTTTTTCATCCTCAGAAGGCTGGACAAGGACGAAAAAGACGACCAATCGGACGGCTGAGCTTGAAACCGCCCCCTGTGAGTTGCACTTTCAGGGGGCGGCACAGCGTGCGTCTCAACAGACCCACGGCCCTTCCGGGCCGCGGCGCGAGTGCGCCGTAAATTCGGAGCCGCGCAGCGGCGGAGAATTGCGCAGGGCCGGCTTCGCCGGCCCGAGCATTAAAATCCCAAAGGTATCGGCGGGAAAAGCCCGCCGATACCAAAAAAAGAACCGCCCGAAGGCCGACACTCCGTAAAGAAGTGTCGGCCTTCCGGCTAACCTGTAAAGGAATATTATCTATTGGGATGGCGTAGCTTCGGCTACGCCGTCTTTTTGCGCTGGCCCGCAAGATGTTCCTGGAACAGCTTCTCCATTTCTTCCGGGGACGGGGCACACCACAGGCCAATGGTGTTGTAATAGATGTCCACCCGCTGATAGCGTTTGCCGTCTACCTTGTCAGGCTTGGACACTACGATTTTCTCAATAAACTCGTGAACGATTTCAGGCGTCAGATCCGTCAGCCGGGTCACCTGTCTGGCCCGCTCAATGAGCCGCTGCAAGTCAGCGGCCTTGTCCGTGGTGGCCTCCAAGCTGGCCTCCATTTCAGGAATTGCCGCTTTCAACTGCTTCTGTTCGGCTTCCAGCGATACGGACAACGTGGCGAAGCGTTCCTCGGACAGCAAGCCCTTGTTCATGTCCTCATAGCTTTTCTGGATAAGCTGGTCAATCTCCACCACCCGCTGTTTGGCCTTGTCCAACTTCCGGCCCCTGGCGGTCAACTCCTTTTTCTCTTGCAGGCCAAACCGCTCCATCTGCTCTTGAGCAAACCGCCTTTCATAGACCTGGATATACCACAACAGCCTTTGCAGGCCCTCTAACACCAACTGTTCCACTGTACGTTCCCGAATATAGTGGGCGGAACATACGCTGGAATTTTTGCGATAGCTGGAACAGAAGAAGAACGCTCCCTCTCGCTTATAGTTATTGGTGCTGCTGTAATACAGCTTCTCACCACAGTCGGCGCAGTAGAGCAAGCCAGAAAACATACTCACGATGCCGGTACGATCTGGTCTGCGGCGGTGTTGGCGGAGATTTTGAACGAGGGCAAAGGTTTCCCGGTCAATGATGGCGGGGTGAGTGTCAGGGAATATCTTCCATTCCTCCTGGGGCTTGTCCAGTCGCTTTTTCAGCTTAAAGGATTGTCTGAACGAGCGGAAATTCACCGTGTCGCCGGTGTACTCCTGTCTGTCCAGAATAGCGGCCACGGTGGAAGAACACCAGTTGTGCGGGTACACAGGAGGCTTAACGGGGCAGTTTACGCCAATGCTGTGAAGATACTCGCTGGGGGTCAATACGCCCTCAGAACGCAGTTTCTTGGCGATTTGAGTAGGCCCAGGCCGGACACGCTCATTCGGAAAATCCGTTGTACTACCTCTGCCGCTGGCCTGTCTACCAGCCACTTGGTCTTGTCCTCCGGGTCTTTTTTGTAGCCATAAGGGACATTAGTGGTGAGCGGTATTCCGGCGTTGCCACGGCTCTGCATGACACGGCGAACCTTATCGCTCGTATTTTTCGCGTGCCACTCATTGAACAAATCTTGCATTGGAACGATGTCGCTGACGCCATTTGCGGTGTCGATGTTGTCCATGATGGCGATGTACCGCACGTTCAGCCGGACAAAATCTTCTTCCAGAAGCTGGCCTACCACAAGGCGGTTCCGGCCCAG
>ERZ779631.393-NODE-393-length-15466-cov-6.877295_pt1 | contig 15466 bp, 15 predicted proteins | sample MGYA00514193_ERZ779631 | MGnify/ENA primary metagenome ERZ779631 (study PRJEB29562, sample SAMEA4376710) | mouse gut metagenome | isolation source: Cecum | study: EMG produced TPA metagenomics assembly of the A DSS colitis mouse model was used to assess the...
TGATAAGGCCCAGGAGGTGGCGGCTGGAGAGGGTGATTTTTTTCAGGCAGTTTTGTACCTGCTGCTTGTCGTCAATGTTGGCGGTGGCGATGGCCGTCATGCCCACGATGGCGTTCATGGGGGTCCGGATGTCGTGGGACATGTTGGAGAGGAATTCGCTCTTGGCCTTGTTGGCGTGGATGGCCTCCTTCCGGGCCTTGTCCAGCTCCGCCATCTGCTCCCGGAGGATCTTGGAGTACTGCAAGAACACCAGCAGCAGCGCCGCCAGCACCACGGCGCAGCACAAAAACGCCAGATACAGCGAGGCCCGGCCCAGGTCGCTGACGGTCTCGTCCAGCTGGCCGTAGGGCAGAACCGTCACCAGGAACCACTCGGAATAGGGGAGCTTGTTGCACTGGAGATGCCGCCGCTCGCTGCCGAGGGTGAGGAGGGCGGTATAGTCCTCCCCGGCGTCCATGGCGGCCTCCAGCTCCCGGATGCACTGCTCTCCGCTCTCCCCCTGCTCCTCAAAGAGGGCCTGGATGCGGTCGAAATAGTTCTCCCGGTAGGCGCCGCCGCTGCGGATGACAAAGGTGCCGTCCCGCCGGATGATATGGGAGTAGACCAGGGAGGTCTCGCTGTAAAGGGAGAGGGTCTCGGCGATGTAGTCGGCGGGGAGGCTGGCCACCAGGGCGGTGGAGGTTTCCCCGTTGGACATGGTGTATTCGGCGGAGACGCCCAGGATGACATCCCGCTCCCCGTGGTTGGTGTCGGCCACGGCCACCTTTTTGTCCCCGTTGTTCATGGAGGCCAGGAAGGGCTCGGGGTTGGACAGGGTGGGAGGGTCGCCGTAAATCATGTCGAATTCCCCGGAGGAGGAGTAAAAGGCCAGGGACTCGAAGTCCCGGGCTTTGGCGTTGAAGGTCAGGTCGCTGCGAAGGCTGGCGGAGGGGCCGTCCAGCTCCGGGAAGCTCTTCACCAGGGCGTCCACCTGGGAGAGGCGGAGCTCGATGGTGGTGGCGAAGTGCTGGGTGACCTTTTCCCCCATGCCGGTCATGTAGGTGGTGCCCACGGTGCTGATGGTCTCATTGCTTTTGTGCACCATGAAATAAGCCAGGAAGGAGAAGATGCACACCGTCAGCAGAAGGACCAGCGCCAGACTGACGGTCAGAAAACGCGTGGCGTTGTTCAGCAGTTTTTTCATTCCGTGCTCTCTTTCTGGAAGGCTCGGATGGCATCCATGGTTGCGTGATAGTCCGCCGTCACCTCCTCCGCCAGTGCGCCGGCCTCCGGGGTATAGCCGTTCCGCAGGGATTCGCAGAGCCGGCTGCTGGAGGCCTGGAGCTTATCCATGCTCAGATTCTGGCACACGCCCTTGATGGTGTGGGCGGCGCGGAAAGCCTCCTCGTAGTTCTTTTCCTCCAGAGAGCGGCAGAGAAGGTCAAAACTGCCGTCGTCCAGGAACTTCAGCACAAATTTCCGGACCAGCCGCTCACTGCGCAGGCGGCCGATGGCGTCCTCGTAATTGCCGCCCATGGCGGCGTAGCACTCTTGTAAGGTCATAGGTGCTCCTCCTTATTTCTGAGGGGTTTCTCCATCCTCGATGGGGGAGATGACGGAGAGAGTTTCCCGCATGGCGTCGTCGTAGAACCGGTAGTGGCCCCGCCCGCCGCGCTTGACGGTATACAGAGCGGCGTCCGCCGCGTGGAACAGGTCGTCGTATTCACTGGAGACGGTTTCCGTCAGGGCGACGCCCATGCTGACGGAGAGGGGGAACTGCTCGAACTGCCCGCCCAGGGACTGGAAGATGCGGGAGATGACGGCCTCCACCTCGTCCTTGTACTCCAGGAAGATCAAAAACTCGTCCCCGCCCGCCCGGGCGGCGATGTCCCCGCCCCGGATGCTCTGGCGGAGCTTCTCCGCCAAGTGGACGAGAACCTGATCCCCGAAGGAGTGGCCGTAGGTGTCGTTGGCGGACTTGAAGTGGTCCAGGTCGAAGATGGCCAGGGCGTAGAGGGCGTTGGGCCGGGACTTGATCCGCTCCAGAATGCGCTTTTTCGCGTAGGCGTGGTTCAAAAGGCCGGTGAGGGCGTCGTGGGAGGCCTGCCGCTCCAGAGAGGCCAGCTTCATCCGGGAGTCGTGGATGTCGATGGCCTTGCCGATGGCGCCGGTGTAGCGGGGGGGCTCGTCGCTGGACCAGATGGCCCGGGCCACGATCTGGGTCCAGCGCCAGTTTCCTTTGTAGTTCAGCTTGCAGTCGTATTTGATCACCGGCAGGTCCGGGCTGGTGGTGCGCAGGATGTCGGCAAAGCCGTGGAGGTCCGCCGGGTCGATGATGCCCTGGGCGTCGGGCTGGTGCAGGGGGTCCATGATGATCTCATCCAGCCCCAGGTGCTCCGCCCCCCAGTGGGACAGGGTGACCATGGGCGGGGAGACGGTGTACTCGAACTGAATCTCCTTGCTCATGTCGGCGAAGAAGCTGTACTTCATCCGCTCGTGCTCCAGGAGCTGGAGGGTCCGCTCGGAGGCGGTGAGCTCCTCGTGCCGGTGAATCTCCCGGGCCACGTTGCGCATCTCCCGCCGGTTCCGCTGGACGAAGGTGTTGCTGCCGTTCAGGTGGGCGGGCAGGTCCGGCGCCAGCTCCTGAAGGCACTCGATCAGAAGGGGGTTGAAGGCGCCGCACTGGCCGTCCAGGATCATCTGCACCGCCTTCTCGTGGGAGAAGGAGTCCTTGTAGCAGCGCTTGGAGGTCAGGGCGTCGTACACGTCCGCCAGGGCCACGATCTGGGCGGAGATGGGAATCTCGTCCCCCTTCAGCCCGTCGGGGTAGCCCCGGCCGTCCCAGCGCTCGTGATGCCAGCGGCAGATGTCGTAGGCCACCTTCACCAGGGGGGCGTCCTGATGGATGGGAAGGTTCTCCAGCATCTCCGCCCCGATCATGGAGTGGGTCTTCATGATCTCAAACTCCTCCGGCGTGAAGCGGCCGGGCTTGTTGAGGATCTTCTCGTCGATGGAGATCTTCCCGATGTCGTGGAGGGCCGAGGCCGTGCAGATCATGGAGATGTCCGAGGGGGAGAGGGGATAGCGGTCCGTCTTCTGGACCAGATGGTTCAGCATCAGCTCCGTCAGGGTCCGGACGTTGAGGACGTGGAGGCCGCTCTCGCCGTTGCGGAACTCCACGATGTGGCTGAGAATGTCGATGAGCAGGCTGCTGCGCTGCTCCGTCTCATAGATCTGGTCCGCCACCATGCCCACCAGCCGCTTCTGCTTGGCGTAGAGCATGATGGTGTTGACCACCCGGCGGTGGACGATCAGCGCGTCGAAGGGCCGGGAGATGAAGTCGGTGACGCCCAGCTCATAGGCCCGCTCGATGTGGCTGGAGCCGGACTCGGCGGAGATCATGATGACGGGGATGTCCTCGATCCAGTGGTTCTCGGACATGACCTCCAGAACGCCGAAGCCGTCCATCTCCGGCATGACGATGTCCAGCAGGACCAGGGAGATCTCGGCGCTGCGCTGCTGCAGGATGCCCACGCCCTGGAGGCCGTTTTCGGCCTCGATGATCTCGTACTCGTCGTCCAGCATATCCGCCAGAATGGCGCGGTTCAGCTCCGAGTCGTCTATGATGAGAATTTTCTGCTTGTGCTCTGCGCTCAAAGGGATCACATCCTTGTTCTCGGTTCAAAGCGGCGGGCGCGGAGCCCGCCGGAAGCGTCCCCCCATGAGAGGGGGCGAAAAAGACCAGCTTATACAATATGTTGATTTTACCACAGCTCCGGGAAAATAGCAAGAACGAACCGGGAAGAAGCGTGTAAAAGAGATGACAATTTTTGACTTCCAGAATTTGGATGCCTTTTGTCCTCTTGCACAAGATTTCCACAAAAATACATAAAAAATCGACAGAAAAATTGTGACAGACGCCAAGGCGGGCGGAGAGGGGGTATCCAGAGGCGGTGATTTTTGCATAATACGGCAAAATCAGTAAGGAAAGTGGGCAATTTCTCAGAAATGGAAGATGTGTCCGGCAAAAAAATACTTGATTTTTCTGGGAGAATGGTTCATAATGAGTTTCACCCGATTGGCCGGAACAGACAAATGTGTTGCAAAACTCACATGATAGACGCAAAACCGGAGGGAAGGCGGCGGCGTTTGCCGGACTTGGCCCGGCGGTATGAAACCGCCCGCCGCCGAATATGCTGGAAAGCCGGTCCCCCGGTCCGGAGACAGACGCACGCCTTGCTTGACAACCCGCGCGTTTGCCATACCCGGGCGGTTCCCCGCCGGAGCTTGTGACGATTCACGATTGGAGGGTGGATTCCTTTGGATGTCCTGTCAAGCAATTCCTTTTTAATGTTGGAGAAGTCCCTGGGCTACCTGTGGACCAAACAGTCAGCCATCGCGGACAACATCACCAACGCCGAAACCCCCGGCTACAAGGAGAAGGTCGTCACCTTCGAGGACGGTCTGCGGGGCAAGCTGCTGCTGGCCTCCCGGAAGGCCGCGCCGGTGAAGTCCATGCGCCAGGTGCTGGAGGGGACTCCCTTCGCCGTGACGGAGCAGACGGTTCAGACCCGGATGGACGACAACGGGGTCAATGTCACGGCCCAGGCGGCGGAGGCCATCCGCAACGCCTACCAGATGCGGTACGTGATGAGCTCCATCAACACGGAGCTCTCCATTCTGAACACCGCGATCCGGGGCCAGTAAGGGCCTGAGGGCCCGTTTCCGGTCCCTCAGCGGACGCTTTTTCACATTACATCGATGAACAGGCTCTGCCGCGAAGCAGGGCAAACGATTACGGGACCGGCGGCGCCGGCCCCGCGAAGGTCTGCCGGGACACGCCCGGCGGGGATTGGAGAAGCTGACTATGGCATTTTTGAGTTCCATGAACATTGTGGCCTCCGGCCTGACGGCCCAGCAGCTGCGGCTGGACATCGTGGGGGAGAACGTCACCAACTCCACCACCACCCGGGTGCAGGACGGCGAGGGCGCCTACCGGAGGAAGATGGTGGTCTTCGAGGCCCGGACGGGCCGGGACGGCTTCCGCCGGGCCATGGCCCGGGCCGAGACCGGCATGGTGCCCGACGGGCAGGTGCCCGGCGGCGTGCGGGTGACGCAGATCGTGGAGGATCCCTCCCCCATGAAGCTGGTCTACGACCCCACCCACCCCGACGCCAACGAGGACGGGTATGTGGAAATGCCCAATGTGGACATGGTCAAGGAGATCGCCGACGCCATGGCGGCGAGCCAGGCCTACGCCGCCAATGTGACCATGCTGAACACCATGAAGACCGTCGTGACCGACGGGCTTCAGATCGGAAAATGACATCTGACGTTCCCGGGCGGACTCCGTCCGGCCCGGGACTCTGAGAGGAGATGGTTCCGCCATGCTGACCCCCATGGAAAAGCTGACGCCGCTGACGCCGCTCAGCCCCGGCAAGGAAACGAAAACCCCGGAAACGCCCTCCCTCAAGGGGGAGAGCGCCTTTGGCGCCGTGTTCCGCTCCGCCATCGACAGCGTGAAGGAGACGGACGCGGAATTCAAGGAATCCCAATACCTGCTGGCCACGGGCCAGCTGGATAACCCCGCCGCGACCATGATCGCCGCCAGCAAGAACGTTGCGGCGGTGAACCTGCTGATCCAGCTTCGGAACAAGGCCCAGGACGCTTTCTCCGAGCTGACCAGGATCAACCTGTAAGCGAGAACGGCAGACGGGGGAGTCCTCCCCCTGTGCTGCCCGGCCTCTGGGGTCAGGGCAGCACGAATCATGTCTACAGGACGCCGCGCCGCGGCGAGAGAAGGAGGTGACAGCGGTTGAACGACGTGAAGGAAAAGGCGAAGGCGTTCCTTGAAAAAGCGAAGGAGCGCCTGAAAAAAATCAGCAAAAAGATGTGGCTCGTCATCGCCGCTGTACTGGTGGCCCTGATCGTGGTCATCGCCATGGTTCTGACGCTGAACAAGCAGGATTACGCCGTGCTGGTCACCCAGGTGAGCGACACCGAGGCCTCCGACATCCTGAACTTCCTGAGTCAGCAGGGGGTCACCAGCTACAAGGTGGAGGACGGAAACACGATCCTGGTGCCCGAGAACCAGGAGACGGGCCTGAAGGCCCGGCTTCTGATGGCGAACCTGAACAAGACGGGCAATTACTATATGGAAAACCTGGGGGCCTTCTCCACCAACGAGGAGCGGCTCTACGCCCAGAAATCGGACCTGGAGCTGAAGATGGCCGCGGTCATCCGCAACTTCCCCGACGTGGTGGACGCCACGGTGAACATCACCCTGGGGGAAAACCGGGCCTACATACTGGACAGCAACAACGTGGTGGAGGCCAGCGCGGGGGTCATGCTGACCATGGTGGAGGGCAAGGTCCTGACGGACGAGCAGGCCGCCGCCATCCAGCGCTTCGTGTCCCACTCCGTGCAGGGGCTGAACATCGAGTCCGTCAGCATCTCGGACACCACGGGCAACATCTACCTGACGGGGGAGGCCCTGGACGGGGACGCCTCCGCCATGAAGATCCAGCTCCAGCAGGCCTGGGAGAACCGGATCAACACCAAGGTCAAAAACATCCTGGACCCCATCTTCGGAGAGGACAACGTGAAGGTGGCGGTCACCTGTGAGGTGGAGCTGAACTCCACCACGGAGGAGCGGTACGAGACCATCCTCCCCGAGTACGCCCAGGACGGGTCCACCGGCGGGCGGGGCCCCATCTCCTCCGAGCGGTCGGAGGGCCTTGTGGGCCGGCCCGGGGACAACCCGGCCGGGGGCCTTGTGGGCACGGAGTCCAACTCCGACCTGACGGAGCAGGTGGAGTCCCTGCTGACCCCGGAGGACGGGGACAACACGATCTACTCCAACAAACAGGTGGACTACGACAACACCCACAGCGTCATCAACATCAACAACAACGGCGTGGGAAAAGTCACGGACTGCTCCGTGGCCGTGTCCATCAACGCCCGGACGGCGGGGGACTTCAGCGTGCCCGACGTCCAGGAGCTGGTGGCCCGGGCCGCGGGCATCACCGGCGAGATCGACCCCATCACCGGCGAGGAGATCCTGGACGGCAAGATCAAGGTGCTGCCCATGGAATTCTTCGATCCCAACGCGGGCCTGCCCCCGGATGCCATTGATTCGGGCCGGACGGTGCCCCTGTGGGTGCTGATCGCGGCGGGCGCGGGGCTGCTGCTGTTCGTCATTCTGCTGGTGGTCGTCCTGCTTCTGCGCAGGAAGAAGCGCCGCAAGCAGGAGGAGGAGGAAGCGCGCCAGCGGGAGGAGGCCGAGGCCTTCATGGCGGCGGCGGGCCTGTCCGTGGACGGCGAGTCCCCCGAGACCGGCGCCAACGTGATGGACCTGGAGATGGAGCGGAGCATGGAGCTCCGGAAGGACATCCGCCAGTTCGTCAGCGACAATCCGGAAATCGCGGCCCAGATGATCAAGACGTGGCTGAAAGGGGGCGACAAGAATGGCTGAGGCAGCGGCCGCCACCCAGACCCAGACCGCGGCGGCGAAGAACGCGAAGCCCAAGGTGGAGCTGTCCAGCGCCCAGAAGGCGGCGGCGGTCATCATCGCCCTGGGGGCGGAGAAGGCGTCCCTCATTTACAAGTTCATGGAGGATGAGGAGGTCGAGCAGCTCACGTTGGAGGTGGCCCGGCTGGGCTTCCTCACCACCCAGCAGACCGAGGACATCCTCAACGAGTTCTACCAGCTGTGCATGACCAACAAGGCCGTCACGGAGGGCGGCCTGGAGTACGCCAGGGCCGTCCTGGAGAAGGCCTATGGCGAGCAGGCGGCCATCGAGCTTCTGGGCAAGGTCACCCGCAGCCTGAAAAACCGGGAATTCGCCTTCATGGACAAGGCGGATATCAAGTCCCTGTTCTCCGCCCTGCGGGGCGAGCGGCCCCAGACCATCGCCCTGGTCCTCTCCTACGTGGACGCGGACAAGGCGGCGGGCGTGCTGTCCCAGCTGGACGAGAAGAAGCAGATCCAGGTGGTGGAGAGCATCGCCAAGCTGGACAGCGTCTCCCCCGCGGCCATCAAGATCGTGGAGGCGGAGATGCACAACCGGTTCTCCAACATCATGACGGACACCAATATCAAGGTGGGCGGCATAGACTATGTGGCCGACGTCATGAACAACCTGGACCGGACCAGCGAGAAAAACATCTTCGACGGCCTGTCCGACCCCGATCTGGCGGACGAGATCCGCAAGCGGATGTTCGTCTTCGAGGACATCATCACCATGGACGACCGCTCCGTGCAGCGCTTCGTCCGGGACTGCGACCCCAGAGACCTGGTTCTGGCCCTCAAGGCCGCCAACACGGAGGTCGCCAACAAGCTGTTCACCAATATGTCCACCCGCATGGCCCAGAGCATCAAGGACGACCTGGAGATCACCTCCAACGTCCGCATGAAGGACGTGGAGGAGGCCCAGCAGCGCATCGTGGGCATCATCCGCGGACTGGAGGAAAAGGGTGAGATCATCATCCTGAAGGGCGGAAAGGACGATATCATTGCCTAGTATTTGGAAATCCATCATGCGCCCCAAGGCCGAGCCCTACCGGTTCCCCAAGGCGGAGGAGCTGGTGCTGGAGGAGGAGAAGCCGGAGCCCCCGCCGCCCCCCGTTTCCGAGGAGGAGCCGGCGGAGGAGGCCCCGCTCCCGGACCTCCGGGCCGGAGAGGAGGCGAAGGCCCCCGAGCCTGAGCCCGAACCGGAGCCGGACCCGGTGAGCTTCGCCCAGATTCAGGCGGAGCAGATCATCCAGGACGCCCGCCGCCGGGCGGAGGACATCCTGGATCAGGCCCGGCTGGAGGCGGAGATCAAGGCGCAGGAGCTGTTCGAGTCCTCCCGCCAGAGCGGGCTGGAGGCCGGCCGGGCCGAGGGTCTGGCCGAGGGAGCCGCCCAGGCCCTTCAGGAGGGCCAGCGGGCCCGGCAGCGGCAGGCCGAGGAGCTGGCCGCGGAGTTCGACCGCTTTCTGGAGCGGGCGGGCGCCGCCCTGGACCGGCAGATGGAGGACAATGTGGAGGAGCTGCGGGACCTGGCCATCGCCATCGCGGAAAAAGTGGTCTCCGTCAGCCTGAAGAGCAGCGGCGAGGTCATCTGCCGGATGATCCAGACCGCCATAGACAAGCGCAAGCGCCGGGAGTGGGCCCACATCTATATCGCGGAGTGCGACGCCAGACACCTTTCCAAGGTTCCCGCCTCCCTGATGAACGCCCTCTCGGCCCTCTCGGACCGGGTGCGCATCATCCCCATGGCGGACGACGAGGCGGGCACCTGCATCATCGAGACCCCGGACGAAATCGTGGACGCCAGCGCGGCCACCCAGATGAACAACATCCGGACCCTGCTGTCCGACGCCGGCCCCATGGAGGAGGGCGTCAGCTTCAACAACCTGAATTTCAGCGGGGGCCTGTAAGCGCAGAAGGAGCTGCCTATGTTCCGGCAAATGATCCGTCAGGTCTACAACGCGGAGACCTACAGCCTGACCGGGAAAATTGAGAATATTGTCGGAATGTCCATCGAGGCCAGCGGCGGCCGGGCGGCCGTCGGCGACATCTGCCGGATTTACAACGGCGACTCCGGCGGGCAGGTCACCGCCGAGGTGGTGGGCTTCAAGAACGACCACATCCTGCTGATGCCCTATTCCGACATGGCGGGCATCTCGGCGGGCAACTTCGTCCGAAACACCGGGCGGCAGCTGACACTGCGGGTGGGCGAGTTCCTCCGGGGCCGCATCATCAACGCCATGGGCCAGCCCATTGACGGAAAGCCCCCCTTCGAGGGCGGCGACGCCTACTGTGTGGGCGGTTCCTATATCAATCCCCTCCGCCGCCCCCCCATCCGGGAGCGGATGGAGTTCGGAGTCAAGGCCATAGACGGCATGATCACCATCGGCAAGGGCCAGCGCATCGGCATCTTCGCCGGCTCCGGCGTGGGAAAATCCACGCTGATGGGCATGATCGCCAAAAACGTCAAGGCCGACATCAACGTCATCGCCCTGGTGGGCGAACGGGGCCGGGAGGTCCTGGAGTTCGTCCAGAAGGATTTGGGCGAGGAGGGTATGCGCCGCTCCGTGCTGGTGGTGGCGACCTCCGACCAGCCCGCCATGCTGCGGATGAAGTGCCCCAGCGTGGCCACGGGCATCGCGGAGTATTTCCGGGACCAGGGGTACGACGTGCTCCTCATGATGGACTCGCTGACCCGGTTCGCCATGGCCCAGCGGGAGATCGGCCTGGCCATCGGCGAGCCGCCGGTGAGCCGGGGCTACACCCCCTCCATGTACGCGGAGATGCCCAAGCTCCTGGAGCGGAGCGGAAACTTCGACAAGGGGTCCATCACCGGGGTCTACACGGTCCTGGTGGAGGGCGACGACACCAACGAGCCCATCGCCGACACCGTCCGGGGCATTCTGGACGGGCACATTGTCCTCTCCCGGGCCCTGGCCAACAGCAACCACTACCCGGCCATCGACGTCTCCGCCAGCATCTCCCGTCTGATGGTGGAGATCGTGGACCAGGAGCACCGGCAGCTGGCCTCCCGTCTGCGGGACATCCTCAGCACCTATGAGAAGAACCAGGACCTGGTGGCCATCGGCGCCTACAAGCCGGGAACCAACCGGAACCTGGATTACGCCCTTTCCAAGATCGACGCGGTGAACGGGTTTCTGACCCAGGAGATCGACGAGGCCTTCAGCTATGAGCAGTGCATCGAGAAGCTGAAGCAGATTCTGAACTGATGGACCAAAGGAGAACAGACCAGTGAAGAAGTTCAAATTCGCGTTGGACACCGTGCTCTCCTACAAGCAGCAGGTGCTGGGCGCGCTCCAGGGGGAGCACGCCGAGGCCGTGGCCCGGGTCCGGGCCCAGGAGGCGCTGCTGGAGAGGCTCTGGCAGGAATACCGGGACTGTGACGGAGAGTACCACCAGCGGGCGGCGGAGGGCCTTGCCATCACCGACGCCCTGATGTACCAGAGCGCCCTCCGGGCGGCGGAGCTGGAGATCCAGCGGGAGACCAGGCACCTGGAGGAGCTGGAGGCCGAGGCGGAGAAGCGCCGGGAGGCCATGGTGGAGGCCAAAAAGGAGACCTCTTCCATTGAGAAGCTGAAGGAGAAGAAGCTGGAGGCCTACCACAAGGAGGAGGCCAAGAGCGAGGAGCTGTTCATCGAGGAGTTCATCAGCTCCACCCGGGCCCACGCGGCCTCATGAGTTCGTTCTGAGCGGCGGAGACGCCGTTTGGAAATAGATATCCCCACATGACAAGGAGGTGAAGAACCGTATGGAACAGTTGATCAACACCATGCTGGCAAACGCGCAGATGCCCCAGATTCCCCAGGTGGGAAAGAAGGGCGAGGCCTCCGGGCAGAAGGACGGCTTCCAGAAGCTGCTGGAGCAGAAGCAGACCGACGCCTCTCAGGCCCCCGGGCAGGAGAAGGCGGAGACCACGCAGAAGCCCCAGGACGCCCAGGACGCGGAAAAGACCCCGGAGGCGGACACGGAGGTCCCGGCCGCGCCCAAGAGCGAGAAGGAGCTGGAGAATCAGATGGCCTTGGCGGCCATGGCGATGCTGCAGAATCCGGTGGTGCCTGTGGAGCAGGCCATGACGCCGGAGGCGCAGGCCGAGGCCGCGGCGGACGACATCGCCCCCCTGATGGCGGAGACCGCGCCGGCGCCGGAGGTCCGGAGCTTTGTTCCCGAGGCGGAGGAGACGGAGGTCCCCGAGGTGGAGGGCGGAGCCCAGACCGTGGACCCGGCCCTGGCGGAGGAGCTTCCCCAGACCATCCAGGCCCCCGAGACCGCCGGAAAGGCGGAGGAGCGGACCGTGGAGGTCAAGGTGGAAACCGGCCATGCCGAGGCGCGGGCGCCGGAGGCGGCCGACACGGAGGAATCCGGCGAGCCCCAGGGCGCGGAGATCGAGACCCCCGTCTTTGAGGACGTGAAAGCCGTCCCCGTGAAGGTGGGCGAGGCCCCCAGGACCGCGGAGGCGGAGGAACCCCTGGAAAAGCAGATTGCCCCCAGGCTGACGGAGGCCCTGCAGAACGGCGAGACCCGGGTGGAGCTCCAGCTGACCCCGGAGAACCTGGGCAAGGTCACCGTGGAGATGACCTGGGGCAAGGAGGGCAATCTGGTGGTCCAGATTCACGCCGAGAACCGGGGCACCCAGGACCTGCTCAGCAGGAGCACCACGGAGCTGGCCCAGCTTCTGGGCCGGGAGGCCCGGCAGGAGGTCCGGGTGGAGGTCCCCCGCCAGGAGGAGAGCCAGAGGCAGGACCTCTATGAGCAGCAGCAGGAGCACCACCAGAGACACCAGCAGGAACAGCGCCGCAGGCAGGAGCGGAGCGGGGAGGATTTCCTCCAGCAGCTCAGGCTGGGCCTGATTCCCATGGACGGGGAGTGACCCCGGGAAAGGATGTGAGCAAGTGAGCGATTTGATGACCGATATCGGCAGTCTTTACGGCACCCATAAAACCGCCGGCGGGAAGGAAGTCACCATCGTCAGGAAGGGCAGCAACCTGGACCTGGACATGACCGACTTCATCCAGCTGATGATCACCCAGCTGACCAGCCAGGGCATCGACGAGACCATGGACACCTCCGAAATGCTGAACCAGATGGTGCAGATGCAGATGATCACCTCCATGGTCAACATGACCGACGCGGTGACCATGAATTACTCCGCCTCCCTGGTGGGCAAGGAAGTCACCGTGGGCAAGTACGGAGAAGACGGAAAGCTCCAGGAAATCTGCGGCACCGTCACCGGCACCGGCACCATGGACGGACAGCAGGTCATCTTCCTGGACAACGACGAGTACTACTTCCTCAGCGACATCATGGCCGTGGGCAAGCTGCCGCCGCCCAAGGAAGAGGAAGACGAGGACGGAGAAGACAAGGTGGAGGGCACGGAGAAGCCCGGCGAGACCACCAAGCCCGAGGAGACCACGAAGCCGGAGGAAACCGTGCAGCCCGGCGGCGAGACCCAAAACCCGGAGTACAACGGCGAGAACGGCGCCCCCCAGGAGAGCGAAAGCTGAGGTGAGTTCCACGTGATCGAACGCGTAGCGAGACAGAGCCAGATCCAGCAGATACCGGACGCAGGGAGGCGTGCGGCGGAGAGCGGCTTTGCCATGGCCCTGCAGACGGAGCTGGCCAGGGCGGGACAGGATGTCCAATTCTCCAAGCACGCCATGAGCCGCGCCGAGGAGCGGGGCATCGAGATCACTCCCAGCCTCATCGACCAGATCAAGGGAAGCGTGGTGCGGGCCCAGGCAAAGGGCGCCACCAACATCCTGGCGATGGACACCGAAAAAGCCTTCATCATCAACGTCCCCCACGGGCGGGTCATCACGGCCATCACCCAGGACGAGATGAAGGACAGCGTATTCACCAATATCGACGGCGCCGTGTTCCTGTAAGCGAAATGGCAGGACCGGTTTACGGAGGCCATCGGGTCCCGCCCGACTGACGGGACCCGGACGGCGCCACAAATCGAAAGGAGACCTATTCCCTATGACCGGATCAATGTACGCATCCGTGGCGGGTCTGCGAACCCATATGCAGAAGCTGACCGTCATCGGAAACAACGTGGCAAACGTCAACACCCAGGGCTACAAGAAGCAGCGGACCGTCTTCCGGGACAGCGTGTACAGCATGTACTCCGCCGGCTCCAACGGCTCCGAGAGCGTGGGCGGCATGAACCCCTCTCAGCTGGGCTACGGCTCCCGGATCGGAAGCATCGACCTGAACATGTCCTCCGCCCAGTACAACCCGGGCAACCCCATGGACTGCGCTCTGGTGGGCGACGGGTTCTTCCTGGTGGGCGACAAGGACGTGGCCAACGCGGTCAACCCCGCCAACTACGCCGACTTCTCCGCCGAGAGCCTGAAATCCCTGAACCTCACCCGAGTGGGCGACTTCGAGTTCAAGGCCGACGGCTATCTGACCGACGGCCAGGGCAACGTGGTCTACGGCTTCATGTGCGTGGGCGAGACGGTGGACCCCGCCACGGGCAAGACCGTCCCCAAGATCAGCGACCAGCTGGTCCCCATCCGCAAGCCGAAATGGGAAAAGGTGGTTGCGGAAAACGGAGATGTCACCTATAATATCCACTATGCCCGGACCGATATCGACCCGGCGACGGACCGCCCCGTGGAAAACCAGGACGGGGAGGGAAGAGTCGTGGCCAACCAGCTGAAGGACGACAAGCCCATCTACAACGCGGGAGACGCCACGGGTGACGACGCCCCGGACCCGAATCTGGAATACGAGTTCGCCCAGATGGACAGCATCAGCATCGACGCGGGAACCGGCTGCATCACGGGATTCAGCAAGGCGGACGGGAAAATGATCACCATCGGCTATCTGGCCATCGGAAGCGTCGACAACCCCAACGGCGTGAGCCACATCGGCGACTCCTACTACCAGTGCCGTGAGGGCGCGGGCGACCTGCACGTGGGTATGCTGGGCGGCGCCCAGGAGAAGCTGGGCATTCACCAGCTCAACGGCTCCATGGCTCCCACTCCCGAGGGCGACGATGACACGCCGGTGTACCCCGCCGGAACGGACATCCTCACCACCGACACGGAGATGATGACCGGCTTCCTGGAGGGCCCCAACGTGGACCTGGCGGAGGAGATCACCGAGCTCATCACCACCCAGCGCGGCTATCAGGCCAACACCCGCATCATCACCGTCACCGACTCCATGCTGGAGGAACTGGTGAACATGAAGCGCTGATAGAGCGGAGCGCGCGGTAAACTGCCAACGCACTCATTAAAACAGCTGCCCGCCGGGGCCGAAGGCGGCCCCGGCGGGGCGGGAAAGGGCGGTCCAATATGATCCTTCTGACCAAGAGAAATCACGACAAGTTCCTGGTGAACCACCTGCAGATCGAACACATCGAGTGCATCCCGGAGTCCAAGATCACCATGATGAATCACGACTACTATCTGGTCCGTGAGAGCGTGGAGGAGATCATTTCTAAAATCGCGGAGTACAACGCCAAGGTCCAGGATATCCACCGCGAGATCGTGGTATCGGACAAGCGTTGATGGAATATAGATAAAATTCACAGGCCGGGGTCCCTGCCCGGCCGAGGGGGCAATTCTTCATGAATATAAACTATATCATCGGCATTGTCGGCGCGTTCGGCGTGTTCCTGCTGGGCTGCATCCTGGGCATCAACATCGGTCCCAGCGCGGCGGGGAAGCCGTTGTTCGACTTCAACCCGGGCAACCTCTGGAACTTCTTCGACGCGGCGTCCATCTTCATCACCATCGGCTGTACGGTGTTCGTCGTGCTGGCCAGCTTCCCGGGGTCCATGCTCAAGGCCATGCCCAAGCATTTCAAGATCATCCTGAACAACAAGATGTTCGACCCCAAGGGCTATATCGACCAGCTGGTGGAGCTGGCCCAGATCGCCCGGAAGAACGGCCTTCTGTCCCTGGAGGAGAAGGCCAACGAGCAGACCGACCCCTTCTTCAAGCAGGC
>ERZ779631.395-NODE-395-length-15435-cov-4.834915_pt1 | contig 15435 bp, 1 predicted proteins | sample MGYA00514193_ERZ779631 | MGnify/ENA primary metagenome ERZ779631 (study PRJEB29562, sample SAMEA4376710) | mouse gut metagenome | isolation source: Cecum | study: EMG produced TPA metagenomics assembly of the A DSS colitis mouse model was used to assess the...
GCAACGGCAACTGGAACTATACGTATGAGTATCTCTACTAGTGGTGTCACCACGGCTGCTACTGGTGCTCTCACTGCTGGTGTGTGGCTGAATATTGGGCCGCCATCCGGGACACCAATGCCTATTCTCCCGTAAAGGTCACGGCTCCCGGCATGACCGTCAGCTACGGCGCGGGCAGCAACAATATCCAGTCTCCGGGCAGCTATGGCTCTGAGGTCAACGGCACCCACTGGATCTCCGGTTATTCCTCGACCCAGCCTTATCTGAACAACGCCGTTCAGATCGCCGCGGGCCGCGACTTTGCCATGGTCCTCCGGGCCGACGGTACGGTGCTCTACTGGGGCAACTCGGGTACGTATCAGCCTATTGACTATGTGAACGTAGACTTCTCCGAGCCGCAGGAGTTCAAAGCGGACAACGGCGATACCAACCACGACCCGCACTACTGCTCCGGCAGCTACCACCACGGCAACTGGGACCATGGCTATGCTTACGATGCGATGCGTTCCTTCGGTGTGGCCATGCGGGCGGGTGATGCTAAGACCGGCGAGTGGCACAACTGGACGGTAGACTCTGAGCACTACTACGCGGACAGCCAGTACGGCTATCAGGGCAACGTCGCCCCCAATGCCAACACCAGCTACTCCGACGCCAGCAACTATATCACCAAGCTGACGCCTGTGACCGTTTTGGGCCTCCACGGCACAGATCACCTCACCACCAACACCCTGAATGACAATCTGACCACCTCCAGCCACTCTGTGAGTGCCAACGCCAACATGACCGCCGCCAACTACGGCGCGCGGATCACCAAGCTGGTGGCGGGCGATGAGTTCTCCGTTGCCCTGACCTCTTCCGGCACAGTGTTCACTTGGGGTATCAACTCCAAGGGCAACGCAGCCACCCAGACGCAAGCAGGCGCCCACTTCCACGGCGCGGTGCGGGATTATACCCCGGCATGGGATTCCCGCGGTGCGCTGGGCGACGGCAGTGAGCTGGACCGTATCTATCCTGTTCAGGTCAAGGCCGGCGAGCAGGCCACCTCTACCAATTATCTCACCGATATCGTGGATATTGCTTCCGGCGACGGTCACATTTTGGCGCTGGACAGCGCGGGTCAGGTTTGGGCTTGGGGTGACAACACCTACGGACAGTTGGGCAACGGCGAATCCGGCGCGAACAAGTTCTCCACCGTACCTGTGAAGGTCACCGCTACCGGCGCGCACAATGACGTGAAAATCACCCGTATCTTTGCCGGCGGCAATTCCTCCATGGCTATTGACGCGGACGGCCAGATCTACGCTTGGGGTGATAACGCCAAGGGGCAGGTGGGGCAGACCGGCGTAAATGTGGTCACGACTATCTCCAAGGTGGCGGCGGGCGAGAGCCGCGACAGCGGCATTGCTGGCGTTAACATCACAGAGCCGTTCCTCGGCGCGCAGTCCATCGCCATGAACCACTCCCAGACCACGATCTATAAGAACGATGTCCGGCTCACCAATGAGGACGGCTCTCTCCTGACGCAGGAAGCTCATGTGCCCGGCACGGTCTACGCCATGGGCACTACGGGTGAGGGCACGTACCTGAAGGGCCAGTATAACCGGGTCACCAACTCTTTCGGCGGTAAGCACCATCTGAGCGGCAGCGCGTCTTTGGGTGACAGCAAGAGCGTCAGCTCCCCCAATGTGCCTGTGCTGGTGGGCGCGCCTGACGAGGAGAGCATCTACATCGGCAAGGTGGACTATGTCACCGACTTTAAGCAGGGCGACGCCGCCACCGTGACCGAGCGGGACTTTGACCACGCCCTGACACAGTACATTCTGCAGGCGGGCACTTCCACGACTACGGACGGCACGGCTACCACAGGCCATTTGAACGTGGAGAGGACCCTCTTGACCGAGGGAGACGCCCTTCGCATCCCGCTGACCTACACCAAGACCACCGTCACCCCCGGCACGACAGCCGAGGACGGCACGGTCATCACGCCCGACGTGACCGCCAGCGAGACGGTGAACAACCTCCAGCGGTATATCACCGTTGGTACAAACCTCTACAGAACCAGCGGTATTGAGGATACCGAGGACTTCCTGTTCCCGTTTGAGAGCACCGACGTGCTTCAGACCACGGGCATCGACAATGGTGTTCACACCCTCACCACCCGGGGCCTGACAACCGCCGACTTTACGGTGATCTCCTCTGACGAATCCATCCTGGCCGTTTATGAGGACACTGCCAACGGCTGGTTTGAGCTGCGCTCCATGCCCAATGCCTTTGGCACGGTGACGGTGCTCATCCGGGAGAACACCACCCAGATCACCCGCATGATGAACATCATCGTCCGTCCGAGGGAGGACCGTACCGAGTCCACCAACGCCAAGCTCACCGCACCGAAGGTGGTCTATGGCGAGCACTTTGCGCTGGCGCTCAAGGCGGACGGCACGGTCTGGGCTTGGGGTGACAACACCTACGGCCAGTTGGGCGACGGCACCAATGGCGCGGGTACATATGAATATTCGCCGGTCCAGGTGCGCGGCGCGAACGGCAACGACTACCTCCGCGGCATTGTGGATATCGCCGTGGGCGCGAACCACTCCTTCGCCATCTCCGCCCCCGACGCTGAGACCGGGGAAGTCATTCTCTGGGCTTGGGGTCTCAATGACCACGGCCAGTTAGGTGACGGCACCACCAGCAACCAGCGGTATCCCGTCAAGACCAATCTCTCCGGCGTGCAGGGCCACATCGTTCAGGTGTCCGGCGGTGCTGACCACTCTCTGGCTGTCACCGATATCGGTTACGCTTACGGCTGGGGCGCGACCAACACCCGGGCGGTCAACTGGCGCGCCAATAGTTCTGCTGACCGCACCACCCCCATCCGTTTGGAGCGGGGCGGACTGGTGAACAGCGCCGAGCACAATGCCGACCTGATCTATAACGAGGGCTACATCACCAACGCTGAGAGCGTTTACGCCGGACGGGGCTATTCTGTGGTCCGCACCACCGGCGGGTATGTCTACACCTTCGGCAGCATGCCCGGCAACGGCTATGACATCGGCGACCAGAACGTGACCCATACCCACAGTGGCGGGCTGTACTCCGAGAACATCCAGCGCGTGCCCATGGCGGTGCGTGAGGGTGATCAGGTCAACGGCGTGGGCAACTACCTGCGTGACGTGTCTCTGGTGGCTGCCGGGTTTAGCTCCGCGGGCAACGACCATATGCTCCTGCTGGGCATGAACAAGGTCGGCAATGAAAGCGGCGCGGCCGTGCCCACCGATGTGGCGGATGAGAGCGCGCAGCACATTCAGAGCGACAAGAGCGGCAGCCTCTTTGCCATCGGCAGCGGCGCGAACCGCCAGCTGACCCCGGAGAGCACCGCCAACGCCAAGCGGCCCATTCTGGTCAACGGTCTCACCACCGGTTACAGCACCGGCGATGGAGACGATGCAACCACCGTGGCTGCCCAGATGTCCGCCGAGGACCGGATCTCCGCCATCGCCGTGGGCGGCACTGCCAGCGGTGTGATGACCAAGGACGGTCATGTGTTCCAGTGGGGCGGCAATACCAGCGGCTTTGCTAAGCTGGCCGCCGACGCAGTGGATTCCATCCCCACCGACCTCTGGGATTACAGCGACACGGGCCTTGACCATAACGACGCAAAGGCCACCAAGGGCAAGCAGAGCTACGGCTTCGCCATGGGCAACAATGTGACCTCTGTCCTCAAGAGCGACGGCACGGTGTGGAGCTGGGGCAGCAATACGTTGGGCCAGCTGGGTGTGGGCAACGCCGCTACGGTTGACTCCACCACCATTGCCGCTCCCGGACAGGTCTACTATGCGCAGGTGCGCACCGAGCGGTTGGCCCTCCAGCAGGTGGACGTGGAGCAGGAGGACGGCACAGTGGTCTACTCCACCCACCGTCCGTGGGAGATCCATTTGCTGGCTCATGAGAAGCAGACCTTCCGCATCCTGGCAGAAAAGATCGCAGTCCAGCGTACGGACACCTTTGGCCTGCTCACTGAGGCTGTGTGGTATCCGGGTCTGTATACCGCAGACGGGACGGCGAAAGAGGGAGAGGATAAGAGCCGCAAGCTTCGCTGGCGCTCTCTCAACACCCGCCTGATCACCTTCTCCGACACCGTGCCTGGGCTGGCCGTGATCAACTGGGCCAATGTGGAGCCGGGTATGTATACCTATGTCACCGTTACCGATGACGAGACGGGCTACACTGCCCAGATCCGTGTGGCCTTCTTCGACGACGAACTGACCGACTACGACACCACCGCCTCCATTGGCACCACCGGCCTGCGGGGCGAGGAGGGCGAGCACGTTCTTGTCCACCAGACCGCCACACCCACCATCGTGCTGGGTGAGGAGTACTCCTTCGCCCTGAAGAGCGACGGCACGGTGTGGAGCTGGGGCGCAAACCAGAGCTACAACGATCTGAGTTCCATCAACTACGCCAGCGACAGCCCCGTCTTCGTGCCTACCCAGGTGCGAGACCGGGCGGATGAGAGCGGTTACCTCACCGGTGTGACTCAGATCGCCGGCGGCAAGCACTTCACCGTCTTCCTCAAGGGCAGCGGCGAGGTGTATACTTGGGGCCTCAACGACCACGGACAGTTGGGCCAGGGCGATACCACCACCCGCGCTATCGCCTCCGTGGGCCACAAGAACGGGGATGTGCTCTACGCTGTCAAGCTGGACGCGGTGCAGTATACCTATCCCAACACCCTGAACGGCAATCCTGATATTCGTCTGGGCCAGCAGAAGATATTTGACGGCTCTTACGAGACCTATCACGCCGGCTTCTACGGGCCTTACGGCGCCAACGCCGACGGTGAGGCCTTTGGTACGTACGACAGCTCCGTGGGCGACGATATGATCCCCAACTATGACTTCGATGAGACCAACAACAAGCTGGATCCCGACGCGCTGGCGGCTGATCCCAACAGCACGGCGCTGGAGACCTACTATAACGAGTATTACACCAACCGCGCCATCAAGGTCGCGGCAGGCGATGAGCACGCCGCCGCGCTGATGGAGGACGGAACGGTGTATGTCTGGGGCTGGAACAACGCTGGCGAGGCAGGCCGCGATAAGGTGGGCTACACTAACTTTGCCACCGCCATGCGGATGAAGGTAGCCAACACCACCGATATTGCAGCCGGAAAGAACCATACTCTGATGCTCAAGGGCGACGGCACAGTCTGGGCTTTTGGCAACGATATCTATGGCCAGCTGGGCAACGGCGAGGTCGACGGCCAGCACGGCGTAGGCAACGGCCGCTACAATGACGCGGTCCAGGTAGTTACCGAGGACGGCGAGGTCCTCTCCAATATCGTAGCCATTGAAGCCGGCGACAACTTCTCTGTGGCCCTCGACCACAATGGCCATGTGTGGATCTGGGGCCGGGTGAACGACGCGGTACAGTCTGCCGCCATTCGCCTTGACCTCACCCGCGCCGACGGCGGCGAGGATCTGATCTACCGCATGAGCGCGAAGCACGACTCGCTGGCGCTGGTGACCTCCAAGACCAGCACTGCGGCGGAGGATCCCGCCAACGTGGACGCGCAGGGACAAGTGTATCACTGGAAGAATGTGAGCGGCACCATAATCGCTGAGAGCGATCTGGTGACGGTGGGCGAAGCCTACCTCAGCACCACCACGCAGGTGGACGACAACGCCGCCGAGCCGGAGAAGGCGCTTCTTACCGACGTGTTCGCGGTGGGCGTGGCGGACAGCCACCTCATCCTGTCCACCGAGGACGGCGCTCTCTACGCCTACGGTAGCGAGGCCAACGCCGCGCTGGGCCTGAAGGACGGCTTCACCGATCAAAACGGTGACGGCGTGGGCGATGACCGCGACAAGGACGCCCTTCACCGCATCACCGGTGACCGTTATGGTCTCCAGCCCATTGAGTTTACCCGGGACGGCGTGGCCGAGACCATCGGCAACGAAGATCCCTCCATCATCCTCTATCCGGGCCAGAGCATCAAGTTCACCCGGGTGGTGACCAACGATCCGTACTACTTCGACCTGAACACCTATCAGAGCCGCAAGATCGAGGCGGTGAACGCCAATGACGCTGCGGACGGACGTTACCGTGTGGAGATCCAGTCCGGCGGCAAGAACATTATCTCCATTGCCGACGACGGCACCATCACCGCCGAGGACGCCTCCGGTGCGGTGACTGTCATCATCCGCGACATGGAGCACATGGACGCCAACGGCCTCTATCTGGAGGTTGGCGTGGTCACTGTGCATGTGAACCGCAAGCTGGGTACACCGGAGCTCAACACCATTGCGCCGCAGGTGGCCGCAGGCAATGACTTCTCCATGGCGCTCACTGCCGACGGCAAGGTCTATACATGGGGTATTACCGACAACGGCGTTTTGGGCCGCGACGCTGCCACTGTTCCCGCCAATGTGGCCGGGGAAGTGGTGCTCACCGTTCCCGCCGTCAATGTGCCCGACGATCCCGCCACCCCCGACGTGGACGAGTCCCAGAACAGCGTACCTGAGCACACCGTGAAGGCGGTCGCCATCGCCGCCGGTCTCTATCACGCTGTGGCGGTGGATGAAGAGGGCAAGCTGTGGACTTGGGGTCACAACTACTACGGGCAGCTGGGCCGCGGGACCTCCGGCGGCAGTGACAACCATATGTGGGCACAGGTACCCGTCCGTCTGGACATGGACAGCAAGTACAAGTTTGTGGACGTGGTGGCCGGCGACTACTTCACCCTCGCGTTGGACGAGCAGGGTCAGGTGTGGAGCTGGGGCCGCAACGAAAAGGGCCAGGTGGGTGTCAACACCAACGGCGCTGACGTCACCGCGCCCACCCAGGTCTATGGCTTCTCCACTTCCTCCGCGCAGCTGGAGAACACCCACACCCCGTATAAGTTGGACGGGGTGGTGAAGATTGCCGCCGGTGACCGTCACGCCGTGGCGTTGACCGCGGGCGGGGCTGTGTATACGTGGGGCGACAACGATCAGGGCCAGCTGGGCCTTGGCCTGCCCCGCACCGGCGCCAACGGCGCGGATCCCAGCTACGATTACCAGCCGCGGGAAGTGCTGAGCGAGGGCATGTATCCCTTCAGCTATGACCACACGGTGGTAGATATCGCCGCGGGCAACACCTACACCCTGCTTCTCACCGATGATATCTTCCTAGGTGACGACGCGGCCATGTACGGCGATCTGGGCGGCCACTACGACAGCGGCAACGTCTACGCCTTCGGCTATAACCACCTCGGCTCCTTGGGTACGGGTGACCAGCAGAACCGCTACTATCCCGTCAAGGTGCTTACCACCCAGAATACCTCCGGCGCGGCCGTGCCCATCAGCCACATCGCGGGTATCGCCGCAGGCGGGTACGCCTCCTTCGCCTTTACCACCGACGATCAGGTCTACACTTGGGGTCAGAACACCTACGGCCAGCTCGCCGACGGCTCCGCCGCCACCAAGCTGTACGCGGCGGTCAACTACTACCCGCACAACACAGAAAATAACGGCGACTTTGTCAACGGCGAAGATGAGAACACCGGCATTGCACCCAACGTGGACAACGGCTATCTCACCGATATCCGTCAGATCGATGTGGGCGGTGAGCATGTGGTCATGATCCGTGACGACGGCTATGTTCTGACCTCCGGCCGCAACGACCATGGCCAGCTGGGCATGGGCAACAACGCCGCGGCTGCCGTCACCACCCCCTCTGTCGTGGAAAAGCAGGCCGCCGGTGCGGCTGTGGCCCGCAGCATCAGCTATACCATGACCCGCTATGACCGCAGTGACGCCAATCCCACCGCCGCAACGTTGGTCAACAACACCATTACCATCGACAACAGCCAGTACCTGACACTGACCGACTTGGCTCTGCTGCTGGACAACAGCGGTCTGCTCAATGTGTTCGGTCTGGGGACCCTGAGCAACGACGGCAGCTTCCGGGTCACCACCTCCGTGCCCATCGTGGACGTGACCGAGGTCGACAACGCAGGCAAGCGGGATTTCACTATCCGTCCTGTGGTGGCCGAGTACAAGGGCGATGACAACATCATCCGCAACGGCACAGAAGGTACGACTGTTATCACCATCACTGAGGTAAAGAGCGGCCTGAGCGTCACCTTTACTCTGATCGTCACCCGTACCACGGAGATCAACGCTCCCAACGAGACCTATACGGGCTTCCGGCCCGCCATCGTGTCCGGCGCAGACTTTACCCTGGCCCTCAAGGCGGACGGGACAGTCTGGGCTTGGGGCAACAATGCCTATGGTCAGTTGGGTATCGACTCTGCTACCGATGTCAAGTATGTCAGCGTACCCACCCAGGTGGTCAAGGATGACAGCTACCGCAACACCAACATTCTGAAGGATATCGTCTCCATCGCCGCATCCGGCCAGCACGCCGTGGCGGTGGATGTGAACGGCAACGTTTACACCTGGGGCCGTGAGACCAATGGTACACCCAGCGGCAACAACCGCACAGTGTACAGCAATTTGGGCCGTACATGGACCACCGTGCCCACGGTCAACGACCAGACCGGAGCGGACCGTCCCGATGACTACCGTGGCCGCGCGGGTCTGGCGGAGAACGTGACCACACTGAATGCGCAGGGGAACTACGCCTACATTAACGCCAAGCCGGTGAAGGCTGTGGCGGGGACGGACCGCGCAGGCTTTATCACCGCCAGCGGCACCCTCTACCTCTTCCAGTACGCCGCTATCTACGAAGGGACTGCGTTTGTCCGCAATGATTACCGCGTGAGCGCAGCCGCCTCCGGCCTGCAGGATGCGGACTTTATGGACAACACCCTGATCACTCTGACCACCGCGGGTACTGCCTCCGGTCTGGCCACTGTTTCCAACGTGTCTGCCATTGCCGCGGGTGCAAGCCATGTGCTCTATCTGCGGACGGATGGTACAGTCTATGCCGCGGGCAGCAATAGCAACGGGCAGCTGGGCAACGCTACCGCATCCTCCGGCAATACGGCGGTGCAGGTGCTGCGCACTGACCGGTCCGTCTTGGGCGCAAACGACCCTGTTATCCACATCGCTGCCGGCGGAAACGTGTCCATGGCGGTGACCGAGAGCGGCTTGGTATACACCTGGGGTGCGGGTCAGCTGGGTCAGCAGGGCGACGGTACCCGCTATGACCGCCTCTATGCCACTGAGCTCTCCGCACGCAGCGGCTTCTACACCGGGGTGGAGACTCCCGTCATTTCCGACACTACCGCTGCCGATGAGGCGGCGGCTAAGCTGGCCGCGGCCCGTAAGACGGCGCAGACCGCACCCTCCACCCTGGCTACCACCGGCGGTACCGCCTTTGCTTTGGACGCCAACGGCGCGATCTATGGCTGGGGCAGCAACGTAACGGGGAACCTGGGCATTGGGCAGAACCCCGACCGGGTAGCCCAGTCCCTGCTTCCCCTGGCGGTGGGCGCCAACAAGACCCTGGAGATCGGCTACGCGGCCATCCTGAATCTCAAGGATGAGTTTGCCGACGCCGGGGAAGATGAGATCATGGCATTCCTTGACCACTATGGCTTCGACGCGCTGGTGGGCTATCTCAACGAGGCGAAGACCGCCGCTGTGTCTGATGACGAGACGGCCCCGACCGCCGAGACCTTGTCCGCAGACCTAATGTCGCTGGACGAGGTCGAGGAAGTGCCTGCCGTGATGTCTACCCGCTCGGTACGCCGCACAGCGGCCCGGAACCAGGCCCAGCTCTTCTCGTCCATGGTGCGCGTACCCGACATGAACGCAGTCATCGCCGACGGTACTCTCTTCAATTCCGCCAATCCCATGCCCGATAAGCTGGTGCTGGGCGACAAGCAGGTGTTCATCCTCAAGAAGGATTCCGTCTATGAGATGGATCACTTCTATCTGAACCTCCTGCGCAACTATTCCAGCGATACCAACCGGGTGGAGGATCTGTCCATGGTTTCCTCCAACATGGTGCAGTTTACCAGCCAGGAGGACTGGGTCGTCCTGCCTCACGCAGACAAGGATCAGCGGCTGGAGACCGCCACCCTTACCATCTCCGATCGCTATCTCACCAACAACGCCGACGCGGACACCTTTGAGGCGGGCCGCGGGGTGAAGCATGTTACCATTGAGTACCGCCACCAGGACGACGAAGAGGTCAAGCGCTATCTGGAGGATTCCAGCGTAGATACCACGCCCATGGTAGTCTCCTACGAGGACTTTACCGTGGCGCTGATGAGCGATGGCACCGTCTGGACTTGGGGACGCAACGTGGCCGGTGTGGGAGGTACCGGCGTGGGCGATACGGGCCGCGCCCGGATCGAGACCCCCATGCAGGTGCGCGCTTATATGAACGCCGATGTGACCTACGGCGATTATCTGAAGGATATCGTCAAGCTGTCCGCGGGCTATAACCACATTCTTGCGTTGGACCGCAAGGGCTATGTGTACGCCTGGGGCAACAACGACAACTATCAGCTGGGTGGCGAGATCGGCGGAGAGACTGCCGTTACCAGTCGTCCCACCCCGGTGCGCGTGCTCAAGGGCGCGCAGGAGGGCATGGGCGAGTTCCTGTCCAACATTGTGGACATCGCCGCCGGACGGCAGTTCTCCGTGGCGGTGGACACCGACGGTTTTGTCTACACCTGGGGTGCGAACTACTACGGCGTGCTCGGCATCAACCGTACCGGCGCGATCGAAGGCAAGGTCAACGCGACTTACGGCTATGAGCTGGAGCGTCTTGCCAACAACCGTGTCCAGTGGCCCACCAAGGTGCTCCGCGGCCAGCGCACCGGCGCAAACATGTACTATGAATCCATCCTCACGCCCGAATTTGCCCAGAGCGATATCGGCAAGCGCGGCGAGGAATGGTGGGACGCCATGGGTATCAACGATCCCAGCAAGGTCTACCTGACCAACATTGTGAAGGTAGCTGCCGGTGATGACCATATCCTGGCCCTGGACCAGTACGGCAATGTGTATGCTTGGGGTGATGACCGCTATGGTCAGCTGGGCGTTGCCCGCGACTTGGTCAACCAGGACTATCATCCCGGTGTAAACGACAAGGTCACCCTCAACGAGACCTTCCAGGTCGTGCCTATGCGCACCTCCTTCTCCGACGCGGCCGCCATTTACGCGGGCTACGCGACCTCCGCCATTGTACGCAAGGACGGGACGCTGTGGGTGTTCGGCAGCCTGACCGAGGGCCGCAGTGCCACCGGTGTGGAGAAGCAGGGACTGCCCGAGCAGGTGAAGCTGCCTGAAACGGTCACTGATGTGGCCGTGGGCGAGAGTCATCTGGTCGCCGTGGGCCTCTCCGGCGCGCTCTACACCTGGGGACTTGACCGCTACGGTCAGCTGGGCCGTGAGGACGATCCTGACGCGGAGAGCAAATACGGCTATGCTGAACTGCTCACAAATGTGTCTTACCGTCAGCAGCCTGTTACCGAGCTGGACAAGGAGCTGCTTGCCCTTGGCATCCAGCAGCGGGTGGAGACCGGCGCTACCACCACCGTCCGTGAGGGCGATACCGTAGTTCTGGATGGTAAGAGCGTCCGCGTGTTGGGTGTGGCTGCCGGAAAGAACCACACTGTGTTCTGGCTGGAGGACGGCACGGTTTATGCCACTGGCCGCAACGACGCGCGCCAGCTGGGTTCGATCCACTCTGACGCCTCCATGGAATATCAGGGAGTCCGGGTAGGCGTGGACCAGCGCATTTTGGGCCTCTATCTCAACGAGATCACCTGGAATACCGAGGACAATTGGGTTGACGTACGTGACGATGCCGCGGTGGCAAAGAATATCAGCCGGGTGGACTATGACTATGCCCGCTTTGTGGGCGGTGAGATCGTCCTCGACCTCAATACTCTGGGCACAAAGACCTGGGATGGCTTCAACCTGATCAACGCCAACGTGGTCCGCCAACTCAAGGCGGAGGACGTGACCTTCCGCTCCCTCAACGAGGATGTGGCGAAGGTGGTCAAGGACGAGACGCACAACGCCGCTGTGGTGAAGGTGGTGGGCTTCGGCGTGAGCTATATCATTGCCGAGTACACCGATCCGGCCACCGGCTACAAATACTCCGCTTTCCTGCGGGTGTACGGCAAGCCTCTGCCCTACAACACCGTCAATGCCGACGGCAGCGTAAAGCTGGATCTGGAAAATGACCCGAGCGACACCTATCCCATGGTGGGCGCGGGAGAGAACTTCTCCGTCGTTCTCCGCGACGACGGGACCGTATGGACCTTCGGCGCGAATTATGACAGCACCACCGGCATCTCCGACGGCCGCCTGGGCAAGGGTACGGTGGACGCCATCAGCTACACCTCGCCCCAGCAGATCATTGGCGCGGGTATGACTGGCCGTCTGGATGACAAGCTGGTAAGCATGGTAGTGAGCAAGATTGCCGTGGGCTCTAACTTCACCGTTGCACTGACGACCGAGCATGAGCTGGTGGTCTGGGGCAATAACGCCTACGGCCAGCTGGGCACGGGCAACACCAACAATATCGTCACGCCTACTGTGGTAGACGTGAGCAAGTACCTCCGCCAGCCTGACGACTATATTGTGGACGTCGCCGCGGGCGAGAATTACACCCTCTTCCTGACTAAGAAGGGCGATGTGTACGGCATGGGCTCCAACGCCGACGGCAAGCTGGTGATGGGCCAGAGCGGCATGAAGAGCACCCAGACCACCCCCACCCGCATCGTTCTGCCCTCCAATGCCCGGGCGGTGGATATCTCCACCAACGTTTCCACCAGCCATGTCCTCACATGGACGGGCGACGTGGTCAGCTGGGGCGAGGCAGGCCGCGGTGAGTTCGGCACGGAGAACTATTCGCTCCAGGGCCCGAACTATGCCGAGATCGGAAAGATAGCCGCCATGGAGGACGGGGAGCCTGTCATGACCCTGCCCAGAGATATTCACGGCGATCCCATTGCCTCCGCCAGCCGCTTTATCGCCATTGGTTCCGGCGCGGGCAGCGTCGCCGCCGTGGATGTAGACGGTCAAGTGGCCGTTTGGGGCGACAACACCTATGGTCAGCTGGGCCTGCGCGACGGCTACCGCGGCACCGGAAACCAGATGACCAAGCTGAACTATTATGTGACTTATGAGAACGTCTACGAGAACGTGACCGACGAAGACGGCAACATTGTGACCGATGAGGTCACCGGTGAACCCCTCCAGAAGCTGGTGGGCAAGAATAAGGTGGACAGCCACTTTGCAGTGGGTGTGGTAGAGCCGTCCGCCGCGCTGAAGGTGTTCAATGCCACCTTCCAGACGGGCTACAACACCACTTACACCGACAAGGTCATTACCGAGACGGTGATCCCCGGCGTGGACGGCGCGCCGGACACCACTGAAACGGTGGAGACCATTGAAGATCTGCCCTCCGTGGCCCTCCAGACCGCCATAGGCCGCACGGGGTATGTTCTCTACACCAAGTTGGGCACCCTCGGAGACGCGGGTGTGCCCCTGACCCCGTATACCCTTCTGACCGCGGGGTCTAACGACCATGGCCAACTGGGTATCGACCGCTCTGCGGGCAACCAGAAGCTGAGCCGCGAGACCCGCTTGGTCCACGCCGGTGAAGCCAACCCGGAGAACGCTAACGCGCCGGTGGACGGGCTGATGTTTGTGGCAACCGCGCCTTACAGCGGCTCTACGCTGGCCTACGACAACAACTACGGTTCTGTATACGGCTGGGGCAACAATACCTCCGGCCAGATGGGCGACGGCACGTACGGCGACCACACGACCCCTGTGATGGTGCTCAAGGACGGCGGCGGCTCTTATCTGGACATCAGCCGCGTGCTGGTGGACAACGACGCCACCTTGCCCGACTATACCGCCAACATCCTCTTCAACATTCCCGAGCAGGAGGCTGCTGCCTCTACGGGTAAGCTGCTGGCCGATCTGGGCGGCTTCCTGGACTTCACCAACGCCACCAACACGGTCAAGGCCAAGGCAGGTACGCCCATTGCCGCCGAGATCGTGATGGCGGAGGAGTATACCATCGGTTCTGTGGCAATGATCACCGGCAGCGGTGTGGTAACTACCCTGGGCTTTACTCCCGGTGACGGCTCCGGCCCGGCCACGACCGCCAAGCCCACTCCCGCCGGGGATGCCATTGACAAGTTCCAGATGCCTGCCGAGGACGTGACCATCGTGATCACTGTGGTCATCGCCAACGACTTCTCCGGCGGCATTCAGTACACGGTGGAATTGAGTGATACCCTCCAGGCCGCCTCTCCCGACAGCTATATTGTCCGCAAGGGCTTCAACACCCCGCGCAAGTATGCCACCGTCTGGGCCGGCCAGGAGACGGAGTTCCATGTGGCCATCCCCGCAGGAAAGGCTTTGACCCGCCTCTATTACCATGAGACCAACAGCTCTGCCCTGATCCCGCTGGAGTATAAGCTGGAGACCAATGCCAACGGAGAGCTGGAGGCTGTGGGTACGTTTGTCATGGGTGTGACCGACGACAACCAGAACATTCAATTTGTCATCGAGGGTGTCCTGGTGGACGATCCCAGCGGTACGGTGGGCAATGGCCGCACTGTGGCGGTGGATGTGGTGGATAACTACAACCCCGTGCCCGGCGACAAGACCAATACCCTCAGGAACAACTCTGTGACCATTACCACAGCCACCGCCAGCGTGAGCGGCATCACCGCGGCCAATGATATGCTCAACGGCAAGGTGGGCGTCCAGGCGGGCGAGTTGGTCACGGTGAAGGCCAGCTTGGGCAATGCCTCCTATCACATCCGTGTATCCGTCACGCCGCAAAACTTCGGCGCGTTTGAGATCCCTGTGCGGATGGTGGACGGACAGACTGCTACCTTCGTGATGCCTGCGGACGATGTGGACGTGAAGGTGGAGTTCCGCTACGGCGCGATCACTACCGTTCAGTATGACACCCTGATTTCGGCCAAGGGCGAGATCACTACGGCCATCAACTACGGCCAGACCCTGCGTATTGCCGTGCGCGACATTATCGCGCACCTGGGCTTCAATGCCTACGGTCCGTTTGAGTACACGCCCAAGCCGGAGAATTTGTCCTTCCGTTCCACCAACCCCAACGTAGCCAGCGTGGACAACGACTGCTTCCTGGCGGACGGGGTGACCTATAATCCCGACTTTGGCCTAGTCACCGCGGGACGTCAGGCGGGCTACACCTACATCATCGCCACCGACGATCGGGGCAATACCGGCTACTTTAAGCTGGGTGTTGTGCCCGCGCCGCAGGTGCCCGAGGGCACAGAGATCGATCCCGCCACCCGTGACCGGGCCTTCCCGATGATCGAGGTGGGCAACAGCCATACCGTGGCCCTGAAGTCTGACGGCTCGGTGTGGGCCTGGGGCCGCAACGACGAGGCCCAGATGGGGAACCACCGCGAGACCACACAGCAGACCACCCCCCCTCAGGTGCTCTAGTACAATGCCAACAACC
>ERZ779631.403-NODE-403-length-15269-cov-4.293085_pt1 | contig 15269 bp, 10 predicted proteins | sample MGYA00514193_ERZ779631 | MGnify/ENA primary metagenome ERZ779631 (study PRJEB29562, sample SAMEA4376710) | mouse gut metagenome | isolation source: Cecum | study: EMG produced TPA metagenomics assembly of the A DSS colitis mouse model was used to assess the...
TCCAACTTTCCCGAGAATCAGCAGTGGGCGTGCTTCGCTTCCGGATCACTGGGCTGGCGTATTTCTGAAGAGCCTTTTATGAAATCTACCCGCAATTGGCTGGATAACTTGAAAGTCCGTGCTTCCGTAGGTAGCCTGGGAAATCAACAGGTAGACTATTATGCCTACCTGCAAACCATCACTTCCGACAACCAGTTCAACTATACTTTCGACGGGGAAGGCAAGGCATATTACGCAAAAATATCCAACCCGATCTCTTCCGGCCTGACATGGGAGACAGTTACAACCTATAACGTCGGAGTAGATATGTCATTCCTGAACAACCGGTTAAATGTGAATGCCGACTACTATGTCCGCAAAACGACCGATATGCTGACTACTTCGTTAACCCTGCCCGATGTGTATGGCGCTTACACTCCTAAAGCCAACTGTGCCGACTTGCGGACAAACGTCTGGGAACTATCCGTTTCCTGGAATGACTCGTTCAAAGTAGCCAACAAGCCTTTCAGATATGGGATACAAGCCACTTTAGGAGACTATCAACGTACAATCACCAAATACAACAACCCCGACAAGCTGATTTCCGACCATTATGTAGGCAAGAAGATGGGTGAAATATGGGGATATCATGTAGACGGGTTATTTAAAACAGATAAGGAAGCTGCCGAATACCAGGCTAAAATCAACGACAAGGCTGTCAACGGACGTGTTTACAGCAGCAAGGTAGATGGTTTTCTGCGTGCCGGTGACGTACGCTTTGCCGACCTCAACGGTGATAACGTGATTGGGGCCGGAGCCGGAACAGTGGATGACCCGGGTGACAAACGTATCATCGGAAATACGACTCCGAGATATAACTACTCTTTCCGTCTGAACGCAAGCTGGAACGGCATTGATGTATCCGCCTTTTTCCAGGGAATCGGGAAAAGAGACTGGTACCCGCCCCACAACTCGACCTCGCAGGGAGCCAATTCTTTCTGGGGACCTTACTCCTTCCCTTCCACTTCCTTTGTAGAAAAATCATTCCCGGATGATTGCTGGACGGAAGATAACAGGAATGCCTTCTTCCCACGTATCAGGGGATATCAGTCCTATTCGGGCGGTTCACTCGGCACGGTCAACGACCGCTACATACAGAACATTGCTTACCTGCGTTTCAAGAATCTCTCCATCGGATACACTTTGCCTGTCAGCAAACGTATTTTCGAGAAAGTCCGCGTTTACGTATCGGGAGAGAATCTTTACTATTGGTCGCCTCTGAAAAAGCATAATAAGACGATTGACCCGGAATTGGCAATCTCCAGCAGTACTTATCAAAGTAATACCGGTGCGGGTTATGCTTATCCACGTGTTTACACAGTGGGAGTAGATATTACTTTTTAATTAATGACTAACCAGATATAGTATGAAAGCTATCAACAAAATAATAATTTTGGGAATGGTCACCGCACTATTCAGTAGTTGTGACCTGACTCTTCTGCCGGAAAATGCAGTGACACCGGAAAATTACTTTAAAAACAAGTCTGACCTGGAATTATGGACCAACCAGTTTTATACATTACTGGACGAACCGGATGCCTCGGCAGGAACGAATGCCGATGATATGATTGACAAAGGGATGGGGCAAGTGATTGAAGGTACCCGTTCGGCCGCCAGCGAAACCGGATGGTCGTGGTCGAAGCTACGTCATATCAATTACTTCCTGCAACATTCCTCGGATTGCGATGACGAGACAGCCCGTACTCAATATAACGGTGTGGCGCAATTCTTCAGGGCCTATTTCTACTTTGTAAAGGTACGCCGTTATGGAGACGTGCCCTGGTACGACCAGGTGCTAGGTTCGGAAGAACAGGAGTTACTGACTAAGGCCAGAGACTCCCGTGAGTTCGTAATGGATCAAGTACTCAAAGACTTTGAAGATGCAGCGAACAGTCTGCCGGTTAAAAGTACAGAAAGTCGGAACACCCGTGTCACCCGGTGGGCAGCTTTAGCCTTTGCAAGCCAGGCAGCATTATACGAAGGAACTTACCGTAAATATCACGGCATGGATAATTATGAAAAATACCTGGAAGCTGCCGCCAATACAGCGAAGCAATTTATTGATGAAAGCGGATTCAGCCTGTATAAAGAAGGGACAGAGCCTTACCGGGATTTATTCTGTGCAGACCACGCCAAAGCAACGGAAGTAGTATTGGCACGTGCCTACAATTTTGAAGGACTGCAACTATCCCATTCCGTACAGTTCAGCATTGCCAACTTGCAAATGGGCTTTACCCGCAGATTTATGAATCATTATCTGATGGCGGACGGTAGTCGGTTTACGGACAAAGAGGGATATGAAACGATGTTTTATACAGATGAAGTAAAAAACCGCGATCCCCGACTGGAACAAACCGTACTCTGTCCGAAATATATCCAAAAGGGAGAGACAACCGTTACCGCCAATGATTTAAGCGCTTATTGCGGTTACAGACCTATCAAATTCGTAAGTAGCAAAGCCCATGACGGAGCAGCTAAAAGTACCTCCGACTGGCCCTTGATGCGGGCAGCGGAAGTTTATCTGAACTATGCTGAAGCAAAAGCGGAATTAGGTACTCTCAAACAAGAAGATCTGGATATTTCCATCAATAAAATTCGTGAACGGGCAAAAATGGATGATCTTATCCTGGCAGATGCCAACAATAATCCTGACCCTTATCTCGTTGCTTGCTATCCCAACGTCGACCAGGGAGCCAATAAAGGCGTCATTCTTGAAATCCGCCGCGAGCGTACCATTGAGTTGGTTATGGAAGGACTGAGACAATGGGACTTGTTCCGTTGGAAAGAAGCCAAACAGATGCTCAACCAATATGTTCCGTACCACGGCATCTATATTCCCGGTGTCGGAACTTACGATATGGATGGTGACGGAACACCTGACCTGGAAATCTACGAAACGACAGCAACTTCACAATGTGATAACAAAAAGAAACTGGACAAAGACATTTATCTTTCCAACGGAACGTCCGGCTATATTATCGGATTTCCTAAAGTCACTTATGGCAAGGACTGGAAAGAAGAAAGGGATTATCTATGGCCAATCCCTGCCGACCAGCGTGTACTGACGCAAGGTGTCCTAACTCAAAACCCTGGTTGGGAAGATGGCCTAAGCTACTAACTCCAAAAATAAATCACATTTTTCAGCAGAAGGTGTATCGAGTCGTTTCGATACACCTTCCCTTATAACTATTGCCTTTTCCGGGCAACTAACATTCTATTATCATGTTAAAAAGAATCATCAATTTCTACCGTATCAGCACCCCTTCTCCCACCTTGCAGGAAAATCCTCATAAACTCAAAAAACTACAATGGGCTACCTTTCTATCCGCTCTTGCCGGATATGGCATCTATTATGTATGCCGCCTTAGCCTGAATGTAATCAAAAAGCCTATTGTCGACGAGGGAATCTTCTCCGAAACCGAATTAGGTATTATCGGCGCCGTACTGTTCTTTACTTATGCGATAGGAAAATTCACCAACGGATTTCTGGCAGACCGTAGTAATATCCGGCATTTCATGTCCACCGGGCTTTTGGTGACTGCTCTAGTCAATCTTTGTTTAGGCTTCGCCCATTCGTTTATATTATTCGCAATACTATGGGGAATCAGCGGTTGGTTTCAGTCGATGGGAGCCGCTTCGTGCGTCGTAGGGCTTTCGCGTTGGTTTAGCGACAAGAAGCGAGGTTCTTTTTATGGATTCTGGTCGGCCAGTCATAACATCGGCGAAGCTATGACGTTTATAATTGTAGCATCTATTGTCAGCGTACTGGGATGGAGATACGGATTCTTCGGAGCAGGAATCATCGGACTTATCGGAGCTTTGGTTGTATGGAACTTTTTTCACGACACGCCCGAAAGCGAAGGACTTCTTCCAGTCAATCAGCCGAAGCAGAAGACAGAAGATGCCATAAGCCAATCCGATTTCAACAAAGCACAACGGCAGGCATTAAGTATGCCCGCCATATGGATACTGGCATTGTCCAGCGCTTTTATGTACATCAGCCGTTATGCGGTCAATAGTTGGGGAGAATTCTATTTGGAAGCGCAAAAAGGATATTCCACTTTAGACGCAAGTTTTATCATTTCCATCAGCTCAGTGTGCGGAGTTATCGGCACTATGTTTTCCGGTGTCATTTCGGACAAGTTTTTTGGTGGTCGACGCAATATGCCTGCACTCATCTTCGGACTTATGAATGTTGCCGCTCTCTGCCTGTTTTTGCTCGTTCCCGGAGTACACTTTTGGTTGGATGTAGCAGCGATGGTTCTGTTTGGAACAGCTATCGGCGTGTTGCTCTGTTTTCTTGGCGGACTGATGGCAGTAGATATTGCACCTCACAATGCTTCGGGCGCGGCGTTGGGAATTGTGGGAATCGCCAGCTACATCGGTGCCGGCATACAGGATATTATGAGCGGTGTCCTTATCGAAGGGCACAAAAGTATCGTTGACGGCAAAGAAATATACGATTTTTCTTACATCAATATCTTTTGGATTGGCGCAGCATTGCTTTCCGTCTTTTTCGCATTATTGGTATGGAATGTAAAATCAAAGGATTAATGAAGCTGTCAGTATCATAAAAAACGTGAGTTCTTTTCGTCCTCATATGAATTTATTTCGTATTTTTGCGTGGACATCCCCTTTTTTGATGTTCAGGAAGAAAATTTGTTGTAAAAGCAAAGCGAAGATTGATATATGAGTGACGAAATTAACGAGATACCAGAAGAACATTCAGACTACAAACCGGCGGACGCGCGGGACGAAAACGTAAAACATCAACTGACAGGCATGTACCAGAACTGGTTTCTGGACTATGCTTCGTATGTGATTCTTGAACGTGCCGTCCCCCATATTAACGACGGTTTAAAGCCTGTTCAGCGACGTATCCTGCATTCCATGAAGCGTCTGGACGACGGACGATATAACAAAGTTGCCAACATTGTGGGACACACCATGCAGTTCCATCCGCACGGTGATGCTTCAATCGGAGATGCCCTGGTGCAGCTCGGACAGAAAGATTTGTTGATCGACTGCCAGGGTAACTGGGGTAATATCCTCACTGGAGACGGTGCTGCCGCTCCCCGTTATATCGAAGCGCGCCTTTCCAAGTTTGCTTTGGATGTTGTTTTCAATCCCAAGACTACCGAATGGAAGCTGTCTTATGACGGACGAAACAAGGAACCGGTCACTCTTCCCGTGAAATTCCCGCTATTACTGGCACAGGGAGTGGAAGGTATCGCCGTAGGACTTTCTTCCAAGATTCTGCCGCACAACTTCAACGAACTTTGCGACGCTTCTATCAGCTACCTGCGCGGCGAAGAGTTCCAACTCTATCCCGACTTCCAGACGGGCGGCTCCATCGACGTAGCCAAATACAATGACGGTGAACGCGGTGGAGCAGTGAAAGTACGCGCTAAAATCAACAAGCTCGACAACAAGACACTTGCCATCACGGAGATTCCTTACGGCAAGACCACTTCATCCGTCATCGACTCCATCCTGAAAGCTGTCGACAAAGGAAAAATCAAGATTCGCAAGGTAGACGACAACACGGCTGCCAACGTAGAAATATTGGTGCATCTGGCACCCGGCACGTCATCGGACAAAACGATAGACGCCCTCTATGCTTTCACCGATTGCGAAGTGAGCATCTCGCCCAACTGCTGTGTTATCGACGATAGCAAACCGCACTTCCTCACTGTCAGTAAAGTCCTGAAAAAGTCGGCAGACAACACGATGGACTTGCTGAAACAGGAACTGGAAATCAAGAAAGGTGAAATACTGGAAGCACTGCACTTCTCTTCTCTCGAGAAGATATTTATCGAAGAACGTATCTATAAGGACAAAGAATTCGAGCAATCCAAAGATATGGACGCAGCCTGCGCACATATCGACGAACGCCTGACACCCTATTATCCGCAGTTTATCCGTGAAGTGACCAAAGAGGATATTCTCAAACTGATGGAAATCAAAATGGGACGTATCTTGAAATTCAACTCGGACAAAGCGGACGAACTCATCGCCCGGATGAAAGAGGACATCGCCGAAATCGACGACCATCTGGCGCATATCGTAGACTATACCGTCAACTGGTATCTGATGTTGAAGAACAAATACGGCAAGAACTTCCCGCGCCGTACGGAACTGCGCAACTTCGACACCATCGAAGCCGCCAAAGTAGTGGAAGCGAACGAAAAGCTCTATAACAATCGTGAGGAAGGATTTATCGGAACAGCCTTGAAGAAGGACGAATTTGTGGCTTCTTGTTCGGATATTGATGATGTCATCATCTTCTTCCGCGACGGCAAGTACCTCGTTACGCCTGTTGCCGACAAGAAGTTTGTCGGCAAGAACGTTCTTTACGTCAACGTATTCAAGAAGAACGACAAACGGACGATTTACAACGTAGCATACCGCGATGGGAAAGAGGGAACGACCTATGTCAAACGCTTTGCCGTGACTTCCGTAGTCCGCGACCGTGAATATGACGTCACCCAAGGTACCCCCGATTCACGTATCACCTATTTCAGTGCCAATCCGAACGGAGAAGCCGAAATCATCAAGGTTACGTTGAAACCCAACCCACGCGTACGCCGTATCATCTTCGAACAAGACTTCAGCGAAGTGGGTATTAAAGGCCGACAGGCACGCGGTATCATCCTCACCCGTCTGCCGATACACAAAATCACCCTGAAACAGAAAGGCGGTTCGACCCTCGGCGGGCGTAAAGTATGGTTCGACCGTGACATTCTCCGCCTCAACTACGACGGCCGGGGTGAATATCTGGGCGAATTCCAGAGTGAAGACACCATATTGGTAGTCCTGAACAACGGTGATTTCTACAACAGTAACTTCGACCTGAGCAACCACTACGAAGATAATGTAAGCATCGTTGAGAAGTTCGACCCCAACAAGATATGGACTGCCGCTCTTTATGATGCCGACCAACAAAATTATCCGTACCTGAAACGTTTCTGTTTTGAAGGTTCTAACCGCAAGCAGAACTACCTAGGCGAGAACAAGAACAACCGTCTCATCTTACTGACCGATGAATACTACCCACGCCTGGAAGTTGTATTCGGTGGACATGACAGTTTCCGCGACCCGCTGGAAATTGATGCGGATGAATTTATCGCTGTCAAAGGGTTCAAGGCAAAAGGCAAACGTATCACCACCTACACGGTTGAGACGATTAACGAACTTGAGCCGACCCGTTTCCCCGAACCCGAACAGCAAACGCAGGAAGAACCGGAAGAAGAACCGGAGAATCTGGATCCGGACAACGGCAATAGCGAAGGAGATATTATTGACGAAATCACCGGGCAGATGAAGTTATTCTGATGAAGAAAAAACTAATATACTGGGGGCTGACAGGATGCATCCTGTTCGCCCTCTGCACAAAATTACAAGCACAGGCGGACAGTCTGCAAACCCATCGCTATGTAACGCGTGCCACCATGTACGGTATCGGATTTACCAATGTGTTCGACACCTATCTTTCACCTCAGGAATACAAAGGAATCGACTTCCGTGTTTCCCGCGAAACGATTCGGATGACCAAACTGTTCGACGGGAATATTTCCGTGCAGAATTTCTTCCAGGCAGACATCGGTTATACACACAACCGTGCCGACAACAATAACACTTTCTCCGGTCTGGTCAATTGGAATTATGGTCTTCACTACCAGTTCCGGCTGACGGAGAACTTCAAGTTGCTGGCAGGTGGATTGATAGACGCTAACGGTGGCTTTGTTTACAATCTCCGAAACACCAACAATCCTGCTTCTGCAAGAGCTTATGTAAACCTGGACGCTTCGGGAATGGCAATCTGGCATCTGAAAATCAAACGATATCCGATGGTGTTGCGCTATCAGGTCAATTTGCCTGTAATGGGAATGCTTTTCTCACCGCACTACGGACAATCCTATTATGAGATATTCTCCTTGGGCAACTCTAGCGGAGTGATAAAATTCACTTCCCTGCACAATCAGCCTTCGCTCCGGCAGATGCTGACTGTCGACCTTCCGATAGGATGCACTAAAATGCGATTCAGCTATCTGGCTGATTTGCAACAATACAAAGTAAATAATATCAAGACACACACCTACTCCCATGTATTCATGGTAGGATTTGTGAAAGACCTATACCGTATCCGAAATAAAAAAGAATCAGTCTTGCCCTCTGCGGTAAGAGCTTATTAAGAGAACAAAAAATTTAATGTTGAAACTTCAAAGTGTGAGAGATAACAAGAATGAGAAATAAGATTATACAAATACTTTTGCTGTTCTGCTGCCTGCCGATATTGACCGGCTGTATCAGAGAGGATGAGTATGCCAATGATCCCATAGGCAACTTCGAACAACTATGGAAGATTATTGACGAACAGTACTGTTTTCTGGAAGCAAAAGGAATTGACTGGGATGCCGTTCACGAAGAATACAGAAAGCTGATTATACCGACCATGTCCAACGATGACCTGTTCGATATTCTAAGCCAGATGCTGTATATCCTGAAAGACGGACATGTCAATCTTTCCTCCGCCAAACGTACTTCTTTTTATGACGACTGGTATCAGGGCTATGACTGGAACTACCGGGAAGATATTCTCTATCAGACTTACCTGGGTAGTGCCAGCAGTGGTTATTACACTGCTTCCGGCTTGAAATATAAGATATTCGATAATAATATAGGATATATCCGTTACGAAAGTTTCAGCGCAGGAGTCGGGAATGGTAATCTGGATGAGGTTCTTCTCTATTTGGCTCCTTGTAATGGACTAATCATTGACGTACGCGATAATGGGGGAGGAAACCTTACTAATTCTACCCGTATCGCCGCCCGCTTTACTGACAAGTTAACCCTAACCGGATATATTAAGCATAAAACCGGCCCGGGACATAAAGATTTCTCTGACTTCGAACCGATTTATCTGGAGCCATCCAACAGCATCCGATGGCAGAAAAAAGTTGTAATACTAACCAATCGTCGGTGTTACAGTGCAACAAATGACTTCGTCAATATAATGCGCAGTCTGAATAAAAATGATAAAGAGAAAAAAATCATCCAGGTGGGTGACTGGACTGGTGGTGGTTCAGGACTTCCTTTTTCATCGGAATTACCAAATGGATGGAGTATCCGCTTCTCTGCTAGTCCTCACTTTGATAAAAATAAGAAATCATTGGAAGAAGGTATTGCACCGGACGTTGCCATCAACATGTCTGAATCAGACCAACTTAAGCACAAAGATACTCTGATAGAAAAGGCATTCGAGATATTAAGTGAATAACTTTATTACCGAATAATTTGTCAAATCAGAAAATCTTCCTATCTTTGCACCGCTAAACAAAAAGCGACGCATGCGGATGTGGCGTAATTGGTAGCCGCGCCAGACTTAGGATCTGGTGCCGTGAGGCGTGTAGGTTCGAGTCCTATCATCCGCACAGAAATAAAACTAGAAGCCTTCAAGATACTGTCTTGAAGGCTTTTTTAATTGATTGGATATGAATAAACATCAACTTTGCTGTATCGGTCACATCACACTGGACAAAGTGGTTACCCCGCAAAACACGGTCTATATGCCAGGCGGAACTGCCTTTTATTGTTCGCACGCCATCCGTCATTTTAATGATATTGATTACGCATTGGTGACAGCAGTCGGTGCTACCGAAATGAATGTGGTAGAGCAACTACGCGAACTTGACATTGATGTAACCGCACTACCCAGCAAATATTCAGTATATTTCGAAAATATCTACGGTGCCAACCCTGACGACCGTACCCAACGTGTACTAGCCAAAGCCGACCCGTTCACCGCTACCGAACTGGAAGGAGTGAATGCGGAGATTTATCATCTCGGTTCTTTGCTGGCTGATGATTTCTCATTGGAAGTAATCAAAGCACTTTCCCGAAAAGGACTGATTGCGGTGGACTCACAAGGTTACCTTCGCGAAGTACGTGACACGCACGTGTATCCTGTAGACTGGACAGATAAACGGGAAGCACTTCAATACATCCACTTTCTGAAAGTCAACGAACACGAGATGGAAGTGCTGACAGGTCTTGACGACCCGCACGAAGCTGCCCGTCGGTTATACGAATGGGGAGTAAAAGAAGTATTAGTCACCCTCGGAAGCATGGGTTCGCTTATTTTCAACGGAACCGACTTTTACCGCATCCCGGCATATAAGCCTAAAGAAGTAGTGGATGCAACAGGATGTGGGGACACTTATACTATCGGCTACCTGTACCAACGGGTATCAGGTGCAAGTATCGAAGAAGCAGGGCGCTTTGCGGCAGCTATGTCTACATTGAAAATTGAGAAATCCGGCCCTTTCAGCGGAACAAAGGAAGATGTCATTCAGTGTATGAAAACTGCGGAAGAAATGTTTTAATCGTTCCTTCATTTACACTAAAAAAACTTCAGGATTGAAAATAATCCTGAAGTTCCCCACTTAAAGTATATCAACACATAGAACTATCTGTCAATTCTTTGTTTCATTATCAAAAAATACGCACTTTGTAAGAAAACACCCACAAAAATCACTTTTATAGCATCAACTTCAATGGAGTGCTCACGTAAAACCTCTACAATTTTTAATGCACAAAATAGAGAAATAAGAAACGTAAAAGAATACCGCAAAGCTCTATTCCTAACTTTTAAGAATCGTTCATTTGTTCCCTTACAGCACCAAGGGAACAAACAAACCAAACTAAAGCCAACTACAATAGATACTAAATTACTACATTCAGATTGCCACATAAACAAATCGTATATTCCCCAAACAACCAGTAGGACGAGAATGATTATATCAGCCAAATTATCTTTCACATATTTCATAACACTATATATTTAACGTTTCATCATCTCCAGTACAAACGGCAGTAGAAGTCTCTTCTGTACTATCATCGACTTCTGATGAGATACTATCTGATGTATCTACAGTTACTGTGCTGGGATCTAAACATTTATCCAAGGAATAAGAGAAAGCTGCCCCCCAAATTACACTCATTGCGCCACAACATGTCAACCCCAACAAACCACCAAGACAATCAGCCGCAATAACCTTTCTATTATCAGAATTCCTTGTTGTCACGGGCTGCCAATAGTCTGAAGAAGATTTAAAAATATTACTATACACAACTAAATACTCCCCACCTACATAACTCTTATATTTTTCTGCTAATAACCCCAATTCATAAGAAGAAAGAGTACAGTTCTCATTAGTAATTTCATAAAGAACGTGTTTAACCTCGTCGCATATCCCATCATTATTTCTAATTCTACCAAGAACCAAATTTAACGAACTCTCATAAAATGTACTATCTATTTTCAAAGACATTATATCCTCAAAGTCACTAATAGAAGTTTCACACAATGCTACATCTTGCCCACTAATTTCATATCTTCCACTTGTAAACAAATCCTCCTTAAATGCATCATAATAAGTTGATATATCATTAACAGGCACAGTAGTCCCTCTAGTTTGGGATGCAAAATAAGCAGCCAACAATTCATTATGAATATCCCCTATATTTTCTATAGTAACAGACTTTTTCAGACCATTGTTTGCGGTATTCAAATCTTCTGATTCATGACAATTAATCAAAAGTAACGCACCTAAAATAGCAGAAATAAATACTTTGGTTTTCATGGTATTTTCTTTTTTAGTAAATCAAACAATTCATGAAAAGGCTTTTCCAATATCCTAAAAACTTTTCATATACACTCAAATTAGGATTCGCATCACCTCTCATGAATACTCAATCTTATTGAATTCTTTAGAATAACTTCACAATGAAGTGTTACCATAGTTCCGGAACGAATACATTAAAAGCTATTAATTGAAACAAATAAAGTCAATTCCTCTCTAATATTCAAGCAAATGAAGTTACAATTTTGGTTACAAAGCAAGATACAGCAAGAATTACATAATTGAAATATAGATATGAATACTTATTTAGCGGTGTTCCCTATCAACAAGAAGTTTAAAAAGCTCATCACCAAGTTTCTCTTTAATCCTGCTTTTTCGGGTCTTAAAGGCTCCCTCGGACGTACTGGTACAAAGCAGAATCGTATATTTAGAACATCCCGTCGCTAGAAATATACAATAAAGGATATCCTGTTTTGTCAAACTAGCACACTGCAATTTCAAATCAGTCATCAAATCACTGAAGTTCTTATAAAGCTCTTCACAGGTCTTTTGACGCTCGCCTGCATTCAAATGAACTTTATGCCGTAATTCATCATTCTCAATTACACGAATTTTCTTATAAATATCTGTTTCCTTATATAACTGCAAACATAATTCCAACTTTGCTTTAAAATGCTTTTCAAAAGTATCCTTTTCTGATTCCACAGGAATAGCTTCTCCTTCTTCGCCAGAAGATAACTTCTGCAAAGTAACAGCATTTAAGCTATTGATTTGCCCTTGCAGCCTAATCAATTTATTTTTTCTTCGTCTGTCCTTTAAAAGAAATACAAGAATTATCAACGCGCATATACTGACCAATGATAATAGTTTGATTCTATAATCCGAAGATAACTGCCGCTGCAATAATCCCGCTTCGTATTTCCCTTTCATTCTTTCAATTTCCAGCGCATTAGTCGTTTTCTGTATCGAATCAGACAATATCAGAAAAGAATCGACAGCAGCCACTGCGGCAGAGAAATCACCTTCAGTCTTTTCCAAATCATAAAGCTCATAATAACTGCCCGCATGACTGTATATATAAGGAGAGGTTTTAGCTATATTAAAATAATAACGGGCAGAATCAGTCTGATGCATACTTTTCAAAATTCTTCCTTTCAAAAGATGCCCTGACCACAGTTTATCTTTCGAAGGTGCAATAGCAAGAGATAATGAAATACACCAATGCGCCTTTCGAAAATTCTTTTTTTCATAATAAATTCGTGCCATATCACTTAATATCAGATAAGACCATCGCATATCATTATAAGTTTCAGCTATAGACAAAGCTTTTTGATAATATAAAAGAGAACTATCCGGTTGATTACATAAATGATGTACAACTGCTATTCCACGATAACTATTACAAAGATTCTTTTCATCATGCAATTCAAGATGCACTTTACACGCTTTTCTATACATATCCAGTGCCTCAACATACATATCCTGATCTTCATAACAAGCAGCTAATTTTGTATAAATTGCTCCTAAATATACACTTTCAGTCTTTGCCGGCATTGTCTTCAAAGACTTTAAGAATGCGTTTACCGCCAATTTCATTCTGCGCATATCCTTATTGGCACATCCCAAGTAATAATACGCTTCCATTTCTTTCTTCCGATTTAGCTCTCCGGCATAATATTTAACCGCTTCCCGAATCAACGAATCATTCGTTTGGCGTATACACAGTTGATCTTGTACACGGGAATATATAATTGCATAATCCGCCCTGTCTTTTCTTGAAAGTTTTTCAGGGTGAACGATAGACTCAAGTACCAACAAAGCGCTATCCGGAGATACTTGCATAAGCGAATCAATATATTCCGAAAGACATGATTCAGAGCTGCTATCTTTCTGACAGGAAGATACAAAGAATACAACAGCAACAGTATGAATCAAAATCATAACGAGACAGTACCTCATAGCATACAATTTACAGGTAAGAGACAGCAATATAGCAAATAATATGCGATCTTCCAAACATTATCCGAAGAAATCACCTTGTTGCACCTATCATAACAAAAAGAGTAATTCTCAATGTTAAAATCGGGCATTCTTTCTTTTTCCAAAATCTTTTTTGCATTTCGTTTGTTCACTTTGTTACTTTCGCCGGCAGACGGCAGAAAAAGACTTCAACCTAAATAGTAACAAATGGAAAAATTTAATGCAATGAGGACTAGACCTTTACAACATCTTCAGATTCAGAAGAAAACTACTTGGTTTAAGAGCATAGTGGCGCTCGCCTGCTTGTTGCTTGCCACCACATCTGCCTTTGCACAAGCAAAGACAGTGACGGGAACAGTGACGGATGCTGCCAATGAGCCATTAATCGGTGCATCGGTGCTCGTACAAGGAACTTCCACCGGAACCATTACAGATATGGACGGTAAGTATTCAATCTCTGTCACCCCGGAGGACGTACTTGTATTTTCATACGTAGGTATGACTTCACAAAGCATCAAAGTGGGTGCGCAGACCGTTATCAACGTCACCCTGAAAGAAGATTCGCAAGTACTTGCCGAAACAGTAGTTATCGGATACGGTAGTGCGAAGAAAAGAGACTTGACGGGTTCCATCACCAACATCAAAGGGGAAGAACTGGCCAACAAGCCGGCGATGAACCCGCTTTCCTCCCTGCAAGGCAAGGTGGCAGGCGTGCAAATCGTAAACTCCGGACGTGCCGGCGCCGACCCTGAAATCCGTATCCGCGGGACAAACTCCATCAACGGATACAAACCCCTCTACATCGTTGACGGACTGTTCAACGACAACATCAACTTCCTCAACCCCGAAGATATCGAGTCTATGGAGATTCTGAAAGACCCGTCATCCCTCGCTATTTTCGGTGTCCGTGGTGCGAACGGCGTTATCATCATCACCACCAAAAAAGCGAAGGAAGGACAGACATTAGTGAACATAAACACGTCCTTCGGATTCAAGAAAGTAGTGGATAAGGTGAAAATGGTGAATGGCGAGCAATTCAAGGAACTGTATAGCGAACAACTCGCCAACCAGGGAGATGCTCCGTTCGATTACACCGGATGGGATGCAAACACCAACTGGCAGGACGAGATTTTCCAGAACGCTTTTATCACCAACAACAATATCAGCATCACGGGAGCTTCGCCCAAACATAGTTTCTATCTGGGCGTAGGCTACTCTTACGAGCAAGGCAACATCGAGCATGAGAAATTCAGCAAGGTGACCATCAATGCCAGCAATGATTATAAAATCACGGATTTCCTGAAAGTCGGATTCCAGTTCAACGGTGCACGCATGCTCCCTGCCGATTCCAAACAGGTATTGAACGCACTTCGTGCCACTCCTATCGCTCCCGTATACAATAATGAATATGGACTATACACCGCCCTGCCCGAATTCCAAAAGGCACAAATCAACAACCCGATGGTGGACGTAGATTTGAAGGCGAACACTACCAAAGCCGAGAACTACCGCGCATCGGGCAATATCTACGGTGAAGTGGATTTCCTGAACCATTTCAAATTCAGAGCTACCTTCTCCATGGACTATGCATCCAACAACGGACGT
>ERZ779631.404-NODE-404-length-15248-cov-7.604555_pt1 | contig 15248 bp, 19 predicted proteins | sample MGYA00514193_ERZ779631 | MGnify/ENA primary metagenome ERZ779631 (study PRJEB29562, sample SAMEA4376710) | mouse gut metagenome | isolation source: Cecum | study: EMG produced TPA metagenomics assembly of the A DSS colitis mouse model was used to assess the...
CGGTCTTCCCGCCCATATCCTCAAAGCGCTTGATGTTCTCAATCACCCGGGCTGCATGGACTCCAGCACGGCCCGGGTGATTGAGAACATCCAGCGCTTTGAGGATATGGGCGGGAAGACCGCCGTGGGCACGCCGGTGTTTTACGCCCGCCACGCCACCCAGGACGAGACGGTGCGCCATTTTGAGGAGATCAGCCGGCACACAGGCGCCGACCTGATGATCTACAACATCCCCGCCTTTACCGGGCAGAACCTGACCGCCGACACCATTATCAGACTCTCGAAGATCGACAAGGTGATCGGCGTGAAGGACACCTCCGGAAACTTCCCCGCCTTCATCAAGCTGCTGAACCATTTCAAGGGGACCGATTTTCTGGTGCACCAGGGCGCCACCAATCTGGCCGCGCCCAGCATGCTGATGGGCGCCGATGGATATATCCCCTCTCTGGCGCCTCTGTTCCCCAAGGCCCACATCAAGCTCTATGAGTACGGCAAGGCCGGGGATATCGAAAACACCATGAAATGGGGCGCCATTCTGGACGAGCTCTGCAAGCTCTATCCCATGGCCAAGAGCCAGACGGCCTCCACCAAATACGCCATCAGCACCCTGGGCTTTGTGGACCGGCGGGTGTGCCAGCCCACGGAGCCCATCACCCCGGAGGAAATGCGCCGGATTGACGAACATATCGAAAAGAACCGGCAGTACATGTAAGAAGAGGGTGAAGCGCTATGAAAGCTGCGGAGCAGAGTCCCGTCATCCTTCTGGATCCGGCGGATAACGTCGTGGTCGCGCGGATGCCCCTGGCCGCCGGAACCACCCTTGGGAACGGGGAGATCACCGTGAAAACCGATATCCCCCCGGGCCACAAAGTCGCCGCCCGCTTCATCAAAGAGGGCGACCCGGTGTTGAAATGCAATACGGTCATCGGCTACGCGTCCCGGGACGTGGAGCCGGGCACCCATATGCACAACGAGACCATCCACTTCAGCGCGGCGGAGAAATCGTACTCGTTCTGCCAGGATTACCGCCCGATAGAGCTGGTCCCGGAGAACCTCCGCCGCACCTTCATGGGCTATCTCCGGCCCGATGGCCAGGCGGGCACCCGCAACTGCATCGCCGTCATTGTGTGCAGCAACTGCGCCGCCACGGTGGCCCGGAAAATCGCCAGCCATTTTACGCCGGAGATTTTGGAGGCCTATCCGAATGTGGACGCCGTGGTCCCCCTTATCACGTCCTCCGGCTGCGGGCTGGAGAAGACCGGCGATCCCATGAGATTCCTCCGCCGGGTGCTGGGCGGCCATATCAAGAATCCCAACATGGCCGGCGCCGTGGTCTGCGCCCTGGGCTGCGAGTCCAACAACATCGACGCCTTTTTCCAGGAAGCCGGCCTTGCCCCGGGCCCCATGCTCAAGCGGCTGGTGATCCAGGAGGAGGGCGGCGCCCGCAGGACCGTGAGCCGGGGCATCGAGCTGGTGGAAGCCATGCTCCCCATCGCCGACAAAAACCAACGGCAGCCCCTTCCGGTCAGCCTCCTGAAGGTCGGCCTGGAATGCGGCGGGTCCGACTCGTTTTCCGGCGTCACCGCCAATCCCGCCCTGGGCCGGGCCATGGACCTCCTGGCCCGGCAGGGCGGCAGCGTGGTGCTCACGGAGCCCACCGAGCTTGTGGGCGCGGAGGAGGCCCTCACAAGCCGGGCGAAGTCCCCGGAGGTGGCGCGGAAGTTCATCGATGTCATGAACTGGTGGCTGGAGTACTGCAAGGGCCGCGACGCGCAGATTTACGGCAAGGTCACGCCGGGAAATAACGCCGGAGGCATCACGAACATTCTGGAAAAGGCCCTGGGCAGCGCCAGAAAGGGCGGGAGCTCCCCCCTGAACGACGTCGTCGGCTATGCCGAGCCCGTCACGGAGCCGGGACTGACCATCATGAATTCCCCCTCGTATGATCCGGTGTCCGCCGCCGCCATGTTCGCCGGGGGCTGCAACCTCTGCGCTTTCACCACCGGCTGCGGCTCCTGCTACGGAAGCCGTCACTTCCCGACGCTGAAGATCGCCTCCAACACAGCCCTGTACCAGCGCCAGGGGGACGACATTGATTTGAATGCCGGCGCCGTGCTGGACGGGGACAAAACCCTGGAGCAGATGGGGGAGGAGATTTTTGAGGCCCTCATCGCCACAGCCTCCGGACAGCCCACGCGGAGCGAGCTGTTCGGCATGGGCGGCGATGAGTTCATCGTCTGGTGGCTGGGGATTACCGCCTGAGCCGGGGGGTACGGATGTTTCCCGGCCCCCTGCCGCGTGTACGCCGGCCGCGGCCTCCGGCGGGGCCGGGCCCTCCTCACGGAGCGCCCGCGTCAAGGCGCGGACCTCACGCGTCCGCACTCCTGTCCGCCAGCAGCTTGATGAGGTGCTTTTTGTAAGGAACGGGGCTTCCGCCCTTTAAAAAGCGGTCGGCTTTGTGGGCGTCTTCGGGATAGAACACCGCGAACATGCCGGGCCTCAGCTCCAGAAGGGGACCCTCTCCGCCGTATCTGGCGCAGTCCTTTTCCGCGTTGTATGGAATGGCCTCCTCCAGGTCCTGCACACGGTTCCACAATGTGTACCAAGCGGCGCTCTCGCGTATGATCTGCACGTCAATGTACTTGATGTGAGCTTCAAACGTCCCCTCATCCAGGGGCTTGGTCTCTCCCTGCTGGCACACCGCGTATCCGCCGTCAAACTCCCGGCGTTCGCCGTTCCAGTCCGGGCAGGTGAGCGTAGTACTTTGGCAAATTCTCCACCCAATCGACAATCATTCTGTTTTCTCCTCATGAATTCATGTTGTGTTTTCAAAAAAACCGGCGGCAGAAATCACAGCCGCCGGTTTTTTCGCGTGTCAGGCGGCGGCCTTCACCCGCTTCACCGTGGCGAAACAGTAAGCGCAGGCGGCAACGCCGATTGCGAGGCCGATCCAGTCTGTAATTGTGGAAGGAAGGATCAGGCAAACAGCCGCCGCGAAGAAGGCGCACCGCTCCCAGACGGACAGGGCCTTGCGGAAATATCCGGCGATGCCCACCGCCAGGAAGAAGGTGCCCAGCACAACCACCACCGTGGCCTGGATGATCTCCAAGGGCGCGTCGATCAGCAGATGGCCGGCTGATAGACAAAGAGGAACGGTACCAGGAACGCGGTCACCGCGAACGTGAACGCCTTCCAGCCGGTCCGCCAGGCGCTGGCTCCGGCGATACCCGCCGCCGTGTAAGAGGCCATGCAGACGGGGGGCGTGATCTGGGCGATTACGCCGAAGTAGAAGATGAACATATTGGCGGGAAGGGCCTCGATTCCAAGTCCCTGGATCGAGGAGCAGAACAGCACGTTGCCAATCAGATAGGCGGCGGAGGTGGGCAGCGCCACATAGGACGCCTGCTTGACGCCCTCAATCAGGCAGTTCAGCAGCTTCTTCGGACCGATGCGGGTTTCCTTCGACAGCGCGCCGATGAAGATGGCCAGCAGCGTGCAGTAAATCGCGGAACGGGGCAGGGAAAACCCGGAATAAAGAAGGATCACAAGCACCACAATGGGAAGCAAACGGTAAAGACGGGGAATGATGGGCTTGTTCTCTTACTTCAGAGCCGCGGCCTCCACGTGCATCTTCTTCTTTTTCGCCAGCAGATGGACAATCATGAAAGCGGCGAAGAAGTAGCAGACGGCGGGGATGATTGCCGAGGTGGCGATGTCCGTGTACTTCACGCCGATCATCTCGGCCATGATGAAGGCCCCGACTCCCATGATCGGCGGCATGATCTGCCCGCCGGTGGAGGCGACGGACTCAACAGCGCCGGCCTCCTCCGGAGAATAGCCGCTTTTCTTCATCAGGGGAATGGTCAGAACGCCGGTGGTGGAGACGTTCGCCACGGCGGAGCCGGAAATCATGCCCATCAGCCCGGAGGAGATCACCGCCGCCTTCGCGGGGCCTCCCACGGTCTTGTTGCTCAGCTTCATGCCGCAGTCAATGAGAACCTGGCCGCCTCCGGTGTTCGTGAAGAACGCGCCGAAAATCATAAAATAAAAAAGTGTGCTCACCGAAGAGATGAGGGGGGAGCCGAAAATGCCGTTTTGGCCCAGCGCGAGGTTTTCCAGAAGCTGCTTCCAGGTTATGCCGCTGAACCGGAAGACCCCCGGTATGTGCTGTCCGAAAAAGGCATACGCGATGAACAGCATGATAAAGCACAGCAGGACCCCGCTGACGCACCGGCGGATGGACTCCAGCAGGATGATCACCAGGATGACCGCCGCCGCCAGGTCGATTGGCCGCATGATGTCCACGGAGAAAACGCGGAAATTGAAATAGGAGGTGTTTTGGATATAATAGACGGCCACAAAGGCGGACCCCGCGATCAAAAGCCCGTCGGCGATCCAGAGAGATTTGTGGTGGTACTTGTCCGCCAGGGGCGAGAGCAGAAAGGAAATGACAAATGCCAGACACAGGTGCAGCGGCGTCTGCGTCCAGCTGTCGAGAGGCTTTACCAGCTTGATATAAAGCTGAAACGCCAGGAAGAAGACACAGAGCGACGCGATGATCCAGTACCGCCATCCGGGCATCGTGCGGAGCAGCTTCGCCGTTTTCGTCTCGTCGTCGTCCTCCTCCGCCAGCGGGCGGTTTGAGCCCTGGCTTGACGTCCTCAGGTCAAATAGCCCATCTCGCGATAGTACTTTTCCGCGCCGGGATGCAGGGCGTTTCCGCCGATGCGCTCAGATTCACAGCTCTTTTCCACCTCCCAGGGCTCCAGGGAGGAGTAAACCGCCGCCAGGCTGTCGCGGTTTTCGCACAGGACCTTGGTGATCGTGTAAACGATGTCCTCATCCATATCGGAGCGGACAAAGATGCAGTCCGGAGAACCGGGCATGCGGATCTCATCGTCCTGGCCCCGGAAGGAACCGGCGGGGATATAGCAGGTCTGGAAGCCTTTTTCCTGGATGAACCAGTTGATCAGATCGTCGCCCCACTGCAGGAAGGTGACGTCCTGGGTCATGGCGATTTCGGCCATGGTGGAAGAGTTCTGGGAGGTGTGGTCAAGGTAGAAGTCGATCTGCCCGTCGGACATCAGGTCCTGAATCTCCGAGCCGCCGCCGTGGGTGACGGAGCCGCCCCAGGAATTCAGATCTTCCTCCGTAACGCCGAAGTATTCCAGCAGCAGAACGACGCACTCCGCGTCCATGGAACCGACGGCGGAACAGCCGATCCGCAGGGGCAGCTTTTTCTCAAAGACCTCCTCGATGGTCGAGACATTGTTTTTCTCCAGGAACTCGTTGTGAATGCAGTTGATGCACCCGGAGGACTGAATTCCGCCGGCGATGGGGGAGCAGCCGCTTACGGGAGGACGGCCCAGCGTTCCGGTCTCCCGCGCCCACTTGGCGGGGGCGGCGTTGACGAAAGCGATGTCAACGCCCGTGCCTTCGGCGAAGAGGTAGGGCGCGCCCATTCCGCCGGGAGAGGTGGGGGATACGTCGATGTTTCCAAAGCCGCCCTTTTCCTCCAGAACCTTGCTCATCTCAACAATGATGTTATAGCTGGAGCTGCCGACCGCATCGGAGGCGAAGGTCAGGCTGGTTCCGGAATAGTCCGGCGCGGCGCCGCTCGTATCCTGGGTGTCGTTTCCGGTGTCCTGCGTGGCGGGGGGAGTGGCTTCCGCGGGCGGATCATTGGTCTTTCCGCCGCAGGCGGCCAGGCTCAACACCAGGATGAGCGCCAACGCCGTTGCAAAAAATCTACGTGCCATCACTTTCTCCTCTCCAAATCAAAAGCATATGGGTAAAGTGACGTACAACTTCTTTTCAAAACCTCCCGACCAAGGTTATGAACAGTGAGTGGGCTGAGCGCCTCCTGAAAATCACAGCTCCTCCATCGAACAGTTACCATTTTCCAGGGCGATGGCTTTGCGCCACATGGGATCCTCGCTCATTGCGGGAAAATCCTCCCGGTAATGACTTCCCCGGCTCTCCGTACGTTTCAGAGCCGCCTGGGCAACCAATCGGCCGGTCAGCAGCAGATTTTTCAGCTCCAGCAGCTTCTGCGCCTCCCGGCCACTGGAGACAGCGGCGGATGAAAGCTCCTCTTCCAAAAGACGGGCTTCTTCCTGATAGTGCCGCAGCCCTTCGCCGGTGCGCACCACCAGCAGATCACGGGACGCCAGCCGCTGAAGCCTGCCCCGCCAGGCGTCCAACCGCGCCTCACCAGGGCCGCCGCCCCAAGGTATGGAGGGGGGCGCGGTTTCCCGCCGGGCCGGGAAATCAGATTCCCTGGCAAGGCCGGCGGCGTATTTTCCCGCGATCTCGCCAAATACCTGCCCGCTGGAAAACATGTTTCCGCCCAGGCGGTCCGCCCCGTGGGGGCCTCCGGCTGTCTCGCCCACGGCCAGCAGCCGCGGCACGGTGGTTTCCGCGTGTTCGTCGATCAGCAGTCCGCCGTTGAAGGCATGGGCATAGCATGTGAGACGCAGTATGGAGTTATCCGGATCCGCCCCGCATTTTTGCATCCAGGCCTTCGTGATGGGCCACATCTGAGCCAGGTTCATATTGTCGATCTCCGACAGCGGCGGCACCTTGCGCAGGTCCGCGTAAACCCCCTCACCCCGATTGCCCTCTTTTTTTACGGCGATCTCGATATATCGAGGGAGATCCCGGGTACTGAAGGGGTAATGCCCGTCTTTGGCGGCTATGCAGTCCTGAAGCGTCACACCGTCGGGGAGGTATTTTGTGATGAAGTCCTCTCCGGAGGAGTTTTGAATATCAGGGCACAGGCTCCAAATCCAGGCGTTGAAAATCGTCTTCGCCGGCTCAATGACGCCCAGACCCGACTGCATGAATTCCATGTTGACCAGCCTGGCCCCGGCGCGGGCCCCCGGCGCTCGATCTCCCGTTTCAGCGCCAAAACGATGGGCTCGCCGTGGCCCTTGATCTTCATGCTCCGGCGGCGGCTGGCGAAGCAGCCCTTCGTGGCCAGATAGCCGTCTCCATAGCGCTGGAACACGACGCCCAGCCCCTCCAGAAACGGCACCTGCCTGGGCGCGTTTTCCGCCACGATGCCCGCCAGCTTCCGGCTGCAGGGCCCGAGAGCCGCGTCCAGAATATCCTTCTCATGCACGGCAGGGCTGTCCTCCGGGTCGGCAAAGCCGCTGGCGGAGAAGCCCGCCGATTCCGCGACGCGGAATGTAGAGGTTCCGGCGGAGCCGAAGCGCCGCTTCGTTATCATGACGGTATCCGCTCCCGCGCGCTCGCTTTCCAGGGCGGCCCTTGAAGCGGCCGCCCCCGCGCCGATGACCAGGACGTCCGTATACAGTACTGCGTGCGTTCTCATATTTGGGTCCTCTTCAAAATCTCGACCGTTCCCGCGGCCGTGTCTATCTCCAGTTCATCTCCGGTATGAATGGTCTCCACGGGGTCCAGGTCGAACGAGTCCATCATGGGGATATCGCTGATGATCGCGCCGATGACCATGACCTCATCCGCCGTGCGGTTCAAAATGGCGATGGGGGCCACCTGTCTCAGCCACATGTCGTAAAGCCGGAGGGAGCCTGCCCCGGAGCCCTTGCCGGTCGGGCAGACCAGTATTTTTCCCGCGAAGCATTGGCCGTGAATGTCATGCCCCTGCTTGTTGACGGTGCCTGTTTTGTAATCGACCCCGCCCCAGAAGCTCAGGCTGTCCCTGCTGACAATTGCGACGCCCCGCGTTTTCCCGGCGACCAGCTGCCGCCCTTTCAGAAGGATATTCTCCATGCGCGTCTCCTTCACTCCTCGGCGGCCGTCCAGATCCCGCTGACAGCCGCGTCAATCACCTGCTCCGTCGTCCCATAGTATACCGGTATCCTGCCGGAATCCGCGGCGGCATAGTGAGCCATTTTGGAGGAGTCCGTCGCCATGGAACGGATTCCCATGGAGGCCGCCATGCACTCGCCCAGCGGATAACAGGTTGGGCATGTGCGGGAGAGCAGCAGCGCCCCGGACTCTTCGATTGTTTTCGTCAAGCCCTGCCGGTCCGCGACGGCCTTGATGGCGTCCGAAGTCAGGACCTCCATCAAGACGCCCTCTTTCACACGCCGTCCCTCCAGAAGGCCGGCAATCTGCTGGAGCTGATACACCGAAACATGCGGACAGCCCAAAACGACCATGTCGACGGCCTCTCCGGAGGCGTTGCAGAGATGGCGCTCCATCTCCCGCCTGGCGGCTTTGTCATAGACGCAGGTTTCCAAGGGCTTTTTTCCGCCCAGCGCGGCATCCAGCGTAGGGGCCTCCGGCGTGATTCCCACGATGTGGAAATGCGGCACCGCTCCGCTGGAGTTCATCCCCGCGCACATCATCTTGCAGTGATCCAGCGATACGCCGTCTTCGATTCCAACCAGAACCGGGATCCTGCTGACGGCGTGCTTCCCGATGAAATAGCCAAGCGTCGCCCAGTCGTGGTCGCTCCGGCAGGGGATCCGCACGTCAATCACCATGTTCCCGAAACGGTTTTCATCCAGGAGAAGGCCGTACACGGGGACTCTGCCCGTCAGCGCGGAGGACAGGGAGGAGGGATTGCCCTGCCGGTTTGTCCTTGCGCCGAAGTAACCGTTGTACATTGGAATCGCAGAGGATTCCGCGCTGCACATCAGTTCCCCGAAGTGGGGAACATTTCCCACCAGATAAGGTGTACAGCTGTAGGCTGTGATGATGCCCATTGTTTCGTAGGCGCGGTTCAGGCGCAGCTGCCAGTCGTAATATTCCCGGGGAATCCCGAGCCTTTTCCAATGAGTGGAATCAATCGCGCTGGGGTTGACGGTGGCATAGCACCGGGCCCGCCCGCCGTTTTCCGCCATCCATTCAATAAACTGCGCCCCGCCTGTTCCCGTTGAGATCACGGTGCCGCTGGCCACATGCACATGCTCAGTCCTGGCCATTCTCTCGGCGCCGTAGATGTCCCCGATTGAAGTCAGGATTCGCATGGCCTTTTGTGTCGCCGGTCCGAATTCCCCGTTGAGCATGGCCGATTCCTCCGCTGTCAGTCTCATCCTTGCAGTCACCTCCTTCAAAATAAGCATAACCGGCTCTTGACAAAGCGTTTCATGAAAGGGACAAAAAAGTTTACTGTTATAATACATGGAATACCGATAAAACGAAGCGTTGTATTTGCACAATTCAACCAAAAATTCTCCAATTTGAATGATATTGTTTTAATTGGCTGAATTGAAACTCTGGAATGTTCAGCGGATATTTCAAAGGGCGGACGCTCAGCCCGAGGTGGTCCCCGGGGCTTGCCTTTTTTTGATTTCCGTGTTATGATATATCAATTAGACACTGATTATCCGCCGGAGGCGGCGGGTCGAAAAGGAGTATGCGCTATGAAAACTTATACCTTCCAGCCCCGGGGCGTCTGTTCCCAGGAAATGCGGGTGGACCTGGACGACCAGGGCGTCATCCAGGGCCTCCGGGTCATCGGCGGGTGCAGCGGCAACCTTCAGGGCATCGGCGTCCTGGTGAAGGGGATGCCCGCCCGGGAGGCCATCCGCCGCCTGAAGGGCATCGGCTGCGGGGCCAAGAACACCTCCTGCCCGGATCAGCTGGCGCTGGGCCTGGAAAAGGCCCTGGCCCAGGACTGAGGGGACCGGAGAAGGCTATGAAAATCGTCTTGGTCATCGACCAGTTCGACGACGCGAACAATGGGACCACCATCAGTGCCCGGCGCTTCGCCACGGCCCTGAAGGAGCACGGAAACGAGGTCCGGGTCATCGCCACCGGCAAGCCCACGGACTACAAATACGCCGTGCGGCAGATGAAGTTTCTCCCCATCGTGGAGCACCTCATCACCAGCCAGGGGATGCGCCTGGCCATCCCCAACAAGCACGTTTTTGAAAAAGCGGCGGCGTGGGCCGACGTGGTCCACTTCATGATGCCCTCTCCCCTGGCCATCATGGGCCTCAAGCATGTGGAGCGCCTGGGCATCCCCCACACGGCGGCCTTCCACTGCCAGCCGGAGAACATCACCTTCACCCTCCACCTGGGCAACAGCAAGCGGGTGAACGACTTTGTGTACGTCAAGTTCCGGGACACCTTCTTCAACCGCTTCACCCACATCCACTGCCCCAGCAACATGATCGCGGACCAGCTCCGCCAGCACGGCTACACCGCGGAGCTCCATGTCATCTCCAACGGCATCAGCCCCCGCTACACCTATGGCCGCAGCCCCCAGGAGGACTGGATGCGGGGGAAGTTCAACGTGCTGATGGTGGGCCGCTACGCCGGGGAGAAGCGGCAGGATGTCCTCATCAACGCCTGCGCCCTGTGCCGCCACAGGGACGACATCCAGGTCATCCTGGCGGGGAAGGGGCCCCTGGAGAAGAAGTACCGCCGTCTTGCCGAAAAGCTGCCGAACCCCATCGTCATGGAGTTTTACGAGCCCGCCCGCCTGTTGGAGATCCTCCACATGGCGGACCTGTACGTCCACACCTCCGACGCGGAGATCGAGGCCATGAGCTGCATGGAGGCCTTCGCCTGCGGGCTGGTCCCCATCATCGCGGACTCCCCCCGGTCGGCCACGCCCCAGTTCGCCCTGGACGGGCGGAGCCTGTTCCCCGCCGGGGACGCCGCCGCCCTGGCGGAGAAGATCGACTGGTGGTTCGAGCACCCCGAGGAGCGGGAGGAGATGGGAAAGCGCTACGGCGAGCACGCCGGGCAGTACGCCCTGGACCGCTCCATCGAGCAGACGGAGGAGATGTTCCGCACGGCTATTCAAGAGCAGAGAGGATAAGAAAAAGACTTCTTCGCCGGGAAGGAAGAGAGCTGCGAGAGGAACCCAGGAGGGGTTCCTCTCGTTTTTGATAACCCCGCCGCAGCGGACCATTTCGGAGTTTGCTCCGAAATGGTGGTGACAGCGGGAGTTTACTCCCGCTGTCACCAGCGGGGCGTTTTTCGCGTATGCTGAACCAGCGACAAAGGAGGAATGCACCATGGCATATTCCGACCGGGAGCTGCTGGCGCGCCTGATCGAGTGCGAGGCGGGCGGGGAAGGGGAGAACGGCATGAAGGCCGTGGCGGGGGTGGTGATGAACCGGGTCCACGCCCGGGGCGGCGAGTACGCCCGGGTGGGCCAGGGCAGCATCCGCAACATCATTTTCCAGCCCTACCAATTTGTCTGCGCCAGCGAGACGGAGGGGGGCGCCTACAACCCCCAGAACATATACAACATGCGGCCCGAGGCCATCCACTATGAAATCGCCGACTGGGCCATTGCCGGGAACCGCCTGCCGGACGTGGCGGAGTCCCTGTGGTTTTACAATCCCTTCGGCCCCGAGTGCCGGCGCTTTTTCCCCACCGGCGTGGGGTACTGGCAGACCCGCATCGGTGACCACTGCTTCTATAATCCTACAGACGCATACTATAAAACTTGAGAGGTGTCCATCATGCCCAACACAAGCTATATGTCCCAGCCCCTGACGGACTGGTCCTCCGAGATCAGCGCGCCCCAGCCCGCCGCCCAGGCCCACACCACCACTTCCACCACAACCACCACCACCGCTTCCGCCTCCGCGGGGGGCCACGGAGGCGCCGCCCCCGTCACGACCACCACCACCGATACCAGCACCGCCGCCGCCGCCCAGCGTCCGATGCAGCAGCCTCAGTCCTACCCCGCTCCCGCAGCGCAGCAGCCGCAGTCCTACCCCGCCCCGGCGGCACAGCCCCAGTCCGCCCCCTCCGCCTCCGGAGGCGTCCCCGCCGCCCGCAATGAATTCCATGGCAGCAGCGGGACCCTGGATCTGGAGACCCATCAGCCCATCGAGGTCATCGAATCCCCCACCAGCACCAGCGAGGCCTTTCTGGGCTCCATGAAGGCCATGCTCCTGCGGAACCGGGGGAGCTTCGTCACCGCCACCTTCCTCATCGGCACCCAGGGGACCACCACCTGGGAGGGCATCCTCCACGACGTGGGGAACGACCACATCATCATCTTCCAGCCCGGCCGCCAGCGCTATATCGCCTGCGACATCTACTCGCTGAAATACATCGAGTTCTACGACACCCGGGAGCGGGACGCCTGTGCCCAGCTCCTCCGGCAGAGCGGCCTGAACAGCGACATGAACCGGGGAATGAACAGTTTCTACTGAGCGCGCAAAAAAAGCGGAGGCCTCCTGGAGGCCTCCGCTTTTGAGACAGAGGGAAAGACTCAGCGCTTGCTGAACTGGGGCGCGCGGCGGGCGGCTTTGAGGCCGTATTTTTTGCGCTCCTTCATGCGAGGGTCGCGGGTCAGGAACCCGGCCTTCTTCAGGATGGGGCGGTTGTCCTCGCTGGCCAGCAGCAGGGCCCGGGCGATGCCGTGGCGCAGGGCGCCGGCCTGACCGGAGACGCCGCCGCCGGAGACAGTGGCCACGATGTCCATTTTACCGGTGTTGCCGGTGGCCTCCAGGGGCTGACGGACGACCATCTTCAGGGTCTCCAGGCCGAAATACTCGTCGATGTCCCGGCCGTTGATGGTGATGCTCCCGGTGCCGCCGGGGAACAGGTGGACCCGGGCGACGGAGGACTTCCGGCGTCCCGTACCATACAGATAGGGCTTCTTGGACTGATACATACGCTTCCTCCTCCTTATTCAGCGTCCAGGGCGATGGGCTTCTGGGCCTGCTGCTTGTGCTCGGCGCCGGCGTAGATGTGCAGGCGCTTCAGGGAATCCTTGGCCACGGTGTTCTTGGGCATCATGCCCCGGACGGCCACCCGCATGGCCAGCTCCGGCTTCTCCTGCATCAGGATGCGGTAGGGGGTCTCCTTCAGGCCGCCCACCCAGCCGGAGTGGGTGCGATAGATCTTCTGCTCGCCCTTTTTCCCGGTCAGGACCGCTTTGCCCGCGTTGATGATGATGACATTGTCCCCGCAGTCGGCGTGGGGGGTGAAGGTGGTCTTGTTCTTTCCGCGCAGCAGGTCCGCGGCCCGGACGGCGGTCTTGCCCAGGGGCTTTCCGGCGGCGTCCAGAATGTACCACTTGCGCTCAATGTTGGCCTTGTTTGCCATAAAAGTGGACATGGTCTTTCCTCCATCAGTATATTTTCGGTTTGAGCTTACAAATCAAGCGCTCCTCACGGAGCAAGGATATTTATACCACGCCGTTCCGGCAATGTCAACAGGATTTTCAATCCGCGGCGCATATCCTTCCATTTTCTCTTGTTTTCTCTGACAATCTCAAAAATACTGAATCTCCACTTTAAATTATCCCCGCGAAAAGAGGCCGGCCCCTCCGGGACCGGCCCCTATGTACCCTACAGCACCCACTGCACCAGCAGCAGCAGCGCGAAGCCCGGAAGCCCCAGGACCCCGATCACCAGGGCGTTCCAGAGATTGACCCCCAGGGCGATGCCCGTCACGGCGGCGGTGGCGTTCACCGCCCAGAGGGCCAGGAAGCCCAGCAGGGTGTTGGCCAGCAGCTTCACCGCCAGCTTCAGCGGAGCGCTGAACACCCGGAGCAGGGCGATGAGGAAGAACCCGGCCAGCAGCGCGGCGATGATCTTCTGGTTCAGGTCCATACCGCCTCGCCCTCCAGCCGGGGAGCGGCGAAGCTCTCCGGACTCCGCTCCTTGATGGCCCGGATCAAATAGTTGCACCGGGCCTTCTCCGCCTTGATCTGGTAGATGCAGGACTCCACCAGCTCCGGGTCCACCGCCTGGTCAAACTTCCGGTAGGCCAGGGACAGGTCCCCTCTGGCGCTCTGGAGCTCTTCCTTCAGGGCCAGCAGCTCCGGGTCTGTCCGATTTTTTTTGAAGAAAGTGGTTTTCATCATGTTGTCCCTCCTGTATAATACTTTATATGGCAAGTCTGGACAAATATGCCAGCTTTCATACGGGAGGGACGCCTATGCGGGAAAATTTCATGAGACAGGCCCTGGCCCTGGCCCGGGAGGCCGCCGCCGCCGGGGAGGTCCCCGTGGGCTGCGTCGTCGTCCGGGAGGGCGCGGTGGTGGGCCGGGGGCGGAACCGGCGGGAGGAGAAGCGCTCCGCCGCCTCCCACGCCGAGATGGAGGCCATCGCCCAGGCCAACGAGGCCCTGGGCTCCTGGCGGCTGGACGGGTGCGAGCTGTACGTGACCCTGGAGCCCTGTCCCATGTGCGCCGGGGCGATTCTGAACGCCCGGATCGCCCGGGTCTGGTTCGGGGCCCGGGACCCGGCCTTCGGGGCCTGCGGCGGCGTGACCAACCTCTTCATGGAGGACTTCCCCCATGCCCCCGCCCTGGTGGGCGGCGTCCTGGAGGAGGAATGCCGGGCCGTCCTGTCCGGGTTCTTTTCCAATCTTCGGAAAAATGGTTGACATAAGATTTAAGACTTTTGTAACAATTGACGCTGGTTTCCTTAACAACTCTCCTGTATCTTAATACTTGCAAGAGACAAAACTTCTTTTCATCCAATCTTCCAAACAATAAGGTTCAGGGCCAGCCGGGAGGCTGGCCCTGTTCCGTTTTTTCCGGCAGATTTCATAAACTGTTCACCATTTATCCAGGCCCTTCCTGTATATTATAGATATACACCCAACCCCACTATGACCCAGGCGGGCCCGCCCGCCTGCCCATCAGAAATGAGGCATCACTGTGAATATCGCATATCTCTTGACCCCCAAGCACCGCGTCGCCTACCTGTACGACGACAACACCATCCGCCAGGGCCTGGAGAAGCTCCGCCACCACGGGCGCAGCGCCGTCCCCGTCATCAACCGCAAGGGCCAGTACGTGGGCACCGTCAGCGAGGGGGACTTCCTCTGGCGGCTCCTGCCCGACGAGGGAACCCCCTGTCCCTGCTCCGTGAAGGAGCTGGAGCGGCTGCACGTCCGGGACATCCTCCGGGAAAACCCCTCCGTCCGCATCACCGCCTCCCTGGAGGAGCTGCTGGACACCATCGTCCGGCAAAACTTCGTGCCTGTTGTGGATGACCTGAACAGCTTCATCGGCATCGTCACCCGGCAGGATATCATCCGCAGCCTCGCCGCGGAGAAGCAGGCCGCGCCGGCCCTCCGCAAGATCGTGTAAACCCGCGGACAGGCCGCTCCCAAAGGGAGCGGCCTGTTTTTTTGCACAAAAACGCCCTGGGATGCAGGACGATTCATGGTGACCTGCAAAAAATATGTACTTTATTTCAATAAAGCCTTGTAACCAGAAGGGTTTTGTGGTATGATATCCGCACACTTGCAGGAGTTGAAACCAACCCTCGCAAAATCCAATCCCGAAAAGAGGAAGAACGATGAAAAAGAAATTCTCTCTGCTG